>JADMIO010549139.1_pt1 | contig 12478 bp, 13 predicted proteins | sample 8958161 | NCBI WGS metagenome assembly JADMIO01 (sample SAMN16585339, study PRJNA669376) | soil metagenome | isolation source: Crop rotation soil | place: USA: Cullars Rotation, Alabama | collected 2011 | reverse complement strand
CGGCGTGCCCGCCGATCACGCGCTCGGCGGCCACGATCCGCACGCCAAGGCCGCCTGGCTCGCCGCCCACGACCGCGCCGACACGCTGATGATCGGCGACGGCATCAACGACGGCCTCGCCGTCGAGCAGGCGTTCTGCTCGGGCACCCCGGCGGTCGACCGTCCGTTCATGCCCGCGCGCACCGACTTCTACTTCGTCACGCCCGGGCTGCGCCCGGTGCGCCTGGCGCTGGCCGCGGCGCGCGCACTCGCGCGCGTGACCCGCCGCAACCTGCGCATCGCCATCGCCTACAACCTGGTGACCGTCTCGCTGTCGGTCGCCGGCCTGATGTCGCCGCTCTTGTGCGCGGTGGTCATGCCGGTGTCGTCGCTGACCGTGGTGCTGGTCACCAGCCACTCGCTGTCGAGGAGGAGTCCGCTGTGGAGGTCCTGATCTTGCAGATCTTCGTGAGCCTGATGCTCGTCACCGGTTCGCTCGTGCTGTTCGTCTACAGCATGCGCCAGCGCGATCACGAGCACGCCGATCGCCTGTCGCTGCTGGTGATCGAGCCCGACGACGCCACGCCCCGCGCCAAGGAGCAGCCATGAGCACCGCGAGCACCGCGAGCACCGCCAAGGTGCGCATCGTCTACAACGACCAGATCGCGCGCCGCTTCATCGCCGCGTCGGTGACCTTCGGCATCGTCGGCATGCTGGTCGGCCTGCTGTGCGCGCTGCAGCTCGCCTTCCACCAGCTCAACCTGGCGCCGTACTTCAACTTCGGCCGGCTGCGCCCGCTGCACACCAACGCGGTCATCTTCGCGTTCGTCGGCAACATGCTGTTCGCCGGCATCTACTACTCGACGCAGCGGCTGGTGAAGGCGCGCATCGCCTCCGACAAGCTGGCCAGTTTCCATTTCTGGGGCTGGCAGCTCATCATCGTCGCCGCCGCCATCACGCTGCCGCTCGGCCTCACGCAAGGCAAGGAGTACGCCGAGCTCGAGTGGCCCATCGACCTCGCCATCGCGGTGGTGTGGGTCGCGTTCGCGGTGAACTTCTTCTGGACGCTCGCGCGCCGCAACGAGAAGCACCTCTACGTCGCCATCTGGTTCTACATCGCGACCATCGTCACCGTCGCGGTGCTGCACATCGTGAACAGCCTGGTGATCCCGGTCAGCGCGTTCAAGTCGTACTCGATCTACGGCGGCGCGCAGGACGCGCTGGTGCAGTGGTGGTACGGGCACAACGCGGTCGCGTTCTTCCTGACCACGCCGATCCTCGGCATCATGTACTACTACCTGCCGAAGGCCGCCGAGCGCCCGGTGTACTCGTACCGGCTGTCGATCGTGCACTTCTGGGCGCTGATCTTTCTCTACATCTGGGCCGGCCCGCACCACCTCATCTACACCGCGCTGCCCGACTGGGCGCAGTCGCTGGGCATGATCTTCTCCATCATGCTGTGGGCGCCCAGCTGGGGCGGCATGATCAACGGCCTGCTCACCCTGCGCGGCGCGTGGGACAAGGTGCGCGCCGATCCGGTGCTCAAGTTCTTCGCCGCGGGCGTGACCTTCTACGGCATGGCCACCTTCGAGGGCCCGCTGCTGTCGATCAAGAGCGTCAACGGCCTGGCCCATTACACCGACTGGATCATCGGCCACGTGCACTCCGGCGCGCTCGGCTGGAACGGCTTCATGGCCGCCGGCATGTTCTACTGGATGGTGCCGCGCCTGTACGGCACCAAGCTGTACTCGCAGAAGCTCGCCAACGCGCACTTCTACCTGGGCACGATCGGCATCATCCTGTACGCGGTCGCGATGTGGGTGAGCGGCGTCACCCAGGGCCTGATGTGGCGCGCCCAGAACCCCGACGGCACGCTGCAGTACCCGCAGTTCGTCGAGACGCTGATCGCGATTCGCCCGATGTACCTGGTGCGCGCGGTCGGCGGCGGCATGTACCTGGTCGGCTTCCTGCTGATGACCTACAACCTGCTGCGCACCGCGCGCAGCGGCCACGCCGTCGACGGCGAGACCGAGGTCGTGCCGCTCGAGCGCGCGCCCGAGGTGCCGTGGAAGCAGGTCGTGTTCGGCCGGCCGGTGGTGCTGGTGACGCTGGTGGGCGTCTTGCTCGGCGCGATCGCGGTCACCGGCGAGTTCTCGCACGTGCCGCTCCTGGTCATGGCGGCGACGCTGGCGGTGGTCGGCACGCTGGCGCTGCAGATGACCGGGCAGAAGGGCTGGCACCGCCTGGTCGAGGGCCGCCCGCTCATCCTCACCGTGTTCGCCATCATCGCCGTGCTGATCGGCGGCGCCGCCGAGATCATCCCGTCGCTGGTGGTGCAGCGCACCACCATGGCGGGCGCGGTCACCAAGCCGTACACCGCGCTCGAGCTGGAGGGCCGCGACGTGTACATCCGCGAGGGCTGCTACACCTGCCACTCGCAGATGATCCGGCCGAGCCGCGCCGAGGCGCTGCGCTACGGCGATCGCTCGCAGCTCGGCGACTCGATCTGGGACCACCCGTTCCAGTGGGGCTCCAAGCGCACCGGGCCGGACCTGGCGCGCGTCGGGCCGAAATACCCGGCGAGCTGGCACTACTTCCACCTGCGCGACCCGCGCCAGACCTCGCCCGGCTCGAACATGCCGCCGTACGCGTTCCTGACCGACCGCCACGTCGATCTGTCGGGCACCCACGACAAGATGATGGTGATGGCCAGGCTGGGCGTGCCCTACACCGGCGCGCAGATCGCCAGCGCCGCCACCGACGGGCGCGCCCAGGGCCAGACGATCGCCGACGAGCTGGCGCTGTCCGGCATCACCATCGCGCCCGACAGCGAGCTGGTCGCGCTCACCGCGTACCTGCAGTCGCTGGGCAAGCAGCTGCCGCCGCCGAATGACGCGGTGCCGCCCGAGGGCGCCGCCGGTTCCCAGCCGCTCGCCCAGGCGGGAGGTCAGTGATGTACGCCGAATGGGTCATGAAGAGCCCGATGCTGCTGTTCCCGCTGTGCGGGCTCTGCTGTTTCATCGCCGTGTTCACCGGCGCGGTGGTGCACGCGTGGCGCAAGGGTGCGCCTTACGAGCAGGTCGCGCGCCTGCCGCTCGACGACGAGGAGTCCGATCATGAGTAACGAGAACCACGTCTACGACGACGATCTGGTGGAGGAGGACAACGATCTGCCCAGGTGGTGGCTGTACACGCTGTACGGCACGGTGGTGTTCGCCATGGCCTACTGGGTGTGGTTCCACGAGTACAAGACCGGCGTGCTGCCGGTCGCGGCCTACCAGCGCGAGGTCTACGCCGCCAAGCTCGCCGACGCGCAGAAGCTGCTGGCGATGGGCACGCTCGACGACGCGCAGCTGGAGGAGATGGCGAAGAACGGCGCGCTGGTGGCGCAGGGCAAGCAGATCTTCGACACCACCTGCGTGCCTTGCCACGGTCCGGGCGGCGGCGGCGTGATCGGTCCCAACCTGACCGACGAGTTCTGGCTGCACGGCGCCAAGCCGACCGAGATCATCAAGACCGTGCGCGACGGCGTGGTGGAGAAGGGCATGCTGGCGTGGGGCCCGCAGCTGGGCGAGGAGAAGGTGCGCGCGGTGACCGCGTTCGTGCTGACGCTGCGCAACACCCACGTGCCGGGCGGCAAGCCGCCGCAGGGCGACAAGGTCGCCTCGAGATAGCCATGCTGCGCAGCTCGATCCGTGCCGACGGCACGCGCGCCACGGTCGAGCCCGCCGACGTCGACGGGCGCTTCGTGCGTGCGCGCCGGCTGACCTACCTGGTGCTGATCGGCGTGTACTTCGCGCTGCCGTGGATCCCGGTCGCCGGCCATCCCGCGGTGTTCCTCGACGTGGTCACGCGTCGCTTCTATCTGTTCGGGCTGTCGTTCAACGCGCAGGACGTGTGGCTGATGACGTTCCTGCTGACCGGCGGCGCGTTCACGCTGGTGTTCGCCACCGCGCTGCTCGGCCGGGTGTGGTGCGGCTGGGCGTGCCCGCAGACGGTGTTCCTCGACGGTGTGTACCGGCGCATCGAGCGCGCCATCCTCGGCCCGCGCGAGAAGCGCATGCGCCGCAAGACCGCCGGCTGGAGCTGGGACCGTGCCTGGCGCACGACGGTCGTGCACGGCCTGTATGTGCTGGTGTCGGCGCTGCTCGCGCACGTCTTTCTCAGCTACTTCACCTCGCTGCCGGCGCTGTGGCTGATGATGCACCACGCGCCCGCCGCGCACCCCGAGGCGTTCGGCGTGGTGCTGTTCCTGACCGCGGTGCTGTACGGCAACTTCGCCTGGTTCCGCGAGCAGTTCTGCGTGGTGATGTGCCCGTACGGCCGGCTGCAGTCGGTGCTGCTCGACCAGAGCTCGCTGGTGGTCGGCTACGACCGGCGGCGCGGCGAGCCGCGCGGCATCGGCAAGCAGCGCACCGGCAAGGGCGACTGCGTGGACTGCAACCGCTGCGTGGTGGTGTGCCCGACCGGCATCGACATCAGGAATGGCCTGCAGCTCGACTGCATCGCGTGCACCGCGTGCATCGATGCCTGCGACGAGGTGATGGACAAGCTGCACATGCCGCGCGGGCTGGTGCGCTATGCCTCGCAGAACGGGCTCGAGGGCCGGCCGACGCGGGTGCTGCGGCCGCGCGTGTTCTTCTACACCGCGCTCTTGCTGGTCGGGCTCGGCGTGAGCGCGTTCGCCTTCCGCGGCCGCTCGACCTACGAGGCCAACCTGCTGCGCCTGCCGGGCGCGCCCTTCGTGCTCGAGGGCGACCAGGTGCGCAACTCGTTCGAGATCCACCTGGTCAACAAGCAGAGCGTGGCGACGCGCTTCGCGCTGGTCGCCGAGCCGCCCGACGGCATGCGCATCGTCATGCCGCTCGCCGAGGTGACGCTCGAGCCGCTCGAGCAGCGGCGCATCCCGGTGTTCGCCAGCGCCGCGCGCGGCGCCGACCGGCGCGGCATGCGCCTCAAGGTGCGGGTCACTCCGGAGCGCGCCGCGACGCGCGAGGTCTCGGCCGCCTTCCTCGGGCCGTAGAATTTGCGCGCCGATCGGGCCTGGACGCGAGATTTGCGCGCGATCGGCCGGATTTGTTGGCCCGTCGCGTGCACGACCGGGTGACATGTCGCTCTTCACCCGGATCCTCGTGCCCATCGATTTCTCCCGTCACTCGGAGCTGGCGATGGAGTTCGCCAGCGCGCTGGCGCAGAAGTTCGACGCCAACCTGGTGCTGATGCACGCGATGGTGATGCCGGTGTACCCGCTGCCCGAGGGCTACGTCGCTGCCAGCCCGGAGACGCTGGCGGAGATGCTGCACAAGGCCGACGCGGCGCTCAAGCAGCGCCGCAAGCGCGCGCTGGCGCTGGGCGCGCCGCGCGTCGAGGTCGTGACCACCGAGGGCGCGGCCTTCGCCGCCATCATCGAGGTCGCGCGCGTCAAGGGCTGCGACCTGATCGTCATGGGCACGCACGGCCGCACCGGGCTCAAGCACGCGCTCATCGGCTCGGTCGCCGAGAAGGTCGTGCGCAAGGCGCCGTGCGCGGTGCTGACGGTGCGCGACAGCGAGCACCGCTTCGAGAAGCCGTAGCCATGGAGCTCTCGGCGCTCCTGCTGGCGGCGCTCGCCGCCGGGCTGCTCGGCAGCCTGCACTGCGCGGCGATGTGCGGGCCGCTCGCGCTCGCGGGCGCCAGCTCGGGCGGCCGGCCGACGCTGCGCGGGGCCACCGCCTACCTGGGCGGGCGCTTCGCCAGCTACGCCGCGGTCGGCGCGCTGATGGGCGCGCTCGGCCAGCATGCGCTCTGCCGCCTGCCGGTGGCGCACGCGCAGCTCGCCGCGGTGGTGCTGGTCGCGGGCGCGGCCGCGTGGCGCGGGATCGGCCTGCTGCTGGCGCGCCGTCGCCGGCCGTCGGCCTCGTCGTCGTCACCCACGGTGCGGCTGGGCACGCGCGCGCCGCGGCCGTCGCTGTATGCCCGCCTGCTCGCGCGCCTGCCGCGGCGCGGGTTCGCGCTCGGGCTCGCCACCGGCGTCTTGCCCTGCGGCATGCTGCTGCCGGCGTGGGCGCTGGCCGCCGGCAGCACGCGGCCCGAGCTGGGCGCGCTCACCATGCTCGCCTTCGCCACCGCGTCGCTGCCCGGGCTGGTGTTCCCGCTCGCGGGCGCGCGGCTGTTCCGGCAGCTGGGCCGGCGGCTGCCGCCGAGCGTACACGGCATGGCGTGGTGCGCGCTCGCGGTGTGGATCGCGCTGCGGCCGCTGCTCGCCCACGCCCATCACCATCACTAGGAGAGGCCCATGTCCGACCGCATCCGCAAGATCATCTGTGCCACCGACCTGACCTCCGCCTCGGAGGCCGCGCTGCGCTCGGCAATCGATCTGTCCCGCCAGCTGAACGTGCCGCTGGTGGTGCTGCACACGGTCGAGCCGGCCTACCGTCCGCCCGGCTGGTTCGTCGCGTTCTCCGACGGCGATCACGCCTTTCTGGCCGAGATCGCCCGCCGCGAGGAGACCGCCGCGCTGCGCCTGATGGGCGAGCGCATCGCCGAGCTGGCCCCGCCCGGCGCGGGCGGGCCGCGCATCGACGTGGCCATCCGTCGCGGCATCCCTTCCGACGCGATCGCCGCCGCCACCCTCGAGCTGGGCGCGGATCTGCTGGTGGTCGGGACCCACGCGCGCACCGGCCTGCAACACGCCCTGCTCGGCTCGGTCGCCGAGCGGCTGGTGCGCACCGCACCTTGCCAGGTGCTCGTGGTGCGACAACGCGATAAAACCGTGGCGTGAGCGAGGAACACGTCTTCGACGAGCTGAAACGCTACGTCCGCTTCGAGGCCGCCGACGAGGCGGCCCTGCGTGGACTTGCGCCCATCGCGGCGCCCCACTTCGCGCGCATCGCGCAGGAGTTTTACCAGCGGCTCGCCGAGCATCCCAACGCGTCGTCGGTGTTCTCCGGGCCGGAGCAGGTGGAGCGGCTGAAGGCCACGCTGCAGGTATGGATGCGGCTCTTGCTGGAAGGCCCGTGGGACGAGGCCTACTTCCAGCAGCGCATGCGCATCGGCCAGGTGCACGTGAAGATCGGCCTGCAGCAGCGCTACATGTTCGGCGCCATGGATCTCATCCGCATCTCGCTCACCGGTCTGGCGCGCGACGCCTACCACGACGACTGGGACAAGAAGGTCGCCACCGTCGCCGCGCTCGACAAGATCCTCGACATCGAGCTGGCGGTGATGCTCGAGTCGTACGCCAACGCTCACCTCGATCTGATGAAGCGCTACGAGCGCGCGCGCGGTGAGCGGCTGTCCTCGCTGGGCACGATGGCCGCCGGCCTGGCCCACGAGATCCGCAACCCGCTCAACGCCGCCCACCTGCAGCTCACGCTGTTGCAGCGCCGGCTCGGCCGCAAGACCGGCCCCGACGTCGAGGGCGCCAACCAGGCCGCCAACCTGGTCGCCGAGGAGATGCGCCGGCTGGCCACGCTGGTCGAGGAGGTGCTGCAGTTCGCGCGCCCGCAACCGAACCGGCTGATCTCGACCGACCTGCACGGCGAGCTCGAGCGCGTGCTCGGCCTGCTCTCCGAGGAGGCGAGCGCGACCGGCGTGATGATGACGCTCGAGCCGGGCGATCCGGTGCACGTGCGCATCGACGTCGAGCGCATGCGCCAGGTATCGCTGAACCTCTTGCGCAACGCGATGGAGGCGGTCGGCCGCGGCGGCCACGTGCGCGCGCGCGCCGGGCGGGAGCGCGACGAGGCCTGGTTCGAGATCGAGGACAACGGCCCGGGGCTGCCCGGCAACGACGCGCCCATCTTCGAGCCGTTCTTCACCACCAAGGAGAAGGGCACCGGGCTGGGGCTGGCCATCGTCCAGCGCATCGTGGCCGACCATGCCGGGCGGGTGACCGTCGACAGCAAGCCGGGCTGCACCCGGTTCACCGTGTACGTCCCGACCACCTAGCTCGCGAAGGAAATGCGCAATTTCCTTCGAATACGCAGCATTTGCGCGATTCCGGCGCGAATTCCAGGCATGGCACTTGCTCGGAGGGGAACCTAATGAGTGGGCGGATCCTGGTCGTGGACGACGAAGCCAACGCGCGCACCGCGCTGGCGGAGCTGCTGCGTGAAGAGGGCTACACGGTGGAGACCGCCGCCGACGGCTTCAAGGCGCTCCCCAAGCTGGAGGAGTTCGCGCCCGAGCTGCTGCTGACCGACCTGCGCATGCCGGGCATGGACGGGCTCGAGCTGCTGAAGAAGGCGCGCGAGGTCGACTCCGAGATGGTGGTCGTGGTGATGACCGCGCACGGCGCGATCGAGACCGCGGTGCGCGCGATGCGCGAGGGCGCCGCCGACTACCTGTCCAAGCCGATCAACGTGGAGGAGCTATCGCTGGTGCTGGCGCGCGAGCTCGAGCGCAAGCGCCTGCGCGCCGAAGCCGGCCAGCTGCGCCGCCGCCTGTCGGAGCGCGACCGGGTGTCCAACCTGGTCGGCACCAGCGCGGCGATGAAATCGGTCTACGACGCCATCCTGCAGGTCGCGCCCTCGCGCGCCTCGGTGCTGATCACCGGCGAAAGCGGCACCGGCAAGGAGCTGGTGGCCGCCGCCATCCACGAGCACAGCCCGCGCTCGGCCAAGCCGTTCGTCAAGCTGCACTGCGCCGCGCTCGCCGAGACCCTGCTCGAGAGCGAGCTGTTCGGCCACGAGCGCGGCTCGTTCACCGGCGCGGTCGCGCGTCGCGACGGCCGCTTCCAGCAGGCCGACGGCGGCACCCTGTTCCTCGACGAGATCGGCGAGATCTCGCCGTCGATCCAGATCAAGCTGCTGCGCTTCCTGCAGGAGCACGAGTTCGAGCGCGTGGGCGGCAACCAGACCATCAAGGTCGACGTGCGCGTGGTCACCGCCACCAACCGTGACCTGCTCCAGCGCGTCAAGGAAGGCAAGTTCCGCGAGGATCTGTACTACCGGCTCAACGTGATCTCCATCGAGGTGCCGCCGCTGCGCGCGCGTCCGTCGGACATCCCGCTGCTCGCCAGCCACTTCCTCGCCCGCTACGCCAAGGAGAACGGCAAGCCGGTGCACGGCTTCACCGACGCGGCGCTCGAGCGCCTGGTGCACTACGGGTGGCCGGGCAACGTGCGCGAGCTGGAGAACGCGGTCGAGCGCGCGGTAGTGGTGTGCCGCGGCGAGCAAGTGCGCCCCGAGGATCTGTCGGCGGCGATCGTGCCCTCGGCGCAGGACAGCGGCGTGCCGGTGGTCCCCGGCGCCAGCCTCGAGGAGCTCGAGCGCCACGCCATCCTGAAGACGCTCGAGCACACCGGCGGCTCGACCTCGCGCGCCGCCGAGATCCTGGGCATCTCGACGCGCAAGATCCAGTACCGGCTGCAGGAGTACCAGGACGCGCGCGACGGCAAGGCTGCGGGCAAGGGCAAGCAAGACGACGAGGACGACACCAAGGCGGTGAAGCCGTGAACCACCTGCTCGTCGGCCTCGACGCCTCGCCGCGCGCCCCCGAGGTGCTGGCGGCGGCGGTGCGGCTGGCGAGCAAGACCGGCGCGCGGCTGACGCTGGTGCGCGCGGTGAGCCTGCCGCTCGAGCTGCCGCCGGCGGCGTACGCCATGCCGCCCGACCAGGTGGGCCCGCTGCTCGAGCGCGACGCGCGCAACCAGCTGGCGGCGCTCGCCGCCACCACCGTGCCGCCGGCGCTGGAGCCGTCGCTGCTGGTCGAGCTGGGCACGCCCTGGCAGGTGGTGTGCGACGCGGCGCGGCGGATCAAGGCCGACCTGATCGTGATCGGCTCGCACGGCTACGGGATGATCGATCGAGTGCTGGGCTCGACCGCGACCAAGATCGTCAACCACGCCGGTTGTTCGGTGCTGGTGGTGCGCGCGGCCGACCGGCTGACCTGACGCGAAGCAGAGAAGTCGAGAAGCAGAGAAGCAGAGGAGTCCACCATGAGTGGAACCGGTGGCGGTGGTGTGCGTGGCGTGGCCGATGTGATGGCCGGCAGCAACGACGTGCAGGAAGACCTGCTGCTGGATCTGCGCGCCGCCGCCGACGCGGGCGACTTTGCCGCCGCGGGGATGGCATTCGATCGCTTCGCCGGGGCGCTGCGCCGCCACATGGAGGCGGAGGATCAGCTGCTCTTGCCGCTGCTCGACTCGCGCACCCCCGAGCTGGCGCCGGCGGTGGCGCTGATGCGCGCCGAGCACGTGTTCATCCGCGCGATGATGGCGGCGATGGACGCGTCGCTGTTCGCGCGCGACGTGCACGGCTTCCGGCACGCGTTCGAGCAGCTCGGCCGGGTGCTGCCGGCGCACGAGGCGCGCGAGTCGCGCATGCTGTACCCGGCGCTGGAGCGCACGCTGACCACCAGCGAGCGCGCCGCGCTGTCGGCGCTGCTCGCCAACCGGCTGTAGCCGCAGGAGGACGACGACATGGACACCGCCGTGGTCACGCTGCCCGCCGATCGCTTCCCCGCGCGCGCGTCGCTCGCCGACCGCCTGCGCTGGCTGCTGCGCTACGCCATCATGGCGCCCAGCACCCACAACACCCAGCCGTGGCGCTTCCGCGTGCGCGCGCACGGCGTGGTCGAGGTCCATGGCGACGCCGGGCGCACGCTCGGCGTGATCGACAAGCAGCGGCGCCAGCTGGTGATGAGCGTGGGCGCGGCGCTGTACAACCTGCGCGTGGCGCTCGCGCGCTACGGCCACGTCGCCTGCGTCGACCCGTTCCCCGACCAGCGCCAGCCCGACCTGATCGCGCGCGTCGATCTCGGCGCCACCGCGGCTCCGTCGCGGCTCGACCACGACCTGTTCGATGCCATCCCGCGCCGGCGCACCAACCGCCAGCCGTTCAAGCCGCTGCCGGTCGCCGCCCGCATCTTCGACGAGCTGGCGCGCGTGGCGCGCGAGGAGGGCGCCACCCTGACCCGGCTGCACCCGCGCGCCAAGGCGCCGCTCGCCGAGGTGATCACCCTCGCCGATCGCACCCAGTTCGCCGACGCCGCGTTCCGCAAGGAGCTCGCCCGCTGGCTGGTGCCCAGCGGCAGCCGGCGGCTCGACGGCATTCCCTTCGTCAAGAAGGAGTACGGCTCGTCGCTGCCGTTCGGTCCGATGATGGTGCGCAGCTTCGACATCGGCGGGCGGGTCGCCGCCAGCGAGCGCCAGCTCGCCACCGGCTCGCCGGTGCTGGTGGTGCTCAGCACGGCGGGCGACACGCGCGAAGACTGGCTCGCCGCCGGGCAGGCGATGGAAGCGGTGCTGCTGCGCGCGGTCTGCTTCGGGCTGTCGGCGTCGTTCCTCAACCAGCCGCTCGAGATCGCCGCCATCCGCCCGCGCGTCGCCGAGCTCGCCGGCGACGGCGGCAAGCCGCAGCTGGTGCTGCGCATGGGCTACGGGCCGCGCGTCGAGAAGGCCACACCGCGCCGGCCGCTCGCCGAGGTGCTGATCGAGGACTGACGCGCGTCAGGGCGACGGCGTCCACAGCGCCACGCCGTTCGGGGCGTGGCCGGTCCCCACGAACGCCATGGTGCGCCCTTCGCGCAGGTCGAGCTCGCTGACCGTGCCGTCGTAGAGGCCGGTGACCCACACGGTGTGGCCGTCGTCCGACAGCGCGAGGCCGTGCGCGCCGAGTCCCACCTCGTAGCCGTCGACCATCACACCGGTGGCCGCGTCGAGCACCAGCAGCCGCTTGCCGGAGCGATCGGCGTCGCCCTGCTCGGCGACCAGCACCTGCTGCTGATCGGGGGTGAGCAGGATCTGCGCGGGCGCCTGCGCGCCGTCGGGCAGCGCGAAGCTGGCGACCTCGCCGCTCGCCAGATCGATGCGCGCGAGCGCGGGCGGGCTCTGCACGCTGGCGAACACGGCCGTGTCGCCGACCGCGACCTGGATGGCGGCCCCGCCCAGCGGATACTCGGCGATCACCGCGCCGCTCGCGGTGTCGAACACGCTCACCGAGCCCTCGGTGTTGGCGCTGTACAGGCGGCTGCCGTCGGCCGACAGGCGCAGCCCGTGTGGCCGCCGCAGTCCGGGGAACGTCAGGTCGGGCAGGCGGGTGAGCGTGGCCAGATCGACGCGGTAGACCAGGTTCGAGCCCCAGCCGCTCACGTAGGCCACGTCGCCCTCGGGCGCCACCACCACGTGGGCGATGAACGCCGCCTCGTCGAGCTCGACGCGCGCGCTGATCCGGTCGGTCAGCGGATCGATGATCAGCAGCTCGTCGGGCTCGGCGCCGTCGACGTGCGCGCTGGTGGCGAGCACCCAGCGGCGATCCGGCGTGATGGTCACGTTGTGCGGCATGCGCCCGGAGCCGGCGGCGATGGTGGCCAGCGGCACCAGCGAGCCGGCGGCGTAGACCTCGACGCGCGCGTCCGACTGCGCGCACACGTACAGCTTGGCGGCCGGATCGGGCGTGGCGCCGGGCGCGTCCGACTGCGCGCACACGTACAGCTTGGCGGCCGGATCGGGCGTGGCGCCGGGCGCGTCCGACTGCGCGCACACGTACAGCTTGGCGGCCGGATCGGGCGTGGCGCC
>JADMIO010380276.1_pt1 | contig 12479 bp, 15 predicted proteins | sample 8958161 | NCBI WGS metagenome assembly JADMIO01 (sample SAMN16585339, study PRJNA669376) | soil metagenome | isolation source: Crop rotation soil | place: USA: Cullars Rotation, Alabama | collected 2011 | reverse complement strand
GGCGCAAGCCTGCAGGAGCTACGCCATGCCTTCGTAGCGGCAGAGTCGGAGTTTTACGGCGGCGCGGCGCCGCGCGTGGCACCGTTTGCCGATGTGCGGGACCTCGGTCAGCTTCTGCAGCGCGCCGGCTTTGCCCTGCCCGTCACCGATGTCGAACGCACGACTGTCCGTTATCGTGACTTGGCCCGGCTGTTTTCCGATCTACGCGCGCTTGGCGAAACCAACGTGCTGCGCGAGCGCGCGAGGAGATTCCTATCGCGCCACTTGCTCGAACGGGTCATCGAGGAGTATCGCGCACGCTTCAACGATGGACCCGAGCATGTCGTGGCGACCGCCGAAATCGTCTTTCTTGCCGGTTGGGCGCCGCATGAGAGCCAGCAAAAAGCGCTCAAGCCAGGCACAGCCAAGCAGCGACTGGCCGATGCACTCGGCACGAAAGAGCATAAGGCCGGCGATGTCGCCGCGCCTGGGCCGGTGAAATCGTGAAGCTATTTCTTCCGGGTGCGTCCCGAAGCGCGCCCGATCTCTTTCGCAACAGCGGTTGCGACCAGCGGCGGCAGATTTTCGTCCATCCATTCCCGGATCAGGGGCTTCAGCTTGTCCATGATTTCGTTCTGATGCGTATCGACCCAATCCTGCAACGTCGGGCTAAACGCGTTCTGCACCGCCTGCACAAAGATCGACTCGATAGAGCCGCCCGACGGCGCGCTGTGCTCGCTATTCTTATCGATGCCGGCAAAGGCGCGGCCGACCGCGGAGCGCGTGGAATCCGAGATGAGGCTGTCCGTGTCCGTATCCATCGCTGGCTCTCCGGTCTTTTTCTGCGGCGTTTCGATCGTTTCGAAGGTGATATCGTCGTCGACGGCCTTCGCCCTGGGCGTGGCGGCAGCAGCTGACTGCTCGTCCTTAACCTCTTCCGTCAATTCGAGAACGTCCATCTCCGCCGCAGGTTGCGGCTTGGGGTCCGGCACCACCTGCCTCAGCACCGGCTGAGCGACGGCGGGCTTTTCCGGCTCGGGTTGGTCCTCGGAAATAATCTTGCGGATGGAGGCCAAGATTTCCTCCATCGTCGGTTCATGCTGCGGATTGGCCACTGCACTGCTCATGTTTCGACTACCTCGACGCCCTTTAGCACAATCCAGCCCAGCCTGGATGAGAGATTCGATGGGCGATTATACTGGTTAGCGAAGTATTTACGAAGCAAGTCCTGCGCTGTCGCGCAAGAAAGCCGTGGCAAATCTGCATCGCCGTTTCGGTTTCGTCAGAACACGAAACCCGGCATGCGCGCGAAACCCGGCAGCAGTGGAAGTTGCGCATCGAAGGCGGTGCGCCTGCTGAGCGCGTCTTCGTGTTTCAGATAGAGGCAGCCCTGCCCGGCCGCGCCGCTGCGCGAAACGCCGACCAAACGGCCGCCTTCGTTCAATTGCGCAAGCAGCCCGTCGGGGCGGATTTCGAATGCACCGTTGACGAAGATGACATCGAATGGCGCTTTACCGTGCCAGCCCGCGGCGAGCGGCCCATGCACGACCTCAACATTACGCCGCGCGAGCGCATGCAGATTTGCGGATGCGGCGCGCGCCAGCGTTTCGTCTTCTTCAAGTGCGACGACTTCAGCGGCCAGATGCGACAGCACTGCCGCGGAATAGCCGGTACCGCAGCCGACATCGAGCACGCGATCCGAAGCTCTGACCGCGGCAAGCTGCGCGAGCTTTGCGAAGGCGCGAGGATCGGCAAGCACACGCCCCGAACCGAGGGGCACGCAGGCCTCCATGTAAGCGACGCTGGTGAGATGCGGCGGCACGAAACGAGCGCGGTCGATCTCGCCGACCGCCTTGATCAGACGCGCATCGGTGACATCGTTGGTCCGCAATTGGGACTCGATCATGGCAACGCGCTTGGCCGAATCGGACATCGTCTGACTCAAGAAAATAGGTACCGCGGCTTATACTGTCGGCCAGTCCCTCTGACAATGCGAGGATTTCGTTTAAATTGCAGGGGTATGGGAGCACGCTGCGGGTTGTCGCGCAGGCCAGCCGTCTGGTATAGCGCAAGGCGTTCCGCATGCGAGCGGCATTCGTCCGCTCGTTTACAGAATGGGCCACGTGGCGGAGTGGTTACGCAACGGTCTGCAAAACCGTGTACTCCGGTTCAATTCCGGACGTGGCCTCCACTTCCATACCGTTCTGTGAGCCGAGAGCATCGGCGTTCGATTTGTTGGCGTGCTCGGCTACTAGCGTCACCACCGGTCAAGGCCAACACCTCAAAGCTCCTGCTCCGGGGTATTACCCAAGGGTCCGTTAACGCGACGCGATGCCGTCAAAAATGATACTCTAAGACCGCATTGAGAATGTGCCCCGACATGCCGCCGGTTGTTGCTGCGATCCCGGCACCGCTACCCAACTCGCGGGTATTTATCCAGACATATTCGTAGGAAGCGCCCAGTTCTAGTTTTGGCGTTAGTTTGAAATCTATTCCCAGGATTGCATCGATAGCAAAATCGGCTTCGCTACTCTTACTGTTAATTGGCATGGCGCTCAGGCCAAGATTGACCGACCGCAACTTCGCTCGACTAAAAGTGACCCCCGGCCCGGCACCAACGTACGGCGAAAATCTGCCACCACCAAAGGGCGTCACAATAACATTTAGAAACCCAAAGATGGTTCTCAAATTTCCAGCCAGGGAGAATGAACCGCTTATTGCTCCGCTCGGAAGGGACATAATTCCATCCAGCTTCTCCAGGTCGCTGGATATGGATCCAACGTTGAGATCGGCACCGATGTAGTCGTTGATCGAATAGCCAATAAGCGCGCCTGCAATCGGCCCGTTATGGAGTGTTATTTTTCCCTGGGCTGAGAACGGTAGCCCAGTTATCGTGCCTTGCCCATTCCAATCCAGCTGGTTCGGAAGGAAGGCGCCGGCGAAAATGCCAATACGAAAACTTCCAATTTCTTTAACACTGTAGTCGGGCTCCACAGACCATGCAAAGCCAGAATTGTTCGTTGCTAATAATGTCGCGAGCACTAAGTGTTGAAACACCTTCGTGGATGTCCTGTGCTTTCGCATAATCCCACCCGCGTTGTGTACCCGTTCAGGCCGAATAAATTCCAGCCGCTGCTATGGAACGCAATTGTGACACAGGTGTCTTGTTGAAGTGGGAACCGAACGGGTAAGCCGGTACCAAAAGAATCTCTGATGAAGAAACAAGAATACAGGATATGTTAGTAAGATAACACTCGCAACCGCCGTCCTGCGTTGCCAATCTTGATCAGGAAGATGAATCCAAACGAACTGATCCAGCACAACGACACTGGCAGGTATAAAGATATAAAGACGAATGTAGCTTGGGTACCAACTCAGCTTCCTCAATATGTCGGCATTATCTTCGGTCAACTCTATTTTCGCTTTCGTGAACAGGTGGGTGAGCGACAGTATTGCGAGGACCAGATATGCCAGAACCGCAATTTCCCATTCTGAGTAGAGCTGGGGTCTGCTCAGTTCGATCACGTAGTATTCTGCAGCAGCTATTAAAAAGGGGATGAGTGAATCTGTAAATCCCCCGTACAATCTTTTGAACACAAAGCTGTTTTGGATGTATACATGCCAGGTTAGAACGATGATTAGGAATGCAGTGGAAAATTGAATAAAGGCAAGAAGAACAGCTTGATGCGGGATGTCGCTGGTAGCGCCGATATCCCAGAGGACGCTCAGATGTTTTGCAAAGCCAGTATCAGAGAATAGCGGAACAAGCGCCAATGACGAAACTATCCCCATAAGTTGCGACATTATTGCCGGCGCCGCAGCAATTACATTTTTGGCGATTTCGTTCTGTCCCGTCACGACAGTCCCCGCAGCCTAACAACACCATATAAGGTCGTTTCGTCCGTGAACAGGGCACTGGGACTGCTCAAGCGCTAGGCTCTGGGGCCGCGTAATATGCAGCACGCAATGGCATGATCTCTTCAAGTATGGGCCACGTGGCGGAGTGGTTACGCAACGGTCTGCAAAACCGTGTACTCCGGTTCAATTCCGGACGTGGCCTCCATTACCCGTTCTGGGCGGTCTGGCGACCTTTTGTAGCAAGTGCAGGCGTTAGGGAGCGCGACGCACCGCTGTCGTAGCTCCTTTTGCGGTCGGTTGCGTGCCTTGCGGTGCAATGACGCCAACGGGGTGGTCGCCTTGTTCTTGTCGCATCGTAAGCGTCGCATTTAGCTTCGCAAGCGTTGCGTCGATCGTCGTGCTTAGGGTGTCGACCGCAATAAGAATTGCCACCGCGATCCCGGCTGCGATGAGCCCATATTCGATGGGCGTTGCACCCGACTCGTCGCCGAGAAAACTCCCACCGTGAAAGTTGATTGCCCCCATGTGACGGACGCTAATGGGGTGTGAATAACGCCGCCTTAACAGCCAAAGCTGCGGTCAGAGGCGGCCCGTGGCCTCCACTTTCAAGAACTGGAGCCCGAGTTCCGCTGCTGTGTCGGGAAACCGACTCAGGGGATTCGGCGTTTAGGCTCCGACCCACTGGATTGTCCCGCGCTGTGCTTCCGGTTCAAGAATATCGCCGACAAGCGATCTATTGCATGGAACGAGCGGACCGCGCCGCCTCCGATGTCCTGCGGGCCGATTGGTTGATGCTAGCGGCCAGATGGATGGCAATGATCCCCGCGGGGGAACACGATTCCGCTTCAGAACCGCGATCGAGGGACGACGCCCGGTACGCTCCTCACTAGTCGGTAACGCGGATTTGCCGGGCACCCGGCAGCTTGTTACCGTCCAGTTTCGATTTTTGAGAGTGGGTCGGGGGATGCGCGCTTTTCGATTTGGCGTGGCGCTCGTCGGTGCCGCGTTTGCCGTCGTGCCGCTTTTCACGCTTGCGGCGGCTGCCCCGGACAGCAGCGAACAAACGCGCATCGAACAGGCGATCCGTGCCAACGAAAGCACTCGCCAGGCCGCCGAACTGAGGGCCAAAGATCAATTGATTGGGCCAAGACAAGCGCTCTTTTGGGCGATCCCCTCACCCCGATTATCGGCAACCCGCAAGCGGATGTCGTCGTGATCGAGTTCTTCGACTACGCTTGCCCGTTCTGCAAAGCGGTCGAACCGAGGCTGGAAAAGCTTCTCAAGGACGACAAAGGCGTGAAGCTGGTCGTCAAGGAGTTTCCTATCCTCACGCCGGCATCGCTTGTTGCATCGAAGGCTGCGCTCGCCTCTGCGAAACAGGGGAAATACGAGCAATTTCATCAAGCGATGATGATGTTCAAAGGGCGTTTGCAGAACGAAACGATCTTCGAAATCGCGAAGGATATCGGGCTGGACCTCGACCGCTTGCGCAAAGACATGCAGGCGCCTGAAATCACCGATGAGATTATCGCGAATTTCAACTTGGCGCGCGCCTTGCGCATCTTCGATACGCCAAATTTCATCATTGGCGGGCATTTCGTCACCGGCCCGTCAGCAGAAATGGATTTTCCGGAGCTGGTCGCGGCGGCGCGCAGCAAATAGCGCGCATTCTCCGGTTTCACATCGCGTGCATTGATCAGGATCAAAAATCCAAAAGCGAGCCGATTGCATCCTGCCTCATAACTTTGGGGAGGGCCGGCTTGAGAGCGCGAGAAGTGTTCTTCCGGGAACGAGCGAAGCACGCCGCCGAGGAGGCCAAGTCGGCGGCAGCAATGGGTCTTCCAAAAATCGCCGAGGCATATCGTGAGGTAGAAAAGCTCTGGCGGGACATGGCGGAGCAGGCCAAGCGCATGGGGAATTGATCTCTCTGGTTAGGAAGGCCGGCGGAACATGCGCCCTTCCCCGTTCGTTTACCCGCAATGGATGCGATATCTCTCGTCCTTCTGCTGCTGGCACTGATCGCATTCCTTCCCGAAACGGATGGGTTTAGCGATGAAGGGTGCATCGAATAGCGACATCCCAAGCCTTGGCACGGCGAAAACGGGTCAAGCTTCCGTCGTGCGCGGTGCATTCATCCTTAAGGACGGCGATTCCGGGCGGTAATTTCGCCGCGGCAGACTGGGCCGTCTTTGCGCTAGGCTCCCTCCTTCGTGCAATGCTTGGGAGACACCGCATGTCCAATATCCGCATCCTTCTTGCCGCCGGAACCATTCTCGGCACAGGTCTCGTCACGGCTGTTCTCATCACAACCGCAACCGGCGCGCCCGTCGTCGTCCCGCGCTTCACGCCGATCGGCGCCAATGCGGTGGCCACACCGGACGGCGTCATGTCGGTGCTCTGGCTTCTGGGCGAGGATGGCCGGCTTAAGGTCTGCGAAGGCGGGGGCAAAGGGAACCTCGGCATCGTGTGCAGCGCGCCGGTGCAGCCCTAATCGCAGTCGCGCCAATGTGACCCAAACGCGCGCCGCATATGCCATGCGGGCGCAGGAGATGCGCTGCCCGGCGGCTTGGAGACCTGCTCCGCCTTCGGGTAGACTTCGCCTTTAACATTTCGAGCGACACTCGGCGCGAGGTTCGCGGCGAAGCGGTCGGACGCGCAGCTGAACGGGAGGGAGACCCATGTTGAGACAAGCACTGCTTATCGGCACGGCCTGCATGGCAGGCACGGCTCTGCTGTCCTCGCCGGCATTGGCCGAGCGCAATGTCGCTCTGACCGGCATGGTCACCTCGGCAAAGGAAGGCCCGATGGAAGGCGTGGTCGTCACCGCAAAGAAAGCGGGATCGACGATCGCCTATTCGGTCGTGACCGATAAGGATGGCTGGTACGCATTCCCGAGCGAGAAGTTGGATGCCGGCCATTATGCGATCAAGCTGCGCGCCACCGGGTACGACAATGGCGGTCCGAGCGAGGTGGATGTCGATCCCGATCGCCTGACCACCACCGTCAGCTTCAAGCTTGAGCCAACGAAGAACCTGGTAGCACAGCTCACCAATGCGGAGTGGCTCGCGAGCGTACCCGGCAGCGATGCGCAGAAGCGGTTCCTGTTGTCGTGCAATTCTTGCCACAGCTATCAGCGCATTCTGACCTCACAGCACGATGCCGAAGAGTTCATGCAGGTCTTCGACCGCATGGCCGGCTACTATCCCGGCAGCATGCCGACGCAGCCGCAGCGACTCACCGGCACGGCGCGGCGCAATCTTGGCGGCGGCATGGGCAATGCGAGCGGTCCGGATGCGGCGCGCGCGAATGCGATGAAGAATGCCGCCGAGTGGCTTGCCAGCGTCAATTTGAGCAAGGGGCCGGAGCGGTCTTACGAATTCAAGACCCTGCCCCGCCCGGCCGGCAAAGCAACGCAGATGCTGGTCACCGAATACGATCTGCCACGCAAGACCATCATGCCCCATGACGTGGTGGTCGATAAGGACGGCATGGTCTGGTACTCGGATTTCGGCGCGCTCTTCATCGGCAAGCTCGATCCGAAGACGGGCCAAGTCACCGAATATCCGATCCCGAAAATCAAGGAAGGCTCGCCCGTCGGCACCTTGGACCTGGAAGAGGACAAGGACGGCAATATATGGGTCGCCATGATGTATCAGGGCGGCCTCGCCCGGCTCGATAAGAAGACCGGCAAGGTCGACACCTGGTCGGTGCCAAAGGAATGGCAAACCGACGCGACGCAGCAATCCTTCGCCTCGCCGAACTTCCATCATGTCGATGGCAAGGTGTGGGTGAAGAATTCCGACCGCGCCCAGATCCTGCGGCTCGATATCAAAACCGGCGAGTGGGAGAATTTCGGCTCGTTCAAGGATCCGACGAATGAGCGGCCGATCGGCTCTTACGGCATCAATGCCGATCAGAACAACAATCTCTATATGCTCGACTTCAACTCCAACAACATCGGCGTGCTGGACGGCGCGACCAAGAAGCTCGAAGTCTATAAGACATCGATCCAGGCATCGCGGCCGCGGCGCGGCCGCGTTGATGAGCAGAACCGCCTGTGGTTCGCGGAATACGACGGCAACGCGGTCGGCATGTTCGATCCGAAGAGCAAATCGATCCGCGAATGGGTGCTGCCGACGCCATGGGCGAACCCCTATGACGCGGTCGTCGACAAGAATGGCGATGTCTGGACCGGCTCCATGATGACCGATCGCGTGACGCGGATTAACACGAAGACGGGCGAGCAGACCGACTACCTGCTTCCCAACTCCACCAACATCCGCCGTGTTTTCGTCGACAACTCAACGACCCCGGTCAGCTTCTGGGTCGGCAGCAATCACGGCGCATCGATCGTGAAACTGCAACCGGTCGAGCCCGAATCGAAGACGGAGTGAGTTTCGCGGCAGATGTGTTGAAGGCGCGGGTTCGAAAGGGACCCGCGCCTTTTGCTTTGGTTGGCGCAGCAAAAAGCGCGAGATATCCACAGCTCTTGCGGCCTAATTGCCTTCATCATGAGCACAAGTCTTGGGTCTCATACCAGCGTTAACCCTTTCTTTACCTTGTTGGGACAAGATCGCGTTGTCTTCCCTTGAAGACACCCCACCATTACCCAATGCCTTAGGGGCCGGACGCAAATCCGGCCCCTCTTTTCTTTCAACTGTCGCGCTTGGATTTGCTGCGCCGACCCCAATGCACGTCGAAGCGTCTGCGCAGTCGCCGGATCGGATGCAGGTCGATCGACAGCACGATGACGCCCAAGGGAATCATCCAGAAACCGAGGATGGGAAGAAACCCTAAGAACCCGCCGATCAGGAGCAGCACACCGAGGACGATTCGTAGAAGGCGCGAGGCCGGCAAAGGAACCGTGTACTTGCCCAGTCGGATGTGTCGCGGCGGTTTTTCTGCGGCGGAATCGCTTTGGTTCACCGGTCTTTAATCTCGAAGCGCCACTTTGATATAGCCATCGCTTCCGGCCTGCGCTAGACACGCAGTCCTTGGTTTTCCCCGGTAGCTCAGTCGGTAGAGCAAGCGGCTGTTAACCGCTGGGTCGCTGGTTCGAGTCCGGCCCGGGGAGCCAACCAAAGCAATGGCTTAGAGTAGAGTTCCTCGGCCAATGCCGCCCTGTAAACCCAGCTGGGTACGCCATAGGTGCGGCTAGTTGCGTCGCGACAATGTCGTGATTCGGGGACTGCACCCTGCTCCCCATATCTTGTGGCTAGGAAGAGGCTCCCACGGCGGCGGCGGTGGGCGCCTGGAAGGCCAAGATTGTGCAGGCCGATCTTGAGAACCTCGAAGCGTATAGGCGCGGTTTCCGGTTAAGGGATGAAGCATGAGCATCGTCGGCCCCGTTCTCGCCCTTGGAACTCTCAGTCTCGCGCTGGTCGTGTTTGCCCGCATGCTGTGGAGGGACACCCCGAAGCGCGAAGATCGGCCGCAAGGAGGTGAGGGCCAAGGCGCTGATTTTGGCTCCGGCGGGTTTGGTCACTAAAACCCGCACGTCCGATGCAGGCAGAATTGGTTAGGGAGCCTTTGACTATTTTCGCTCCAAATCGTGTGCGATGGCTTTCGCAACTGGTAGCGCCGATTGTCGAAAAGCGTCGGCCGTTCGGGGCAAATCGGCGACAAGCGCATTCACGCTCTCAATTTCGTACTTTGAATCCGCCAGTATCTTCGTCCAGAAGACCGGACCATCACCAGTCTCGGTGGTATACGAGTACGTTTTGCTCAAGACCGATCGGCCAGTCTTGGCTTCCTTCAAGTCAATCTTCACAAGCGTCATTAGCGTACACGTCGGATCGAAGTAGATGGGCGGATGCTCAAAGTAAGTTGCTGCTGCTATTTCGACATTCAGGATTCCGTCGACGGGGGCGACCACTTCCGTCTCCACCTTGTAACCGATCCTTGAGAGTTCTACAGTCACGGCAGCCTTTGTCTCCGCGCCGAGTTGCAAATGCTGGCTCGCCAACGCGTCATTCAGCGTCGTGTATCCAGGAACGCCAATATCCACCAGAAAACCATGATTGAACTTAAATTGCGGTTCAGCAAAACCAGCGAGGCGGATTGCGTGAATCTGGGCAAGCTTCACCGGATCAGCGACCTGCGGTGTTTGGCAACCGCTTAATGCCACGACGGCCAAGACAGTCAAAAACGTTCGCAGTCCCATCCTACCCTCCCATAAACGCGCCACGATATCATCGGTCGTCCGGAGACGGGTAGATCAGCAACCCACAGATGAAATGACGTCGGTTACGGCGGCTAAAAGCGAATGCTGGTCAGGTTTGTCCTGGCTACCGCCGCGCGCTCTGACGCTGGCGGCCATCACCTCATGTCCGCTTATCGCCATGAACAGACGCTATTGCGATCCAGTCGGCGGTGGGATATCTCCCACAGCTAACCTGGCAAAAATTTGCTCTTGCGCGACTCCAACGGCGCTACCGCGATCAGCTTCACCAATCAAACCTGCTCCAATAAGGTCAGTGACAACGCAGCGCGCCAACCGGTGCGCGTACTGCATGGTGATCTCCGCGCCTTTTCTTTGCGGATAATCCGCAACTTCCATCGGTTTCTCGACACACGACGAATCAAAAATGGAAGGGGGGACGCGTTCAAAATCTTCTGCTAATCGCGCCTTCGCCGCATCAAGCGCAGCTAGGAAGCCATCCAACGGGCACTTCAAACATCTCTGTTCGGCTATGGTGTCCTTATCCCACTCAATCTCAAATGGACCAACAACTTTTTCACGCGTTAGCGTCGCGACGTAGTTTTCCTCGTAGAGGATTTCCACCACCAATCGCTCATGCTCAGGACCACCGCTATTTACATCCAGCGTGAAGCCATCTGGTGAATTCATGACGTCCCTCAAGCGGTGGTCGAAGCACATCATTGCTCGCTGCGTCATGGCCGGAAAGGGTCAAACCCGACCTATCGCGTAGCCCGCCGGCATGTCCGGGTTTCGCCAGGTACAGACATCAGGAGCAGCTACTCGATAAATGTGCCTGGCGCCCCCGTATGGAGGAAGGAAACACCAAACGAATCATAGTTCGGGCGACCGGCGCTAGGGAGCGCTTCGGTTTGTTGGAGAATTATCGTTGTGACGTTCCCAAACCACGAGACATAGGTCACGGTTCCAACTTGAACCAATGTTGGCTCGTTTTCTCTACCCCCGCGCACGATCTTGCCCTTTTGGACTTTTGGTCGACTGCCAAATTTGCCTTTCAGATCGCTAATCAGGCGCTCGTGACATTTCTCTTTCTCGCCCTTTTCAAGCTCCATGGACACATCAATAAGGGCAGCCGGAAAAAACCCGAGGGTGATTCTAAACCCGCAATCTTCGAATAGGTCTCGGTGGAGCACTGGAACAAGCCGAGGAGTCAACCGGCCCTTTTCAGGCTCATCCATGATATCGGGGTAGAGCGCAGTTGCTGCCGATCTGGTCATGTCCCAATGCAGATTTTCAAAGTATGGCACTCCGTCCGTCTCACTTTGATGGACGAGGCCGGGATTTGCATCTGGATATCCATCTACCGCCAACGATGCGCAACCAGTCAGCGTTAACGCTTGGCATAAGGCGGCGATGCAGGATTGCGTCGTACGCATGGTGAATAGAATAACGCAAGCGCCGCCCCATCCTAGAGTCCGCTTTGGGTCAATAGCGGACCTAGGCCGTAGCCTGCCCGAATGTCCGCTTTTCGGCCGACATCCCAACCGGTCGCCGCAACACATTGGCTAAATTTCTCCGCTGGTGACTGGAAGTCCAGCGTTTTCCTGGGACGCTCGTTAAGCCGACGCCGCACTTTACGCAGCTCGGCTTGCGAGTACGGGGCCAAGTCTATTCCTCGCGGGAAGTACTGGCGCAATAAGCGGTTCGTGTTTTCGTTTGAGCCGCGCTGCCAGGGACTTCGCGGGTCATAAAAATATACGCCGATGTTCGTTTCCATCGTGAATCTCTTATGGTCCGCGAGTTCTTTGCCGCGGTCCCCAGGTCAGGGAATTGTAGAGTTCGTCTGGCAGCCTGCGCGCCTGCTTGATCAATGCATCGACCACGGTTTGCGTTTCCCTGTTCGTGATCTTCGCGAGCATCAGTTAGCGCGGATGGCGTTCAACCAGGGTGACGATGTAGCTGTTGTTCGATCCGCAGAGCAGGTCGCCCTCCCAGTCACCAGACACAGCCCTATCTTCGACCGATGCCGGCCGCTGGCTGATCGAGAGAGCATCTGGAATGCAGCCGCGCTGATCTCCTTTCTGCGCTGCATGCAGCGAGCGGCGGATCTGAAGTATTGCCAGCCCGGTCTCTCAGTCCCGTAGTCGTATTCAATGAAATGGCGGTCCAATCGCAGGACGACATTCCTGTGCCCGGCTGCCACGTAGGATGTCGTAGATGCAAAGCGTCGCTGCGTGTTCCCTCGCAACAGGTCCGCTTTCAAGAAGCGGACCTGTCACACAGCCCAATAAAGGCAGCAGCGAAAAGATGATCAGCGCTGGTCGCATCGTCAGCTCTACATCCTTCGCCCCGCTTCTTAGAAAACCGCGCCCGATAAGCTTCCAGGTTCTGCAGATCGCCCTGACGGATTGGTCCATCCATCGGCGGGCGGTATCCGCGCTATTGAGATGATCGCAATCCCGCCTTCGCGCGAATACCAGGG
>JADMIO011288159.1_pt1 | contig 12480 bp, 9 predicted proteins | sample 8958161 | NCBI WGS metagenome assembly JADMIO01 (sample SAMN16585339, study PRJNA669376) | soil metagenome | isolation source: Crop rotation soil | place: USA: Cullars Rotation, Alabama | collected 2011 | reverse complement strand
CGCGACAACTTGTCCACGTGGAATTCTAAGCTTAGGATCCCAATGTGCTGGAAAGATCGCGCAGCGCGATTCGCAGCTGGTAGGCCCCGGCTGTCTTAATCGGAACAGTCAGGAAATAAACGAAACCTTCTTTCCTGATTGTCCGGTATTTATCATCTCCAATGCGCATCGTGTAACTCTGGTTTACCTGGTCGATGATGTTGCCATTGTCGCCAAAAGTGACGGCCACGATATCAAAATCCGCCTGGTGCTCCCCATTTGCGAGGTCGGTAAAAGCAAGGTCATCTGCACTTATATGAAGGAGCGAACGCAAATACGAACCAAACTTCACATCGTTCGCGAAAAGCGTTGTTAACCGCAGGCGTACACCGGCAGCTCCAAACGGTGAAAGAAGCGCCCTGACTATCCGTTGGCTCGGCGTGGTCGCACTAGAGCTTTGGTCTTCGGCCACCCCGTAAAAGCCATTGCGCATACGAACGCTAAACTTTCCAGGTCTCGTAATCTTCAGACTCAATTTATGAAACGTTCGTCGTCCGGACTTCGGATCGAAAGTGGACTCTTCCGGCCGGTAGCCGATCAGGTAGTAGGTTTTCTGATCTTCCATCACGCGACGAATGCCGCCGCTCAGGTCATTGCTGTTGCGAATAGCGAAACCACCGGTCTCTCGCGCTAAATAGTCCATCCCTTCCTGTTGTTCGAAAGCCTCTGAACGATGATCGTCTAAATGCGACTGCGTTTGAGCAGCAGTCATACCGCCCGTTGAATCCTGGGCAGTTAAGGATAGAGTCTGCAAGCCGGTCGCGTTCATTGTATGAATCACAACCGTCGCGCGATTGGCCATATCTACCAGGCGCTGCAACGCTAACATCGTCCGGTAGTTGAAACTCTGGTCGCCCCGCCGTGAAATACTGAAGCCGTCCGAGATCAGCAGAATTGACTTCCGACCCGGTAACTCACGCATGCCATTTACAACATAACGAACCGCACCCAACGTACCTACTGAAAATATATCGTCACGAAATTGACCGGCCGCTTTGTTAGCGGACTGCAAGTCTCGCTGTCCCGTTCCTCTGCTTGGTGGACGTAAGCGTGGATTATTTCCCTGATTATCATCGGGGGCGGCATTGGCAGCTGTGTTGGCCTCCTCAGCGGCTTCAGCACCTCCATCCATCGGCGGAAAAGCTCCAACGCCAGAGCGTCCGTTGGCATACCACTTTATTCGCTCGATCGCCGCATAGAGTTGTCGCTTGTCTGCCGTGAACTGCTGCAAAGCTCCCATCCCGCCGCTGGTTCGAATCACCGCCACCAGGTCACCCGGCTGCATTTGTTGGTCTACAAATTTCTTCACAGCGCGGCGCACTCCGTAAATACTTTCAAAGGAGAGTCCTAAATCATCAACCACCAGGGCGATCGTGCGCCGTATGTCCTCACGTTGTAGCTTTACAGGTGGAAGTGGCGACACGCTCCCGCCTTTCGTGGGAGCTGACCGCTCGGTAGAGCTGAGAGACTCTGAACTTACGAGCGAGAAGTTGGTTACCTGCTGTTGCCGGCCATCTTCAAAAATCTCAACTTCATCGGCCCGCAAATCTGTTACGGGTTTTCCATTCTTATCAGTGACAACGGCATCAACCTGGACCAGATTGGTTGTGATTCGAACCGTGTCGTCGTCACTAGCCGGAGACGACGGAGTTGGTTTAGCCGTTTGCTGTCCCGGGGAAGGGAGAACGGGGACCTGTGTGACGGCAGATGAACTAAGCAGGGAGATCAGCGTCGCAATTACAAAGAATCTCGTAACAACCCTGTATTCGTACATTTCAATTACTTTCGGAACAACTCAGATCTCGTTTACCGCAATTTTCAAGCACGCGCTGGTAAAAAGCTATGTACTGTGGAATCACCAGGTCCGTGCGATAACGCGTAACCGCGGATTCACGCGCGCGTTTTCCGAATTCGCGGCGCAGCGTTTCGCTCGCCAGCAGTTTCGCGGCGTCGGCTGCCATCTTATCAACATCGCCAATTTCGCTGAGGAAGCCGGTCTCGCCGTCAATGACCACCTCCGGAATGCCACCGGCGCGCGAGGCGACGACTGGAACCTCACAAGCCATGGCCTCGAGCGCCGCTAGCCCGAAAGACTCCTGTTCAGACGGCAGCAACAACACGTCCGCAGCGGAAAGGTAGTCGACGATCTTTGGTTGCTGGCCCACGAAAACGCATTTGTCATACACGCCGAGCGCCCGTGCCCGGTCTTCAACTTTTGGCCGCTCACCACCGTCGCCAACCATCACAAGTTTCGCTTGTATTCCCTTCTCTATTACTCGGCTCAAGATCTCGACGCAATCGATCGGTCGTTTCACCGGCCGCAGCGTCGAGACGTGAACCAGCAACCGCTCGCCTGCCGGCGCTAGTGACGCTCGCAGCTTGTCGACAGGACGCCGCACGTAATCATGCTGGCAGATGAAGTTTGGAATTACCTCGATCTGGTCGAAGTAAAACTTTTCTTTCGTCGCCTCTTTTAGATAGTGCGAAATCGCGGTCACGCCATCTGACTCGGCAATGCCGTAACGGGTAATGGGCAGGTAGGAAGGGTCGGCTCCGACGAGTGTGATGTCAGTGCCATGAAGGGTGGTGATGACCGGCAAATAACGTCTGGGCTTGAGCGACTCGCGCGCGAGAATGCCGCTGATGGAATGTGGAATTGCATAGTGAACATGCAGCAGATCCAGCTTCTCGGTTTCTGCCACCTTTGCCATCTCAGTCGCCAGCGCGAGGGTGTAAGGCTGATGCTCAAACAACGGGTAAGACATCATCTCAACTTTGTGAAACCGCACTCGTTCGTTGAGCTCGGTGAGTCGAGTGGGCAAGGTCGAGGAGATGAAATGAACTGTGTGGCCGCGCGCTGCCAGCTCTTTTCCCAGCTCCGAGCCAACGATGCCGCTACCGCCGTAGGTTGGATAAACCGTAATGCCGATGTTCATAAAGACGGTCTTAGGACTTTGGTCCTTGGTCTTGGTTGTTTCGCTCAGATGTTCGTTAAATAGCATCGAGGATTCCCGACAAAAGATCAAAGACCAAAGTCCGAAGACCAAAGACCGCCCTAAAAAGAAAGCGGGCAGGCGACCCTCGCAATCGCCTGCCCATCTCAACTTGGCTCACCTTAATTGTAAGGGGGGGCAAGTGAGGGGACGGAGTATATTCCCGTGCTCGCTCTTTGGCAATAGCAGTTTGGTCCAACCTTGAGCCAACGTTTTTGCAAGGCTTTTAGCAAGTGTGGATGGGTTGCTTGTGCGACTGCGCTTCGCCAGCAAACCCGCTATAATGGCAATGAACAGAAATTGTTATAGGAAGTAGCACCGGAGAGTTTTAGCAATGCCAAAAATTAACGATATCGAAGAAACTCCTAATCCAAACGCAGTTAAATTCATTCTCAGAGAACCGGTCAGCAACGGCACGGTCCATCAATATGCGTCGGCAGAGCAAGCCGAAAATGATTCGCTTGCAAAGTCGCTGTTTGAAGTTGGTCATGTTGTGTCGGTCTTTTATATGGACAAGATGGTCACCGTGGAAAAGGATGACGAAGGCGACTGGGACGACTTATTGCCGCTACTTGCGGTGCCGATTCGCGCGGCAGCCGCGGTAAATTCTGCTGCGGCGGCGGGCGCCGCGGTTGGGGGCGCCATTGCTGCAGTCACCAGCGACGACCCGCGACTCGCGAAAATAAACGACATCCTCGATGAGAAAGTGCGTCCCGCGCTCATGGGCGACGGTGGCTATCTCGAGGTCCTCGGCCTTACAGAGCACACGTTAAGCATCCGTTATCAGGGAGCCTGTGGCAGTTGCCCGAGCTCACTCACGGGCACGCTCATGGCCATTGAAGGCATGCTGAAACAGGAAATAGATCCGGAACTGGAAGTTGTTGCGGTTTAGGGCATGAGGTCAGTACCACCACGCGGTAGCGGGTGGGGCTTTCGGATTTTCGAGTGTCGACTGCGTATTTTCGATTTGTGTTCGAACTCAAATCAATCGGCAGTCGCAAATCGACGATCCGAAAGACCCACCCGCTACCGCGTGGTGGTACTGACCTCATTACTTTGGAACTACAATGCCTTCCAGTCGTTTAATTCTCCGATTACATCCGTCTGACGATCCACTCCACAGGAGAACCCCCATGATCCGCGCTTTCGCTTCGCGATTGTTCCTTGCTCTGATTGTTCCTTCGCTAACCGCATTGACGCCGCTCACTTTCGCTCAGGAAAAGACAAACGCGACCCCGCAAGCCAATGCGGCTGCAGCCAAGACTGTAACCAAAAACAAGGAAACTGCTGCTGCGAACAAAGCAAAGGTCGAGCAACAGAAGGCGCTGGGTCTCTCGCTGCTGGTGACGCTGGCAAACGACGCACGCAATTTCTCCGATCCGAAATTGCGGGCCCGTACGCTTTCTCGGATCGCCGATGCACTTTGGGAGCCGGATCCCGAACAGGGGCGAACGCTGTTTCGCAAAGCCTGGGACGCAGCTGAGACTGCGGATCAAGACACCGCCCGGCTGCAGGAAGAGGATCGCAAGAGACAACAAGGCGACAATCCACGTGGGCCAGTAGCATTGGTTAGAGGACCTGACCTGCGCGCAGAAGTTTTGCGTCTGGCGGCGCGCCGCGATCGAGCCCTTGGCGAAGAGCTGCTCGAAAAGCTAACCGAAGCACGCAAGCAGGAAGCGGCCAGTGCGACGAGTCCGGCATCCGCAGACGCTCTCGATACTCCCGCAGCTGTGCGACAACGTTTGCGCCTGGCGAATCAGTTACTTGAGACCGACGTCGAGCGTGCGCTCCAGTTTGCCGATTCAGCGCTGGGAACGATCACAATGGAAGGAATTGATTTTCTTTCTTCGCTGCGCGACAAAAATCCGTCTGCGGCGGATCAACGCTTTGCGCGTTTGCTGGCAAACACAGAGTCTGATGTGAAGTCGGATGCGAACACGGTGTCACTGCTATCGTCGTATTTGTTCACGCCACATCTGTTTGTAACCTTTGGACCGGATGGTGGGCAGTCTGCATCGTCTTTCAGCCAGCGAACGCCACCGCCCGAGGTTGCGCCCGAGTTGCGCAACGCATTCTTCCGCACCGCGGCGAGAGTCTTGCTGCGTCCGTCACCCACCAAAGAACAAGACCGCAGCACGTCGGGTTTTCAGGGAAAGTTTTTAGTTATCAAACGGCTGCTGCCACTTTTTGAGCAGTATGCGGCCAAACCGATCACTGATCAGTTGCGCGCGGAAATGTCTGTGCTGGGACAAGGGATTGAACAAGACGTCCGCGACCTCGATGATGACGGCCGACTGCAACGGGGTCTGGCACCAGATCCTAAAGCTGAAGACGTTGAGAAGTCGTTGCTTGACCGTATTGATCGCGCCAAGACTTCCGAGGAACGCGATGCTTTGTACTTGCAACTGGCCGATGGAACCGCACGGCGTGGTGATATGCGCGCGCGTGACTTCACCGATAAAATCGAGGACAGCGAACTCCGGAAAAAGACGCAACCCTACATCGATATGTCTCTGGCGGTGGATGCTGCTCAGAAAAAGGACGTTGATAAGTTGTTGCTGCTGGCCAGCAAGGGCGACTTGACGCACCTGCAAAGAGTTTGGTTACAGACGCAAGCCGCCAAGGATTTGCCGGCGGGCGATCACGACAAAGCTCTCGAAATAATCGGCAACGCGCTGGCGGAAGCACGCCGCATCGACGTTTCCGATCCCGATCGGCCACGCGCGCTCGTCGCTGTGGCTAATTCTCTGCTCGCTTTGGACCGAGCGCGCACCTGGGAGCTCATGCTGGAAATCGCCAAGGCCTCAAACTCCACTGAAGGGTTTAGCGGCGAAGATGGCCGTCTCATGATGCGACTGCAAACCAAGAACATGACCTCGGTGCACACCAGGAGTGTCGATGAGTTCAACCTGCCGACTGTTTTCCGGCCGATGGCCCAGGAGAATGCTACGCAAGCGGTTGAAATTGCGCGCAGCTTTGAACGAGAAGCCCCGCGCGCGACTGCTCTCATCGCAGTTGCTCGCGCGCTGCTGGCCGAAAAGACGAATTAGCAAATAGCACATTACGAACCGCCAAGTCGCCAATGACGCTAGAAAAAGTTAGCGCTCTTGGCGACGTGGCGGTTAGGTTTGTAAAAAGATAACCTCGTGCTCTAAGTTACCATCCGGTGCGAATTCCAAATTCCCAGATGCCTGACATGAATGAAGTCACGCTCGAAACTGAACGTCTGATCTTGCGCATGTGGCGTGAGGAAGATCTGGATTCTTATGCCGAGATGTGCGCCGATCCGAAAGTCATGCGTTACCTCGCCGCCAAGCCTTCGACGAGATCAGACGCGTGGCGGAACATGGCGTTGATGATTGGCCATTGGCACCTACGCGGTTTTGGAATGTGGGCTGTTGAAGAACGGGCGAGCGGCGAGCTGGTGGGACGAGTCGGTTGCTGGAAACCGGAATCGTGGCCGGGCTTTGAAATCGGATGGACGTTGCGATCCGGTTTCTGGGGACGTGGCTTTGCTACTGAAGCCGCGCGTGCGTCCTTAAAATATGCCTTCAACGAGTTAGATCAACCCCATGTGATCAGCGTCATCCATCCGGAAAATGCAGCCTCCATTCGCGTCGCTGAGCGATTGGGAGAAGCGTTGGAAGGCACGACCGAAATCGCCGGAGTTCCGGTTTTGATTTACGGCATCGATCGTTGATGGCTAGCGAACCAAAAAACATTGACGTCTTCTTCTATGGACTCTTCATGGACGAAGATCTGTTGCGCACAAAAGACCTCAATCCCAGGAATCGTCGTCTGGCTTGCCTGGAGAATTACGCGCTGATGATTGGTGCGCGCGCGACGCTCGTTCCGGAGGAAGGCAGTTCAGTCCACGGTGTTCTTTTCACGCTCACTCAAAACGAAATCGATGCGCTTTACTCTGATCCGTCAGTAAGCATGTACCGTCCCGAAGAAGTTACTGCTCGAACGTCCGACGGAAACGTCGTGACGTCTCTGTGCTTCAATCTTTCGACCCCGCCCGGCGCTGACGAACGCAATCCTGAGTACGCAGCAAAATTGAAGGATCTGGCAAGGCGAATCGGACTGCCGCAAGATTATGTGGATTCGATTGAATAAGCCCTCTCCCTTTGGGGGAGGGTTGGGTGGGGTTCAGCGCGACTAGTCCCTCTCCCCTAACCCCTCTCCCACTGGGAGAGGGGAACCTCTGAAATTACGAGTAGATATTCATTGGACGGGTCAGTAGTTCGATCGGATCGTCCACGTTCAAAGCTTCACGCACGAAAAAAGGCTCACCAGCTGCGACGCCAATAAGCGATCCGAAATAGCGCATGCGAAATTCCATTTGTTCGAGGAACGTAGGATCGCTGATGCGCGTGGCCGGTTCTTTTGATTGAGGCTGGTAGAACTGAGAGGTGTGGGCCCGGATTGCGGCCATCTTCGCCTCGACGAAATCCGAAACATCTACGATAAACGAGGGCACGACGTGTCGTGAGAACAGCGAATGCATGATGGCGGGCATGCGAATCGGCGGTTGCTTGCCTGCTTCGTCGTAGCGTCCCATCGTTGCGAGCCGCGCTCCTTCGCGCACAATGCGGCAGGTATTTGCATGATCCGGATGCGGATCGTCCCAGTGTGTAGTCAGCAAAACTTTCGGCTGATGCGCGCGCAGCACGCGAACCAGAGCGGTGCGTGCTTCTTCGGTGGGCCAAACATGTCCGTCCGGCAAGCCAAGATTCAGCCGCAGATCTATTTTCATCAGGCGGGCGCCCTCGGTGGCTTCGCGCTCGCGCATTTCCGGCGTGCCGCGCGTGCCCATTTCACCGCGCGTCATGTCCAGAACCGCGGTGCGATAACCGAGCGACTTCAATCTAAGCAGCGTTCCGGAGACGGAAAGCTCGGCATCGTCGGGATGAGAGAAGATGGCGAGTGCGTCAAGTTCGAATTGTGATTCGTCCATTTGGTTTCTGAGGTTTAACTGATTTTGGAGTGCGGTGGCAAGCGCAGCGCGCCACCGCTTTAGGTTTGTTATTCAATTGCCTGAATCCAAAGCGCCGTCGCCGCTCCGCTCTGCGGCGCACTCCAAATTAAGACACTATCATGCGTTCTTAATTCTTGACTTTGGACCTTGGACATTGGACATTTGACCGCCCAGGCGCCCGCCTGTCAGCTTTTCAAAAATGCGTCACGAGGAAAACCTGAATGAAGTGTCCGAATTGTGATCGAAATGTAAGCCTGGCGAGGATTCGTTGTCCCGCTTGCCGCGGGAAGCTGATGACCTGGTATTTGGTCATGTTTGTGATCGTGGCTGGCGCTTGCGTCGCAGGTTTTCTGCTCCTTGATCGAGCAACTTAAGTTTCTCGGCCCCCATTCCGCTGCGCGAAAAAACTATCCGCAGATTACGCAGATTTCACCGATTCAGAAAAAACACCTTACTTACCTTTTTCTGTGTAATCTGTGTAATCTGCGGATGATTTTGTTGTCTCGGAACCTATCTGACGCCCCACTCCCAAATTCCAAACAACACTTTCTTTTCAAGCGAGGCGCCCGACTGCTTGATGGAAAGAACGATTTGTCCGCGATGATGAGATTCGTGCGAAATCAGGTAGCCGAGGAAGGCAGTCGCATGCGGCTTGAACCCTTTAACTTTGCCGCCCTCAGCCAAACTCTTCTGTAGCAATTTCTTAATCGCCACGCCTGAATCGGTCAGCGATTTCCGTAAAAGTTTTTTGTCGGTCGCTTGTTCTTTCTCGACTTTGTCAACGCCGGCCAACAATTCGGGAGCTGCTGACTTGAGCCACATCAGACGGACATTGTGAACGTGGGCAAACTGTTCGCCCACGGTCCTGCCTTTGGACGCCGACAAGCTCGACAGTCGCGCCGGCTCAACAGCATCAAGCAAGTAAAGGTTGATTCGATTGTGAATTTCCCAAGTCTCTACAAGATGGTTTTCAGCCATGGTCGATCCTCGGTCTTTGGTCTTTGGTCTTTGGTCTTTGGTAAATAAGCTTACTTCATCCAGTTTTGCAATGTGCAAAGCTCAAAGTTCCAAAGGCCAAAGTCCAAAGACCGTTTTAAAGGAATGAAGGCGGTGAGTCTCGCCCCAGATACTCACCGCCCTCTCGCGTGCTGTGCAGCGTTGATCGGGAGACGTTGACTAGCGCACTCGCACGACGATGCTGTTGGTTGTTAGTGCATTCCCGGTGGCCCGTTGTAGTTCTGCGATCGCTTTGTTCAGATCCGTTTGCGCCCGCAATTCATTGCCCCGCGCTGTGGCCAGAGCACTTTGCCGCTCCAGCACCAGAAAAACTGTCGACTGACCCGCGTCTAACTTTCTGACTTCACTTTGATATTGCTGCTCACTCGCCTCGCGAGCCACGCCGGCTGAGCGCAAACGCGCCTCAGCACTACGCACCGCCTGCAAAGCATTTCTCACGTCAACCTGAATCACCTGTTCCAATTGTTCGCGCTGCGTGGTAAGACGCTGGCCTTCGACCAGCGATCGCCCAAGCTGCGCTTCCGCTGTGCGATTTCTTAGTGGCAGGTTGATCTGGACGCCCACCCGAAAATTGTTGAAACGATTACTCGCCAGATTCTCAAGCGACTGACCGTAGCCACCAATAAGAATTGGTGAAAGTGCCTGCGGTGGCAGCGGCGACAGCGGTGGCAGGTTATTCATCGCCAGCAGCTGATTAACTCGATCGCGGAGTTCCTGGTTCGAAGCACTGCTGAAAGGGTTTCCCTGGTTACCCTGCACGCCGGCCAAACCTACCAGACCATAACTACCAACGAGGTCGATGCCAGGCTTTGTCTGTTCGCGGTAGTACTTCTGATCGATTTGATTTACCTCGCGCAAGACATTCGACTGCTGCAACTCCGGCCGATTTTCCATTGCCGACTTCAGAGCATCGGGAAGAGTTATTTCACTTGGCACCGGATCGACGGGATCGGTAGGAATTATCGATTGACTCCAGAGTTCCGATTCGCGATTAACCGCAATCAGGTTTTTTAGATTGTTTTCGCTGCGCGAAACGTCTTCGAGCGCGGCGAATAAAGTTTGTTCGAAACCAGCCACTTGGGCTTCGGCAGCAACCACGTCGATTGGCGCAAGCGTGCCTTCATTGACCAAACGTTTGTTGTGTTCGAGCTGCGTTCTTGAATCACGCACTGCGTCTCGCTGCACCTGCAGGTTCCTTAGCGCAAACACCAGGTCCCAGTAAGCGCGTTGCACGCTGGTGATAGTTTCGATCGCTCTTTGCCGGAACTGAGCGTCGCTCAGCGCCAGGTTCTTTTTGGCAATCGCAATCACGCGGCGATTGTTATCAAAGCGCAAACCGCGCAGCAGCGGTTGCGTGTAATTGAAGGTCAACGCTGTTGGATACTGCGGCGTGAGCGGTACGAAAAGGTTGTTTGTAGTTAGGCGTATGGAGGAGAAATCAAGTCGGTAGTTGCCGCCATACTTGGGCGTTTGTCCTTCCAACCGCAGCGTTCCGGTGTAATCGCTGGAGGTTGTGGCGCCGTTTGAGCCGCTGGCCAGAAAAGTCGAAATTGGATTTTTGAGGCGCTCGTAATAGGCAGACGAACTTAACTTCGGATCGTAGGTCCCATGCGCGCCCAGCAGATCAAACTCGGCGATCTTGACGTTGTGTCGCGCGACTTCAATGTCTTTGTTGTTCTCCAACGCGAGGGCCAACGCTTCACGCAGCGACAGTGGCTTTTGTTCATCAAGGTTGACTCCGACACGACCAAGCTCAGGCAAAGGCTTCTGCTCCGGTCGGAAATTCGGCGCAATCGCGGGGACCTGTAACTCAGTCGCCGGCACGGGCGTTTGCGCTGGCTCCTGAGCCAGCCCCAAAATCATTCCGGCTAAACAACAAACGATGAATGTGAAGACGGCAACTGAATGGCACGACGCTCTCAACAAAAACAAAGCTCGCAATTTCCGCCTGGTTACCACGTCTATTTCTTGAACTCTCATTACAGTTTCTTTCACAGCCAAAATGTTTGTCCGTTGCGCTCAGTGTTTCGAAATCAACCCGAATAGCGACGCGGTGGCGCCGACAGTCTTGCGTCGCGCCCAGGCAAACGCACCTGTTATTCGAGAACCGAAAAGGCCCCAAACGCGACTCTTACCAAGATCATCGAATAGTGAATAGAAAACCGGGACCGCGAGTAGCGTCAGCAATAAACAGAGCGACTGACCACCAACTACCAGCACGCCAATCGAACGGTTTGTTCCCGAACCGGGGCCGCTCGAAATTGTCAGCGGCAACATGCCGGCGACCAGCGCGATCGTAGTCATCAAAATTGGTCGCAAGCGATCGCGATTGGCGCGGATGATTGCTTCCAGACGTTCCATTCCCCGCGCGCGCAATTGGTTCGTGTGATCGATTTGCAGGATGGCGTTTTTCTTCACCACGCCAAACAGCAGCAACAATCCCAGACCCGAAAAAATATTTACGGTTTGTCCGGTGACCAGCAACGCAACGATACCGAACGGAATCGCCAGCGGAAGCGTGAGCAGAATCGTGACCGGGTGGATGAACGACTCAAACTGCGCTGCCAGGACCATGTACATGAAAACAAACGAAAGAACGAATGCGAGCATGAAGTAGTAGCCGGCTCGTCCTAATTCTTTCGAACGACCAGCCAGACCGGTTTTGTAAGCCGGGTCAATTCCCACTTCCTTCGCGAAGGCGTTCATCTTTTGAATGACTGCAGCCTGCGAGCCGCCCGGCTTCACATTAGCGAGCAATGTCACTTGCCGCTCGCGATTCAATCGATCGATAGCGGAAGGCCCGGTGCCCTCTTCAACGCGCACGAGATTGTCGAGACTTACCCAGCCATTTTTTGTCGACGAAACGATCATCTGCCTCAAGCCCTCAGCGCTGGAACGAAACTGACCGACCGCCCTGACGCGCACGTTGTATTGATCGGTGCCGGCGTTGAACGTTGAGACTTTTTGACCAGCTACGAGAGTGTTAAGTGCCTGCGCAACATCTCCAACGCGAACGCCAAGGTCAGCTGCCCGCGCCCGGTCAATCACTACGCGCAGTTCCGGTTTGCCCGTCACCAGTGACGAATCCGCGTCAACCACATCCGGAATCGTTTTCATTTTCTGCAGCAGCGCTTCGGAGTATTTCGTTAACTTTTCGAGATCCGGCCCGCCAATCACGTACTGGATGTCGGCATTACGAAAACCGCCGCCGGAAATTGCGGCTACCTGCTGGACGCTGGTGCGCAGTTGCCCGGGAAATTCTTTCGCGTATTTCGTGAGAATCTCGGAACGCGCCCGCACCATCAAATCACTTTGAGAAGTGCTGCGTTCCTCGAGCGGCTGCAGTTTGACGTAGATCGAAGCGGTATTCACCAGCTCCTGTTGCCCGCCCCCGACTTTCCAGCACAGTGGGATCCGAAGCTTGGAATTCACGTGACTTGAAGTCGCGGC
>JADMIO011201782.1_pt1 | contig 12480 bp, 11 predicted proteins | sample 8958161 | NCBI WGS metagenome assembly JADMIO01 (sample SAMN16585339, study PRJNA669376) | soil metagenome | isolation source: Crop rotation soil | place: USA: Cullars Rotation, Alabama | collected 2011 | reverse complement strand
GTCGAGCCGGTACAAGCCGCAGATAGAATGCACGAGCGCGACGGACGCCATGCCGCCGAGGACGCCGTGCCGCTCCACGAGCAGCGTCCGCGCGCCGGCCCGGGCGGCCGCCACGGCCGCCGCAACCCCGGCACTGCCACCGCCGGCCACGAGCACGTCACAGTCCATGGAGCAGGTCCGGTCGAGGTTCACCCAAAAGATCTTCCATCGCCTGGCCCATCATGAGCCGGCGCTCCTCCTCCGAGAGCGCCCCTTCGCGCCAGGCGAGCGTAATATTCACGCGCCCACCGCGCTCGCAGAAAAACAGTCCCGTGCCCGGCGGCACGGCAAAGCACGGCAGATGGTACGCGTTCGTCACCCGCGCCCCCGCAAACTCCACGAGGTCGGGGGCGAACGAGCCGGTATGCGAGTGATAGAAGGACGCAATCTCGCCCTTGAACTGCCAGCGCACGACGCGCATGAAGAGCCAGGAGGGCAGGCGCATCATCATGTCGAGGATCGCGAGGAACGATTCGTCGAGGCGGGCGCGGGTCATGTCGGCAAATTGCTGTTTCATGGCGGCAGCAGTGGCATCGATGCTGCCCAGATGTTCGCGCTTCGCGCAGAAAAAAAAGATCGCGACGTGATTGTGGAAAAGGGGGCCGCGGGCGCCGCGCTTGCGCGTCTGCACCGGCACGCTGGCCACATAGCCGCGCGGCTCGCGGCCGCGATGGAGGAAGACGCGATCGTGCGCGCGCGCCGTGGCGGCGACGTAGAAGGCGATGGGGAAGAGCGCACCGGCCATGGCTCCGGCGCGCTGCGTTATTCGCGTCGAGTCTTCGGGCGAAAGGGTGAGGTTCCAGTAGTTTCCCCGCCCCGCGCGCGGCCGGGGACCGCTGAGCGACGGCGCGCCGATTTTCGCGAGGGCCTCGAGGTGGGCCACGGCCGCCTTCGTACGCTTGAGTTTTTCATTCCACGAAACCGCCGGGGGCGGCGCTTCGTTTCCGTCGCAGGGAGAGTCGTCGCCGTCGCACAAGCGGCCGATCTCGGTGAAGAGCAGCTCGGCGCCTTTGCCATCGATGAGCAGGTGCGACCAGGACAGGACGATGGTGGCGCGGCCATCGCGCAGGGCGACCACGTCGAGGCGGGCTTTGAAGGGGATGCCATTCTCGGCCAGTGGCAGGGCCCGCAGGCGCTCCAGCAAATCCGCCAACCCGGCGATCTCCGCGGCGCCGTCGATCATTGCCGGCGCGCCGCTCTCGCGCCACAAACCCAGGGGCAGACCGCGCGCGGGCGGCTCGGGCACCTCCCAGTAGGGCAGCAAGGTGCGCCAGTTGCGCCGCAGCCGGGCCACGAGCCGCGGATGCTTTTGCACCAGCCGGGCCAGTCCGCGACTCACCTTGGCGACATCGGGCAGGCGGTCGAGCTCGATCAACGATTGTGTCACATGCCGTCCCTGCCCCGTGCGCTGCATGAAATCGTCATGCGCGAGCAGGAAACAATCGGTGACCTGCACCGGAAGCCGCGCCACGCCGGTGGCCGCCGCGGCCATTAGGAGTCTGTTGAATCCGCGCGGGCGCGGATGAGGCCGGCGACGCGGCGCACGGAGCTGAAATTCTGCCGGGTCAGCTCACCCTCGGGCAGGACCACGCCGTACTCTTCCTCGATCAATATCAGGAATTGCATGATGGCCATCGAATCGAGCCCCGCATCGTACAGGTCGCTATCCGCATTGAACCCGGGCTGGGTTTCAAGGAGGCGCTCGCTGACAAGGCGGACGAGTTGTTGTTCGAGGGGTTCCTGCTGCGGAATCGGTTGCGTGGCCATCAGTTGCGGCGCGGTGCTTAATGGATGGTTCCGGCCTCGTCAAGAAGCCAGTTCCACAAGAGCGTCCCGGTGCTTTTCCACCGTGGCCGCCCCTACCTCTACGCAGGCGGCCCCGATTCTGGCCGGGTTCCACAAGTTCGGGCGTGGCGCGAGGGTGCGGAGGATGAGCAGGCGCTTGCCGGCATGGCGCGCGAGGTCGGTTTTGAGCCGCAGGAGTTCGTCGCAGATGATCTGGTGCGAAAGATTGACGGCCATGGACATCTTGCGGGGGCGGCCGGTTTCGCGCACGGCCAGTTCGCCGGGATTGGCGACGATGTGGACGAGGATCGTGTCGATGGCGGGGTCGGTGAGCCAGTGCTCGAAGGGCAGCGCATTGGCCACGCCGCCGTCCCAGTACCAGCTCCCTTCCACGGGACGCATGGCGAAAAAGCCGGGGAAGGCGCCGCTGGCCAGGATGTATTCCGCCAGCGGGCCGCGGGTGACGGTCTCAGTGCGGGCCTGGCCGAGATTGGTCACGGACAGCGCGAGGCGCGGGTCGAGGCAGTCTTCGATGCGGCGGTCTCCGAGGTTCTTCTTGAGCAGGGAGAGGGCGCGATGGCCCTGCAGGGCGCCGGTATGGCCGGGGAGATTGAAGATGGTGGCGAGTCCGCGCAGTGGGGCGCCGGGCTCGCGGAAGACGCCCTGCAATTCCGGGGAGAGAAAGAGGCGAAGCATTTCGTCGGGGGAATTGCCGGCGGCGAAGGCGCCGGCCACGAGGGCGCCGGCGGAAGCGCCGCTGATGGCAGCGGGGCGGAGCCCGAGACCAAGCAGCGCGCGGAGGAACCCGGCGTGGGCGAAGTAGCCGAGGAAGGAGGAGTTGAGGCAGAGAGCAAGGCGGCTCATGAGAAGGACATCCGACTCAGGAGAAACATCCAACATCCAACATCCAACACCCAACATCCAATGTTCGAGTCGTCACACGCAATAAAGTCTGGGCGCCCAGAACGTGGCTTGATCCCGCACGCGGGATCAAATCGAAAAAACACGCCCGCGAAGCGGCTGACCATTGGATGTTCGATGTTGGATGTTGGGACCCGAGCGGAGCGAGAGGACTCGCGAAGCGAGCCCGTCAGGGTGATCGCGGCGGCGATCATCGATTGGATGTTCTGCCTTCCCTCTTTGTTTTTTGAGGTTTCAAACATAGTCCGCCACCTCCGCCTGCAACGCGCGCAACGCGCTGGTGATCCCCGCAGCCATCGCCGCCCGTCCCCCCGCGCGATCCGGGCCCTCGTCCGGAAAGATCGCCTCCCCGTAGGCCACCGCCCAGCGCGTCCGCGCCCCCGGCAACCAGGCCTTCCAGCGCGCAAATCTTGCGCCGCCGAGCACGACACACGGCACCACCGGCACGCGCGTGAGTTGCGCCAGCCGGCAGACCCCTTCATGAATGCCGCCGCCGTCCAGCACGGAGCTGGCGCCCGAGCGCACGGCTCCCTCCGGAAATATGCCCACAACTTCTCCGTTGCGCAGGTGGCGGACGATGGCGCGAACAGTGCGCGTGTCCACCTTCCCCCGCTCGAGCGGCTCCGCTCCGACACCGCGCAGGAACCATCCGACAAATGGATTGCGGAAGATTTCCACGATGCTCAGCCAATGGATGACCCGCGGCGTGGTCGCGATGAGGAGCGGCGCGTCGTACGGACTGAGGTGGTTGGCCGCGAGCAGGTACGCGCCCTCCCGGGCGGCGCGCCCGGCATGCAGGATGCGCGGCACCGACGCATGCCAGAAGATCCGGCTCCCGATCAAGCGAACGAGTTTGTAAAACGGTTCGTTCATGGCGGAACCACGGAGTCATCGAGTCCATAGGTCTCTCGCAATTGCCGGTAGAGCGCGGCCAGCGCGCGCTCAATGCGCGCGGCCATTTCCGCGCGCGCCGCCTTGTGGTCGGCATTCTGCACCGGTTCGATCGCTTCGCCGCACGCAATCCACAGCCGGCCGCGCCGCCGGGGCAGCCACGGGTCGACGGCGTTCAATTTGTCGGTGCCGAGCACGACGCAAGGGAGCACCGGGCACCCGGAGCGCTGGGCGAGCAGACACACTCCACGTTTGATCGGGCCGCCGAACAGAACCGACTCCGAGCGCCCCTTGATCTCGCCCTCGGGAAAGACCCCCACGACTTCGCCCCCGGCGAGACGCACCAGGGCGGTCTTGATGGCCCGCACGGGCACGCCCCGCCGATTGACCGGAAAAGCATGCACCGCGGAGAGCAGCCACGCCGCCCAGCGTTGGCGGTAGAACTCGATGCGGGCCATCCACCCAATCTCGCGCGGAAGGACGACGCTGAGGCAAAACGGATCGAGATGGCTGACGTGGCTGCACGCCACGAGGTATCCGCCCGGGCGACGGGCATGCTCCAGGCCGAGGACGCTGACGCACAAGGTCTGGGAAAAGACGGCGCTGAGGATACGGCGCACAAACCGGTGCAGCACGGTCAGACGAGTTGATCGTCACCGGGGATGACGAAAGAGTAACCGCGGGCCCGCAATTCGTCGATCACCCGGAGGATGGCTTCGTTGCTGCGCGGGCGGCCTTCGTGCAGGAGGACGATCGCGCCCGGTGTGACTGCCGCGCCCACGCGCTGGGCCACCGCCTCGGGATCGCAGAAGACGCCGTCGTGGCCGCGCACGCTCCAGCCGACGAAACGCATGTCCCGCTGCACCAGGGCCGGCTGGAGGTAGACGTTCTTCAATCCGACTGGGGAGCGAAACCAGCGCAAGGCCGCGACCCCGGCGCGCCGGAGCGCTTCGTTGCAACCGTCGATCTCCGCGCGCAGCCGCTTGGGTCGCAGCCACCAAAACATTCGCGCCGGATGCGTCTGCGTGTGGTTGGCGAGCGTATGCCCGGCGGCGAGCAAGGCACGGCCGATCTCCGGCTCACGGCCGAGGTTCTCGCCTTTGACAAAGAACGTCGCGCAGACCCCTCGGCGCGCCATCTCCTCGGACAGTTCCAGCGTGGCCTGCCCGGCGGGTCCGTCATCGATGGTCAGCCACACTTCATTGGCGTCCGAACGCGGCGAGAAGCGCGTGGCCACCGGCACGAGCCATCCGCACCAGGGCGCGACCACGGCATAGAAGAAGCAAGCGTGAATGCCGGCGGCGATCACGATGAGCCAGAGGTACTCGAACCGGGTCGCGATGAGCGCCACCGGTGCACTGTAGTTCGCGGCCAATAGGCACGGACGAATCCAGGACTGGGCAGCGGTGGGAGCGGACACGGGCGCGGAGGATAGGAGGGGAAAATCCAACATCCAACACCGAACATCCAACACCCAACGTCTAATGAACGCCTCGCGTGTTTTCCTACGCGCAGCGTCAATTGGATGTTGGGTGTTGGACGTTGGATGTTGGATGTTTTCCTCTGATTCTTCCCATTGAACGTTCCGATTGAGCCGCGGCTCCTGGCGTGTACTCTGCCGCGCACGCATGAACGAAATTTACGATGTCGCGATTATCGGCGGCGGCCCGGCCGGCAGCACGGCGGCCTGTCTGCTGGCCCAGGCGGGTCGGCGCGTCGTCGTACTGGAGCGCGAAAAGTTTCCCCGGTTTCATATCGGCGAGTCGCTCCTGCCCTACAGCATGCCAGCCTTCGATCGCATGGGCATCCGGGAAACGCTCGACCAGACGGCGCAGCCGAAATTCGGCGCCGAGATCATCACGGCCTGCGGCACGCGTCATCTGCGGTTTCACTTCCGCAACGGGTTTCGCCTCAAGCACCATCGCTCCTACCAGGTGACGCGGGCGACGTTCGACAAGCAGCTTCTCGACAACGCCGCCGCACGCGGAGCGGAGGTGCGGGAGGAAACCAGCGTGGCGGGCGTGGATTTCGACGAGGAAAGCGTGACGGTGCGGCTCGGCGAAGGGGCCCCGGTTCGCGCGCGCTACGTGATCGACGCGAGCGGACGGAATACGGTCATCGGGCAACAGCAACGGCTGAAACAGAACTATCCGAACCTCAACAAATTCGCGGTCTATGCGCACTACGATCACGTGCGGCGCGAGCCGGGCGAGGATGGCTGCACGCTCACGCGCATGATCCGGTCCAAGGACCGGTGGTTCTGGGTGATCCCGCTGAGCGACACGCGGACGAGCATTGGCATGGTCACGGACACGGCGACGTTCAAGGCGATGAAGCTCGCGCCGGAGGAGGCGTTCGAGCAGGGCCTCGAGGAGCAACCGCATTTCCGGGAGATCCTCGAAGGTGCAACGCGTGTGACACAGGTGTATGCCACGGGCGATTACAGCTACCGCAATACGCGGCTGGTCGGGCCACGCTGGATGCTCGCGGGGGACGCCGCGGGATTCATCGACCCGGTCTTCAGCACGGGCGTATTCCTCGCCATCGCCTCGGGCGAGCAGTGCGCCGACGCGATTGACGCCGCGCTCAAAAAACCCTCGCGCGCTCCGAAGCTTTTTGCCGGGTATGAGAAGCGGCTGAACCGGGTGATGGACCTTTATCTCCGCTTTGTCGGCGCGTGGTACGAGCATGAATTCATCGAGGTGATCAGCACTCCGGTGGCGCGTTTCCAGTTGCCGGCCGCGGTGAATGCGGTGCTCGCCGGGAATATCAACGGAGGCTTTTCGATCTGGTGGCGCATGCAGCTCTTCTACCTGGTCGTCTACCTGCAGAAATTTGCGACGCTTTGCCCGCGGCTGACGCTCACGCCGGTACCCAGGTCTGCGCCGGTACCCGCGACTACGGCTGGTGTGCGATGAGGGGGATGCTCCGCGCAAGACCAATAGGCCGAAACTCGGTTGGCGCTCCGACTGGTCGTATGTAGTCCCGCCTTTAGGCGGAATGAACTCCTCGAATCCCCAAAACTACGCCCAAACTGAACTTTGCTCGCCGGTTTGCAATCGCACCGTTTGTTCCGCCTAAAGGCGGGACTACGTACGCCCAGCAACGCCTCTAGTTCTCAAGAGGAAGGTGCTTTTCGGCGCTGGCGCCCGAACGCGGAGCGCGACAAACTGCGTGCACGTTTCTTTGAGTTTTTGAAAATGAATCGCCTCTCTCGTCGTTGCGTCTTCTTCACACTTGGCTGTTTGCTTTTGGCGTTGGGCACCACGGGATGCCAGACCCCCCACACGTTTGCCAAACCGGATGCCTCATGGAAGGAGCACATCGGCCAGCTCAAGCATACCAACAGCAAGCGCACCCTCGTGGGCGAAGTGGTGGTCCAGCACCGCGGCTCGCAGGAGTTTCAACTCGATTTCCTCAAAGGCGGCAGCATCCCGCTCATTTCCATCCGCCAGGATGGCGATGCGGCGCGGGCCGATGGCCTGCTCGCGGGGATGGGTGGGCACTGGCAGGGCACCATCGCCTCGGCACCCGCCTCGCTGCGGCCGTGGTTGAACCTGCGAAGCAAGTTCGCCGCGGCTCCGGCGGGACAACCCTCCTCGCTGACCTTCGCCGATGGAGGCCAGCGCTTTGAATTTCTCTTCAATCGTTAGCGCTTGCACGGTCCGCGCATGAGCCCTGCCAGCACGTTTGCCCGTCTCGTCACGCATCATCGGCGCGCCCTCGTGGCTGGCGTCGCCCTGGTGGCCCTCGCGGCCTTCGTCCTCCTTGGCCTGCGGTTGCGCTTTGCCTCCGACGTGCTCGACATGCTGCCGCAGCACTTCGAGGCGGTGCAGGCGTTCAAGATTTTCGACCGCGAGTTCAGCCAGGCGCGCGAGTTGACCATCGGTCTGCTCGACGAAAAGGGCGACTGCGAGATCGATGAGTTCACCAGGTATTTCGGCGACGAGTTGCGTAAGGAACCATGGATTGTTCGCGTCATGAACGCCTCCCCCATGGATGCTCCGAACAGCACCGCGGAAATACCCCATATCGCCCTGCCGATGGTGCTCGACCAGGAATCCGCCGACTTCGATGCAACCCTGGAGGCACTTGGTCCGGAGCAGATCTCCAAGAGGCTGGCGAAGCTTCACAGCTTGATCGAAGCGGGCTCCCTCAAGGCGGAGAAGGAACTCGAATACGACCCTCTCGGCATCCTCACGCCCGTTCTCAAGCCACTCGGCAGTTCCTTCTCTCCTGAGCAGACGCGTCCCCTCGTCTCACCTGACGAAACCCTCCATCTTGTCATTGCGCGGACCAACCAGCGCGACCTCGGCGCCAAAGCCTGCGAGGAAATGATGCGCCAATGGGCAAGCTTCGAAAAGCGCGTGGTCGCGAGTTGGGGCAAGCCGGCCCCCAAAATCCTCGTCACCGGCCGCACGCCGTACGTGAGCGAGCTCGGGGGAAAAATGAGTGACGACGTGATCTCGACGGTGGTTGGGTCCGTCGTCCTGATTTCGCTCGTTTTCTATGCGGGCTTTCGCCGCTTGCGTCCGCTCTTTTGCATCATGCTGGTGCTCGCGCTTTGCTGCCTGGTCGCCATGGCGCTCGGCACGCTCGTCTTTCACGAATTGAACGTCATCACCGTCGGCTTGTGCGCGATCCTCCTCGGGATTGGAGTCGATTTCGGCATGATCCTGTATGCGGTCTACGAGCGGCAGCGCGTTTGTGGCGCCGGCCACGAGGAGGCGATCGTCACGGCGTTGCGCAGTCAGGGCAAAGGCGTGTTTTTTGGGGCGATGACGAGCGGGCTGGCGTTTCTCTGCTTCCTGCGCAGCCAGTCCATCGGCTTTGCGCAACTCGGCACCCTCATTGCATTCGGGATTCTCTCGGCTGGGCTGTTCATGGCGACGGTCTTCTTTGCGTTTGTCGGCGATACGTTCCGGCCGCGCGGACGGGACTGGCTGTGGAGCGCGGGCGAACGATTCGTGGGGTTCATCAGCGGCGCGCCGCGGCGTTATGCGCTGCTCTCCGCGGTCCTGCTCGGCGCCTCCCTGATCTACGCGATCGCGCCGGTGGGGCGGTTGCAATTCGACGCCAATCCGAAATCGCTCGAACCACAGGGCAGCCGGGCCGGCACCGCGTTGCGCACGATCCAGTCGAAGATGCCGATTGCCGCCGAGCCGGTCATCCTGCTGCTCCGGAGTCCGGGACCGGAGGAGTTTCATGCGGGCTGGAAAAAGCTGCAGAGTTCGCTGGTCGAACTAGTGTCGTCGAAGCGGATCCGCTCCGCCGTGACACCGGCGGCCCTGGCGACCTCACCGGCGCGCATTGCCGAGAATACCGGAAAGCTGAAGCAGATCGATCTCGCCGCCGCGCGCGCGGCACTGACGGAGGCGCTCGCCCGGGAGGGGATGAGCCCCGATTCGTTCAAGGGGGCGTTCACCCTGCTCGACGCGCTCAAGACGGTGGCGGGCGGCGACCCCAATCCGCTCGACTGGCGGCGGGCCCTGCCGCCGCAATCGAGTTGGTGGTTCGTGCTCGACCGCTTCTTTTCGCGCGACCCGAACCTCGGCGCGGCCTACGTCACGCCGCTCCAGACCCTGGGCACGCTCCCGGAGAAGGAGCAGTTGCGCATGGACCTTGAGGCGACGAAGGTGCCCGTGCAGATCTCGGGCTGGAGCTATACGCTCCAGGACCTGGTCCCCTGGGCCAAAGGGAAACTCCTGGAGCTGTCGGGGTTCATGCTTCTGTTCGATATGGTGCTCCTGACCTTCCTGTACCGGCGCTGGTTTCCGCTTTTCATCCTCATGATGAGCCTCACGCTGTCCATCGGCGCCCTGGTGACGTCGCTGAAGCTTTTTGGCATCCCGCTCAATATGTTCAACGTCCTCGCCTTCCCGCTCGTGCTCGGCGTGGGCGTGGACTACGGTATTTATGTCGTCATCGCCATGCGGCAGGAGGGCGACCGTCAGCGCAACCTCGCCACGATGGTGAAGCCCGTGCTGCTCAGCGGGCTCACGACGGTGTGCGGGTTCGGGTCGCTCGGGCTGGCCGCGAATCCCGCGTTGCGCGGATTGGGCATCGTGTGCGCGATCGGGGTGGCGTGGTGCCTGTTTGCCACCCTTTGCTTTGTCCTGCCCGCGTACGCCTGGCGGGGGACGAAATAACTCCGCAATGAGAGACGCCATTTATTCGCTCCGGGGATTCAAGGCCGCTTTCGTCACGGCCCATCTCTTCCCGCGCTTCGTCTGCCAATGGCTCTCCGCGCGCATTGGCCTGGCGGCGTATGCGCGCAGCGACGAGGCGCAGACGGCCCTGCGCGCCAACCTCGCGCTGGTGACCGGCCTTTGCGGCCCGGAGCTCGACGCGCTGTGTCTCGAGAACGTCACCCATTTCAGCCAGATGCTGGCCGACTACTTCCTCTGCGCCGGCACCGACGCCATCGACCAGGCCGCGGCGCTCCTCCATGGGCGCGGCGGAGTCGAGCATCTCGACGCGGCGCGCCGGCAGGGCAAGGGCGCAATCGTGGTCACCGGCCATCTCGGTCATTGGGAACTCGGCGGGCTCATGCTCGCCCGCCACGGCCTGCCGCTCACCGTCATCACGCTCGAGGAGCCGAGCTCCGATCTGACGCGCTGGCGCGAGGCGTGCCGCCGGCAACTCGGCATCAAAACGATCACCGTCGGCCCCGGGTACCCATTCGCCTTCGTCGAGATGATCCAGACCCTGCGGCGCAACGAGTTTTTGGCGATGCTCGTCGACCGCCCGTATTCCGGCACCGGCACGACCGTGGAGTTCTTCGGCCACGAGACGCAGTTTTCCACGGCGCCCGCGCTCCTGCACCAGCACACCGGTGCCGCGGTCCTGCCCGCCTTCGTGCTCCAGGACGGCGAGGGCGGCTACCTCACCATGGCCGAGCCGCTCATCCCGATGGTCAAGGACCGCGATTCGCAGACGGCCATCGCCACGAACACGCAACGGATTGCCAATGTCTTCGAAGGCATCATCCGCCGGCACCCGGAGCAGTGGTTCAACTACGTGCCGATTTGGAAGGAGGAAGCGTCCCGGAATGGAACGGAGAAAACCAGTCAGGCCCTGAGGTAAAGCCGATCAGGAATTGGGACCGCGAATGGACGCTAATGGACGCGAGTAAAGAGCCTGCCGGGAAGAACCCACCCGCGGGCGCCATGAGGCCTCAGTTTTCGCGTTCATTCGCGGTTACCTGATGTCTCCGCTAGCCGGTTCTTGCACTTCGAATGCTTCTTCGCCCAATGTCCCGGCCTCCCGCACCCCAAGATCCGAATCCAAAGACTCTCCCTCTCCCTCTTCATCTTCCTCTTCCTCCACTGATCACTCCCCGCTGATTACTGATTACTCCCAGCTCATGCCCCACCGCTTCGCCCTGCTGCTGACGTCCCTTTTCCTCACGCTCGCCGTGCTCCCCTTGCCCGCGGCCGACCTCTCCCCGGCCGAAGCGCAGACGGTGCTGAGGACGCTCGAGGAACATCGCGCCAAATCGCCTTCGCTCACCGCGGAGTTCACCGAAGAAAAAACCTCGCACCTTCTGACGAAGCCCCTGGTCAGTTCCGGCACGATCTCCTTCCAGGTGCCGAATAAATTTCGCCGCGAGGTCACCGGCAAGAACCCGAGCATCACGGTGAGCAACGGCCAGAAGCTCTGGATCTACTACTCGGGCTTCAAGGAAGCCGAACTCTACACCATGGGCCAGAAGGCGTATTTCGACGACTCCGTCGCCGCCCTCACCGCCGGCCTGAATTTCCAGAACATCGAGAAATTCTTCACCTACAAAGCGTCCCGCGAGAGCGCTTCCGGACCGTATCGCATCCAGCTCACGCCCCGCAGCGGCGGCCTCAAGCGGATGGTCAAAGAGCTGGAGGTGTGGGTGGACGAAGACGCCAAAATCCTGCGCACCGAGACCATCCTCCCCAAAGGCGACAAGGTCGTAACCACGTACAAGAACCAGCGCGCCGCGTCGCTCCCCGCCAGCACATTCGACTTCACCCCTCCCGCCGACGCCCACATTTCGCAACCGCTGGGTGGAAAGTAATCGGTATTCAGTGGGAAGGCAGTGATCAGTCCAGCCCGGCTCTCGCCTTGGGCTCCCCTCGTTCCAAAACTTCCATTTGGGAATGCATAAGGAGCAACGCCCGTCCGGCTCCGGACTTCCATTTCGCACGGAGGGGGTGTCCGCGGGCTCAAACCACGAAACTCTTCGTCCTCCCACCCCTTTTCCCTCTTTACAAGCGGGTCCCCTTCCGTAGCTTCACCGTCCCGCGTTTCCAACGCCTTTTGCCTCATAGTGTAATGGTAGCACAAGTGACTCTGAATCACTTTGTCTAGGTTCGAATCCTAGTGAGGCAGCTCCTCGTTTCACCCTCGAAACACTCTGAAACCCTGATGAATACAGGGTTTGCGGGCGATTGAGCGAGTGACGCATGGTGACGCATAATAACGGGTTTGGTGCCATATTACGGGGAACATTTGGCACCAGTTTGGCACCGGCGGGCCTTCTGCTGGCATCGGTGTGCGGACTTCCGAAACCCGAGGGCGAGTGAAACGATCGTGCCGAAGTGCGGTCCAGGCGTGAGGCTGCCGGGGATCGCGCGAGCTCGGCGCATCAACGCGTGAGCCATCTTCCAATCCTACCGCGCTCTGCGCATCCACCTGCTAACGTCGTGAGCGGTCGCGCTGTCACGTGCAGTGCACGGTCCACCGGAACCCCGATCCCCATTTCGAAAGGCAAAGAGCTTTTTCTTCGTTCGCATATTTTTGACTGCTCCGTGGGCGATATGCGAACGGAGGAAAAGCGACGGGCGAAGCCCGCTTTGCAAACTTCAGCCG
>JADMIO011130916.1_pt1 | contig 12480 bp, 9 predicted proteins | sample 8958161 | NCBI WGS metagenome assembly JADMIO01 (sample SAMN16585339, study PRJNA669376) | soil metagenome | isolation source: Crop rotation soil | place: USA: Cullars Rotation, Alabama | collected 2011 | reverse complement strand
GAACATCATCGTCAGCGACTGCGATCCACCTTCCCAAACCCGCCCGACGGCCGGCAGGGAATCGTCTTCGTCGACGGGCGCGGTTTCGGCGGGCGCCGGCGCGGGATCCGCTTCGGCCGGAACCTCGATAGCAATCGGGCTCTCGACTGCAACCGCGCTCGCGGTCGTCACAGTCGCCGGCGCAGGATCCGGAACCTCGGGCGCGGAGTTGACCGGCTCGATTACCGGTTCAAGATTTTTTTTTTTGAACCGGCGTCGGCCGGTTTGGAGGGGATGAATTGTTGCCGCCGACGCGTCCTATCAGTTCGTCGATCGGCCGGAATTGCTCCGCCAGCGCCAGCCGCACGAGCGTCGCGTCGAGCAACGCGCGGCCCGACTGGCTCATGCGGATCTGCCGGCGAAGCTCCTCGAGGATCGCGATGTCCTGCGTGAGGATGATCGCGTCGAACTGCTGCGCCTGCTTGTCGAGGTCGTCGAGGCTCAGGCCGGGCACTTCGACGAGATTCGATTTCTTCCCGCAGGTGCGGAGCACGAGCAGGTTGCGGAAGTGGTCGGTAAGCGACCCGAGCAGCGTGTCCGGCGACAGGCCCGACGCGATCAGTTTGTCCGCCGTTTCGAGGACGTCCTTCACGTCCCCTTCGCCGATCTTCTGGGCGAAGTCGAAGATCGACTGCGTGCGCGGCATGCCGAGCAGTTGCTCGATCGTCTCGATCGTGAGCGTCTTCTCGCCGATGCTGAGCAGCCGATCCAGCAGCGAGAGCGCGTCCCGCATTGAGCCCGCGCCGGCTTTGGCGACCAGCAGCAGCGCGTCGTCGTCGGCCTTGATCTTCTCGCCGGCGCACACGTTCTTCAGGTGCTCGGCGATCTCGCGCGTCGGAATATTCCGGAAGTCGTAGCGCTGGCACCGGCTCAGGATCGTCGGCAGCACTTTTTCCGGCTCGGTCGTCGCGAGGATGAATTTCACGTGCCCCGGCGGCTCTTCCAGCGTCTTGAGCAGCGCGTTGAACGCGTTCTTCGACAGCGCGTGCACCTCGTCGATGATGTACACCTTGAACCGACTGCGGGCGGGGCGGTAGCGGCTGTTCTCGATCAGGTCGCGGACGTTGTCCACGCCGGTGTTGCTGGCGGCGTCGATCTCGACGACGTCCATGTCATCCCCGCGCGCGATCGCCCGGCACGATTCGCACTCGCCGCACGGCTGGGTCGTGGGCTTGTCGAACTTCTCGCAGTTCAGCGCTTTGGCGAGGATGCGAGCCATCGACGTCTTGCCGGTGCCGCGCGTACCGCAGAACAGGTACGCGTGGGCGATGCGATCGGACGCGATCGCCTTTTTCAGCGTCTGCGCGACGTGCCCCTGCCCGACGACTTCGTCGAACGTTCCGGAGCGATACCTGCGGGCGAGGACGGTGTAAGACATCGATCGATTCTAGGTGTTTGATCCACGGACCGGTGATTCGAAACGCGACGCCGGAAGTTTAGCAGAGCGGCAACGTCGGGCCAAATCCGTCGCGCGCCGCGCCACTCCCATCCCGAGGAAAATCACTTGCCTTCGCAGCATTCGGACGATCCGACGTAGGGCGGCCTTGTCCGCCGATCGATCGCAGCGGCGGACAAGTCCGCCCTACGTCTTTCGGCCCGCGGGGTACCGTAATGACGGGGAGCCAAAGGCTCGTGCGCCTGGCTGTTCAGCACACTGGTTGCACGATGCATCAGGATCGGACCCTCGAAGACGTAAATGTGGTACGTTATCCATCATGACGGAGGGGACCCATCCACAGCGCGGCGGCGAGCGGCCTTCTCACGCGCGTAGCTTCGCGGCGGCGGTGATCGACGGGGTGGTCTTTATTGCCGCCCTGGCGGCGATCAATGTTTTCCTTTCGCTCAATCTGGACTTCGTCGGGGAACTGAATGGGGAAGCGGCCGCCGCCACGTGCGTCTCCATCGGGCTGGGGCTGGTCGTCTACTTGCTCGTGACGTTGCGCGAACCCCGCGATTTGGCGACGCTGGGGCAGAAGGCGATGAGCCTGGAAATGCTCCCGGTCGGCGCCACGTCGCCGTCGCCGTGGCGGTGGTGGTTCGTCGCACGGCTGCCGCTCCTCCTGCTGCTGGCGCACCTCGCGGCGCACACGACGATTTTCATCCACGCGCTATCGCAGGACAACCAGCGGCCGGCCGTGCTCGCGGCGCGTCCGGTGGCGTTTCGACTCGGCGTCGCGATGCTCGTCGCGCAAGTCCTGCTCTGGCTCGCGAAACGCGCGCTGAGCCTGCGCGGCGCGAGCGCCGCCGAGCGATTCGGCAGACTCCGGGAGCGGGCCGTCTCTCGCGCGACGTTGAATACGGCCGACGGCATACCGCGCGGCGTCGGTTTCGCGCCCCGCTTCGCCGCCACGTCGGTCGACCTGTTGATCATCGTGGTGTTCTCGATCGGCGCCGAAATAGGGATGGACCAAATCCGGAACGCGTTCGACTATCCATGGCGCGCCTATTTCCGTTACCTCGAATTCATCGTCCCCGGATTCTTATTGTTGTACACGCTCATGGACGCGTGGGGCGGACGGACGCTCGGCAAGCGGTTGCTCGGGTTGCGCATCGCGTCGCGACGCGCCGAGTTCTTGCCGCGCTCGACACTGCTCCTGCGCTGGCTGATGCGCCGGCCCGCCGAATTGTGCATCGTTTTGTTGATCGTCCTCCCGACCTATCGGCTGAGCCGAGCCGTCCTCGGCGAATTCTTGCAATGGGCGATCCCGATCGCGGTCCTCGCGTGCATCGGGTTCGAGTTCGTCAGCGGGCTCGCGTGCCTCTTCGGCAAGGGGCGGCGGGCGCTGCACGACATGATCTGCGGGACCAACGTCTTTTACGCCGACCAAGTCGGCCGATTCGAGGGCGGGCGGTTCGAGCCGATCCTGCACGCCGGCGCCGTCGCGGCGGAGCCGGTCGTCGCGATCGCAGCGGCGGACGCCGTGCCACCTGCGGGGGATCGCGAATGAGCCGGGTCGGATTCTGGCCGCGCCTGCTCGCGGCGATCATCGATGCGGCGTTCGTCGTGATCCTCTGGATCATCACGGCATTGGTCGCGTGGGCGTGGGTGCGCGAGAGGCCGTGGGTCTTCGTCGCCGAACTCATCGTCTACGCGAGCAGCGAAATCTTCTTCGCCGGTACGCCGGGCAAACTCATCCTGCGGCTGCGCATCCGCCGATTCGACGGGGCCCCCGCGGAGCGATGGCGAAGGATCGATCGCTTTCTCTACAAATACGGCGGAGTGGTTTACGCACTCCTGAGCGGGCTGATCGGCTCCACGGGGGCGGAGCTCGTCGCACGATTCTGGTCCACGATGATCGGCATCGGATGCTTCTACGCGTTCACCGCCTCCCGCCAGACGTGGAACGATCGCTGGGCGCACACCGCCGTCTGGCGCGTGCGCCGGACGCCGCCGCCGCTGGAGCCTCAACGACCCGAGCGAATTGGATGAGAATGGGCTCACGTCATGCTCCGAGCAATTGATTCCATTCGGCAATCGGCAATCGGCAATCGGCAATCGGAAATCCCCTGCGTTCGTCACGATCGCACCCCCGCGTTCGTTTCCGTCGCCGCGATTTCGACGAGTCGCCGGAAGCCGTCGACGGCGGTGGGGACGTCGAGCTCGGAGACGGCCCAAGGCAGCATCAGCATGACGTGGGGCGAGCGGTAGGGCGTCCAGCGGTCGCCGTCGGGGCGGTGGAGGTAAAAGCCCAGGCACGGCTTGCGCCACGCGGCCGCGAGGTGGGCGGCGGACGTGTCGGGCGTGACCACGTAATCCGCCAGCGGAAAGTACGCCGCGAATTCCGCGAACGAGGACGTGACGGGCAGCCGCGGGACGTTCGCGACGGCGGAGAGCTCGTCGATCGCCGCGGCGTCGCGCGGGTCGCCGACCAGCACGAAGGCGAGCCGCGGATCGATCCGCCGCAGCTCGGCGATGAAGGCGGCGTAATTCGCGACGCCCCAGAACTTCTTCGGCCCCGTGCCGGAAATGTTGATCAGCACGACCGGCGACGCATCCGCGACTGGCCAGGCGCGCCGCGCGAACGCGACGGCGTCCGGCGGGAGCGTCAACTCGACGTGCGGGTCCGCCGGCGGCGCGACGCCCAGCGGGCCAAGCGCGGTCAGCAGTCGGTCGGCGACGTGGTGGGTCGTGCGGTCCAGCAGCGGGAGGACCTGGTCGTACAGATCCTTGTACGCGTGCGCGAACCCGATCGATCGCTTGGCACCGGCGAGGCGGACGAGCCAGCGCGAGGATTTGAGGTCGTGCTCCGCGAGGTCGATCAGCCAGTCGAACTTCGCGCGCCGCGCCCGCCAAGTGAAGCGGAGCAGGTCGGCGGGGCGCTTGGAGAAGTCGAGCACGTCGTCGACGAGCGTGCCGAGCAGCGGCCGCATCGCGCGGTTGGTCGGGCCGAGCACGAGCGTGATGCGGGCGTGCGGCAGCGCCTCACGCAGCCGTCGCAGGAGCGGCGTCGCGACGATCACGTCCCCGAGCTTGTTGGGCTGCAGGACCGCGATCCGCAGGGGCGAGTTCTTCGGAGCCGTGACCGGTGAAATTGGAGCAGTAGATTCACTCATCGCGTCGGAGGTTTAGCGACAGGATGTGCGTCGAAGTGGAGGGATTCGACCACGGGGTCAATGTTGTTCCGTGGCCCGGCCGTCTCGGCCGTGTTTCGCGATAGATTGTCCCGTTCACAAAGACACGGGCGGGACGCCCGTGCCACGGGTTGGCGGCGTCAACCTTCGACCGTGACGGATTCGCGGCGGGCTTCCTTGGCGGCTCGGACGGCGTCGCGAATGCTTCGCGCGATGCCGGCGGGGTCGAGGCCGACCTCGGCGAGCTGCTGGTAGCGGGTCATGTGCGGGATCAGGCGGTCGGGCATGCCGAGTCGCGTGATCCATTGCGTCGGCAGTCGGTTCGCCACCGCGTGCTCGACGACCGCGGTCGCGAAGCCGTTCTGCAGCGAGTGGTCTTCGAGCGTCAGCACGGCGTGGCCGGGTCGGAGGACGCGGGCGAGCATGTCGCCGTCGACGGGTTTGCAGAAGCGGGCGTCGACGACTTCGACTTCGATCCCTTCGCCGGCCAACTCTTCGGCGGCGATCAGGGCGCTGGCGGTCAGGGCGCCGTAGCTGACGATCGTGGCGCCCGCGCCGGTGCGGAGCACGCGCGACACGCCGAGCTTCCATTCCTGGCCGGCGGCTTCGCGGAGCGACGCATCGATCACGGTATGAAAATCGCACGCGGGCACGCTGTCGCGCGGGTAGCGGAGGGCGCTGGCGGCGTCGAGGGAAACCGCGAATCGCAGCGAGCGGTTCAGCTCGGCCTCGTCGCTCGGGGCCATCAGCGTGATGTCGGGCATCGGCCGCAAAAATGCTTGATCCATGAACCCGTGGTGGACGGCCCCGTCGTCGCCGACGTAACCGGCGCGGTCCATCGCGAAGACGACCGGCACGTGGTTCAGGATGCACTCCTGCCAGATCTGGTCGTAGCAGCGCTGGGTGAACGTCGAGTAGATCGCGGCGATCGGCTTGAGCCCGCCCTTCGCCATGCCGGCCGCCATCGCGGTCAGGTGCGATTCGCAGATGCCGGTGTCGATGTAGCGGTCGGGGAAGATCTTCTGGAGCTTGCTCAGGCCGGTGCCGTCGGGCATGGCCGCCGTCAGCGCGACGATCCGCTCGTCCTTCTTCGCCAGCTCGATGGTCGCGTCGGCGAACGCGGTCGTCCAGCTCCGGCCGGTGCTCTTGCTGAGCTCCACGCGGCAGCCGTTCATCGTGAAGGGGGCCGGGCTGTGGAGCATCGTCGGGTCCTGCGCGGTCACTTCGTAACCCTGCCCTTTGACCGTCTTCACGTGCAGCAGCACGGGCGAGTCGACGTGCTTGATCTCGGCGAGGAAGTTGATGAGCCCGGGGAGGTCGTGACCGTCAATCGGGCCCATGTATTTCACGCCGAGCGCTTCGAACGTCTGCCCCGGCCACATCACGCCCTTGATGCCGTCGCGGAACGAGTTCCACATCGTCTCGATCGTCTGCGACGCGTGGGCGGGCAGCTTGTGGACGAGCTTGGCGCTGAGCTTCTTGAATTCGTCGTACGTCGTGCTGACCCGCACGCGCTCGAGGTACTGGCTGAACGCGCCCTGCGGCTCGCTGATGCTCATGCCGTTGTCGTTGAGGATGATCAGCAACTGCCGGCCGAGCGTGCCGGCGTTGTTCAAACCTTCAAAGGCCAAGCCGTTAACGATCGAGGCGTCGCCGACCACCGCGACGACGTGGCTTTGTTTCTTCTGGATCTCGTCCGCCCGGGCGACGCCGACCGCCGTGCTGATCGCGGTGCCGGCATGACCGACGGCGAACAGGTCGAACGGCGATTCGTCGGGGTTGGGAAAGCCGCTGACGCTCCCGCGCTTGCGGAGCGTATCGAACTGGCCCGCCCGCCCGGTGAGCATCTTGTGCGGGTAGCACTGGTGGCCGACGTCGAACAGGAGCTTGTCGGGCCCGGTCGGGTACCGGCCGAACTCGTAAACGTAGTGCAGGGCGATGGTCAGCTCGACCACGCCCAGGTTGCTCGCCAGATGCCCGCCGTTCTTGCTGACGGCGGAGAAGATGCGCTCGCGCATTTCGGTCGCAAGCGTCTGCAACTCCGGAACCGTCAGGTGCTTGATGTCGGCGGGGGATTGAATCTGCTCGAGCAGCGGCATGCGATCCTTCCAGAAGTGAAATCGGAGCGGCTCACAGCCCCGACATCCGTTTCGCGACCAACGAAGCCATTCGTTCTACCGGCGATTGCCCCCCACGTCCATCCCGCACTTGGTTTTCCCCTAATGAAAGTTGCGAAAATTTGCGTGAATTTTGCGATAGATGAGTCTCAAAAGCGGGGGGACGGACGGCAAGCGAGTGGGCTCGTTTTCCACGGGAGCAGATGGGGAACGAGGTAACGGGTCTGTTCAAACAGCCCAGACCGCCGTGGCTTCGTTTTGCACAATAGAAGACCCCACCGTGCAACCGCAGAAGACCCCACCGTGGAACGGTGGGCTTTCGTGGGCTCTTGGTAGGTTCGTTTCGCACTTGAGCGCTCGACACTCTGCTGACAACCGACAACTTGCTTATTGGGTTCGTTCCGCACGATGGAGGCTCAGAACTGCAACGCCACGCAACGCCATGCAACCTGGTGCAACGTTTTGGGTTCGTTCCACACGGGCGCTCCCGCGCAACGTGGCGCAACCGGGCGCAACCCCGTGCGACGTGGCGCAACCGGGCGCAACCGATTTGGCTTCGTTTCGCACAGTCGCGTTTCGCTCTGCACTCTGCGTTCTGCACTTTGAATTTCTCGCGTTTGGGTTCGTTCCGCATCCCGCGCGTGCCGCGCTGCTGACTCGCTGGCGCGAAACGTCTCGCAGGCGAGACCGCTAAGCGGGGTCGGAAATAGATCGTTTACACTCATCACCCCGCGTTCATCCTTCCCGCTTCCGTGGCTTCGTTCCGCCCGTCGGCGCATGCGAAATGCAACGCCATGCAACGTGGTGCAACACCGGCAACAGTTTGGGTTCGTTCCGCACAATGCACTTCAGTCGTCCTAATGACTTCTGCGAAAGGTCTTACGACCCAAATGGCTTCGTTCCGAACACTGCGCATGCGCCTTTGCTGACAACCGACAACTGACCACTGACAACTGTCCCGTGGCTTCGTTCCGCACGTCTCTTTTCAGAATTCAGCATTCAGAATTCAGAATTTCCTCCCCGTCTTCGTTCAGCGTTTAGCGTTGATCGTTCAGCGTTTCCTCCGTGGGTTCGTTCCGCACCGGCGCGCTACCTCTTATTTAGCCGCTCCGCTTGCGGAGCGCGTCTAGGTGCATCCGTGCAACCGGACGCGCTCCGCGAGCGGAGCGGCTAAATAATGCGGATCGGCGATTGGATGGATCAGATCATCGCGTTCGGGTTGTCAAAGAGCAGGCGCGCAGCGGTTCCGTTGCCGGCGGGCGCCTTCGAGAGTGACATCGGACGGAAGGGTACGCCGATTAGCGCGGGGTGATCGAAATTCTGGCCAAATCTGCGCCGAGCGGTTGGAGGACGAGTTTGCCGTCGTGGGAGGAGGTGGAGAACGATTGGCCGGCGCGGAGGACCACGTCGGCGGGGTCGCCGGAGCGGGTGAGCCAGACCTGGCCGAATTGCACGGTGAGGACCATCCCGGCGGTCGAGGGGGCGGACGACCACACTTCGTTTCCGCGAAGCTCGACCGTGGCCCCGCGCGACGCGAACCGGCCGCGGTCGAACGCGCGCGGCGAGGACGGGGACAGCGGAGTCGCGGGGCGTCGGACGGACATGAGATCGATGAGCTTGTTCATGACGGACGTATTGTGGCGTCGACCGGGGTTGCATAACAGATTCAGCGTGTCATAATTGTGACCATAACAGATGCTCGCCGTGAAAACTGTGCTGGTCGATCGGGAGCCGGACTGTGTGGGTGGTGGTCGCGGCAGTTGAGAACTGACGACGTATGGGCGTCGGGTTTGATTTTGGATTTTGGATCGCAGATTTTGGATTAGACGGATCAGCGGCTCATTCCTCATTCGATCCGAAATCCAAAATCCCCGATCCAAAATTGAATTTGCGATCCCCCTAAGAGTGATGTCGCGGGAACGAAAGAAGGGCCTCATGTCGATTGCAACCGAAAGCACCGTTCAACCCTCGCGTCGCACGGGCTCGACTTCAGATGCCGCCGCGGCGACTGTGGGCGGGGCGGACTTGAAGTTGTATGAATCGGTGCGTCAGAAGATCGAGGGGTTGATCGCGCAGGGCACGCTTCGGCCGGGCGACAAGGTGCCGTCGGTGCGGAAGCTGAGCGAGCAGCTCGGCGTGAGCGTGTCGACCGTGCTGCAGGCGTACCGGTTGCTGGAGGACCTGGGGAAGATCAAGGCCAAGCCGCAGAGCGGCTATTACGTGAGCACGCGGCTCTGGCAGCCGCCGGCGGAGCCGGAGATTTCGTCGCCGAAGGTGCGGTCGACGCCAGTCGCGGTGAACGACCTGGTCCTCGAAGTGTTCGCGGCGACGCGGCACCCGGACATCGTGCCACTGGGGGCCGCGATCCCCGGGCCGGACACGCTTCCGATCCGCAAATTGAACCGCATGCTCGGGTCGGTCCTGCGGCGGTCGCCGACGCTCGGGTCGGAGTACGACATGCCGCCGGGGAGCGAGGCGCTGCGCGTGCAGATCGCGCGGCGGGCGCTCGACACCGGCTGCACGCTCTCGCCCGACCAGATCATGACGACCGTCGGCGCGCAGGAGGCGATCGGCCTGTGCCTGCGCGCGGTCGCGAAGGCGGGGGACACGATCGCGATCGAGTCGCCGTCGTATTACGGCATCCTCCAGCTCATCGAAACGCTCGGCATGAAGGCGCTGGAGATCCCGACGCATCCGCGCGACGGCGTGAGCATCGAGGCGCTGCGGCTCGCGCTCGACGAGACGCGCGTGAAGGCGTGCCTGTTCGTCCCCAACTACCAGAACCCGCTCGGCTGCGTGATGCCAGACGCGAACAAGAAGGAGCTCGTCGAACTGCTGGCCGAGCGCGAGATCCCGCTCATCGAGGACGACATTTACGGCGACCTCGGCTTCGCCGGCGAGCGCCCGAAGGTCTGCAAAGCGTTCGACACGAAGGGGCTCGTGCTGCTCTGCTCGTCGTACTCCAAGACGCTGGCGGCGGGGTATCGGGTGGGCTGGTGCGTGCCGGGACGATTCGCGGCCGAGGTCACGCGCCTGAAACTCGTCACTACGCTCGCGACGCCGAGCCTGCCGCAGCGGGCGGTGGCCGAATTCCTCGCGTCGGGCGGGTACGACCATCACCTGCGCGCGGTGCGGCGGACGTACCAGCAGCAGGTGGAGCGGATGCAGGACGCGGTGTGCGAGTTCTTCCCGGCCGAGACCAGGGCCACGCGCCCGGCGGGCGGGTTCGTGCTGTGGGTCGAGTTGCCGGAAAAAGTGGACGCGCTGACGCTGCACCGCCAGGCGCTCGACGAGCGCATCAGCATCGCCCCTGGCCCGATCTTCTCGGCCAAGCAGCGCTACCGCCACTTCGTGCGGCTGAACTGCGCGGTGCCGTGGTCGAACGACATCGAACGCGCGATGCGCACGCTGGGCAGGTTGATTAACGATCAATTGAAATGAGTCACATTTTCCCTCTCCCCCCGGGGGGAGAGGGTTAGGGTGAGGGGCGGAGCGCACTAATGCAGAACGATGAACCCATACCGATGAACGAATCGAACGAATTCCTCATCCGTCATTCCGAGTTCGAAGCTTCCTGTCGCTCCAACCCTCACCCCAACCCTCTCCCGGGGGGAGAGGGGGTCAGCGCCTTTTCACGCTAGCGGGTCGGCCGGCTTGGCTTGCAACTGATCGAATAAGGATACGGCGAGCCGCGGGCGGAGCGCCGGGGTTGACGGTCGTGCTGGCGGGACGAACCGCGAGCGGGGCGGGGCCTCTCACGCCGAAGTTGACGTTGTTGAACTGCTGGCCGCGGGTGACGTCGATGGCGAGCGACGACGTCGTCGTCAGCAGCGAACCGGTCGGCACGACGGGCGTGACGGTGTAATCGCCGAGTTGTACGCTGCCGAAGTGATAGCCGCCGTCGCGGCCGGTGGTGGTCGTATCGACCACGACGCCGACTTCGTCGACCAACTGCAGCTTCAGGCCCGGCGCGCCGACCTCGCGGGACTCCTGCACGCCGTTGCCGTTGCCGTCGGCGAAGATCCGGCCGGTGATGTTCACGTCGAACACGAAGACGTTCGGCTGCAGGTTGGTGATCGTCGTGTTGTTCTTCACGATGCTCGCCAGCGACGTGCCGCGGACGAGGCTGAGGTCAGCGCCGCTCAAATCGCGCTCGAACCAGAAGCGGTCGCCGTCGCGCAGGCGGGTGAACTGGTCGACGAGGATGCGCTGGAAGGTGACGCCGACGTTGCTGCCGGCCGCGTGATTTTCAGCGAGCCCGCCGACCCACAGGTCGACCTTGTCGACGCTGCCGTAGACCGATTTCAACTCCGCCGCCACCGCCGCATCGGACGTGATCTGGGCGAAGCTCGTCAGGCGTGGCAGGCCGAGCGCGACGCGCGTGTCGTTGTAGCTCGCCAGGCCGTGGTCGCGGCCGCGCTGGATGTTCAATGAAGCCAGGTCCAACCCGCCCGACCCCGGGGCGCCGAAGAGGAAGTTACGCAGGCCGTCGACGACCTTCGTGTCGATCTCCTCGGAGTTACTGCTCGAGACGTACTTGAGCATCGTGTCGATGCCGTTCGATTCGACGATCGTGGGATTGAAGAAGACGTCGGCCAGGCTCATGTCGTCGCGGGCGTCGGTGCCGTCGTTGTTGATGAACTCGACGTCGTCATTCAGCATGCTGTGCCCCAGCCGGAACGCGGCCGTCGAGAATTCGTTGCTGATCCCGGCGTTCACGTTCGGGTTGTAGCCGGCGTATTTGCGGATCGCGCTGGGCCCGAGCAGGGCGGGGAGGTATTCGTTGAACGTGATGTTCTGGATCTCGCCGATGACCAGCCGCCGCGCCTGCTGGTAGATCTGCTCGTCGGTCCACTTCGGGTTGGCCTTGGCGATGATGCCTGCCAGGCGGTTGTGCTCGCGCATGAACAGCGTCTGCAGCGCGGTGAGCTCGCTGTTCTCGTTCGCCCGCACGTCGCCCGCCAGGAAGAGCTTACTGTCGGCGAAAATGTGGGCGTCGTTGGCGTTGGCCAATCCCTTCGTATTGAACGGCAGCAGGTCGCCCGCGCTCGTCAGCAGTCGCCCGCCGACGAACTCGCGCAGCGCCGCGGCGCGCGTGGCGTCGGAGCCGTAGACCATCGACCCGTCGAGGTACGCGGTGATGTCGTTGATCTGCTGGCGAATGCCCTTGGCGTCGGTCGTGTACTTCGAGCGCGTGAGCGGGATGACCTGCGTCCCCGTCCCGTTCGGATCGAAGCTCGCGTCGCCGGTGGGGACGGCCACGTTGAACGATTGCGACGGCGAGGCGCTCGTCGTCAGGTCCATGTCGTGGTCGATGAACTGGCCCCACAGGTAGGCGAAGGCCGACAGGTGCGTCGCGCAGAGGATCTCCGCGTCCTCTGGGTGCGCGGCGACGGCGTTGCTGATCGCCCGCGCGGACGGGCGGTCGGCGCCGGCGGGCGAGGAAACGCCGTCGGTGTATTCGGCGGCGGCGAGGCGCAGGAGCGCGGCGCTCGTCGCGCCCCACGTCGCGTGGGCGAGGTTGTTGCCGGAACCGTCGACGCTGCGGATCGTCGACGCCGCGGCGGACATCAGCACCCGGCCTTCCAAAGATTCGAGCGGGAACTGCGACGGACGGACCGGACCGGAAACGAGTCGAGAGCGGTAGCTTTGCATAGTTCCTCCAGCGGAGATGCGGGCGAGGCGCACGCGTCCTGGTGTGGGCGCGGGACGTCCCGCGCTCATGAAAGCGCCCGGCGGCCGGGCCGCATCT
>JADMIO011260426.1_pt1 | contig 12481 bp, 12 predicted proteins | sample 8958161 | NCBI WGS metagenome assembly JADMIO01 (sample SAMN16585339, study PRJNA669376) | soil metagenome | isolation source: Crop rotation soil | place: USA: Cullars Rotation, Alabama | collected 2011 | reverse complement strand
GTGCTACTATCCAAAAACTCTACTTTTGGATGGTACCGCTAAGCGAACTCAATCACCGGTAGGTATGAAAAAGCCTGCAAAGACGGGAATAATCCGGCAATACAGGAAAAAGGCCCGTATTCTTCAGCCAGACCAGGAACCGGCGATACGCTTTTCCCGTCATACGTTTTAGCAACGCCAGGGTTATAATCTCACTGGGATGAAGCTTGGCTTGAGGGTGTTGGGGTAAATCCCCCGTCTGCTCATCAATCATCCAGAACAACAACACGATAAACAGTTCTGTATCCACTGAAAAGCCCTCTCGGATGTCTTGAACAAACATAGAGAGGGCTTTTTCATGCTTTTGTTCAACTCAACAATCAACTAGCAACAGAGGTTGATAAGCTGGCTAGACTATCTGAAATTTTATTACTCAATACGTCTGTCAACTTATGCCAAGCTAGATCAATCTCAGAAGGTGGAGTGTCTTCTGAACCGATAGATGATTTTGTAGAAGCATTGTCAGGTAAGGATTGTGTGTCGCCAACTACCGATTCGGAAGACATTCTCGGTAGGGGCGTGTTAACAACGACTGTGTGTAAATCTTTAAAGGCATTTTCAAATTCAGATCCAAAAGTATCTTTAAGCACACCTAGAAGTGAAGTGGCTTTGGAAGGAATGGAAGAATCTGGAGAGAGGTTTTTAAATAAATCGTTTCTTCTGAAAGAGTCGATGATCTTTGAACGTTGGGGTGCGGAGAGCTTAGTAACGGGATTGGGGATTCTTGTTAGTGTTGACATAACCATTACCCTCCAATGAAAACAAAGATTTAAACAAATGAAGCCAAACAGGTACTCTATCTATTTTGAAAAAAGAACAAAGCGAGCGTATCGTCCGCCAGCCCAAAAACACGGGTGCTTGCTTCTTCTATCATCATTCCCTCACTCGTGTCAATTCATAGCCTGATAACCCACACTGGAGTGAATATCGGGATAGATGGACTAGTTTCGAACTATTTTAATCAAAAAGGCCGAGGGGTTCAGCGGATTCTTCAGATGGCCTTGCAGAGTGAAAAGTGTTCGTCAAAATGTGCTTGTCGCCCTGAAGGACGCAGGAATGGATCGTGAAGTCACCGTTGCGTTAATTAACCAAATCCTACAAGGCTCTCTACGTTGAGAAGCCTATTCAACTTGTCCTCAAGGCCCTAGCGTAGTAAATACAATAAAATAGTCGCACAATATTTCTTATGATACGCGTCAGATACTGGTGGATTGTGTCATTGCGTTTGAGTTGGGAATCGCCGGGCTTTTCCTGTATGAAGTCCTCTTTACTGGAAAATCGAATGAAAAGCCGATAGGAAAAGAAGAGGGCCGCACATCCAGCCCGGCAAAAACAGTACCGGTACTGGGGTCGGCTTCAAAAAAAGACTGAGTAGCGCTGGCTGCAGCTTGCGGTTGATACTGAACGAGGCACCGTTGTTGACTTCCAGGCGGGTTACCGTGGTGTACAAACCCTGAAACCCCTTTGGGAAAGAGTAAAAACACCTTGCCTCTGGTTGTTGCCACCGATTATTGCTCCTCTTACCCAGGAGTCATTCCGAAGGAGTTGGGGTTGCAAACAAAAGTCGAAACCTACCTGGTCGAGGGCATGAATGCGTGCATTGGCCATTACCTGGCTCGATTCAAACGCAAAACCTTCTGCTATTCTAAAGTCTTCCCAAATGGTTATTGCCAGTCTCATACTATTTTTTATCCTTAAGCTCTCAAAAAGTTGGCAATACCCTTTTTGTGGCCTGTACAGCAACATTCCAAACGATAGAAGGAAGGTGTGTGTATGAGCGGGGAAACGATTCTGGTCATTGAAGACAATCCGGTCAACCTGGAAATCGCCATTTTTTTATTGGAGGAGGCTGGGTTTTCCACCGTGTCCGCCGAAACGGCGGAGCGGGGAATTCAACTGGCGCAACAATCGCCGGTGGCTCTCATTCTGATGGATCTCCACTTGCCGGGTATGGATGGCTTTCAGGCCACACGCCACTTGAAGTCGGATGCCCTGTTTGACGACATGCCCATTGTCGCGCTGACGGCCCTATGCACAATGGATGATCGGGATAAGGCATTGGCGAGCGGTTGTGATGGCGTAATCGAGAAACCGATCGATGTGGAAACCTTTGCGGATACGGTTCATCGCTACCTCCATCGATATAAAATCCAGGCCGATCCGACCTGCTCGTAACGCACTATCCAAATGGATCAGGCTCCTGTAGAATTGGGGGAATTGTGTGGTATAAGTTGGGCTTCTTGTGGTATCGACAGAGAGAACAAGCGCCGTTGATTTTTTAGTCGGTGGCGGCGAGATGGGCAGATTGATCCGGTCCATGGACTGGTCTAAATCGCCGCTGGGTCCGATTGAATCCTGGCCTCAAAGTCTGCGGGCTGTCGCCAGTCTCTGCGTTAGCTCGAACTTTCCGATGGCCCTGATCTGGGGGCCTGAGCGCGTTCAGCTCTACAATGACGGCTACTGGCCAATTTGTGGAGGAAAGCACCCGCATTCCATGGGGCAGGATTTTGCTGAGTGCTGGGCATCCCCCTGGCCGGTAATAAAAGAGGCCTTTTATCGCGCGTTGGCAGGGGAAGCGAGCTACCTCGAGAACCAGCGCATGTTCTTGGATCGGAACGGCTATCTGGAGGAAACGTTTTTTACCTTTTCGTTCAGCCCCGTGCGCGATGAGACGGGCGGCGTCGGTGGCCTCTTTCATCCCGTGACCGAGCAAACAGGCAAGATGCTCAGCGAGCGGCGGATGCGAACGCTGCGGGATCTGGCCACTCGTTTAGGCCAGGCTAAGGCGATCGCGGAGGTGTTCCCGCTGGCCTCGGATATCATGGCGGGCTATGACCTGGATCTCCCCTTTGTCCTGTTTTACCAGCTCGATTCCAATGACAATACGGCCTCTCTGGTCACACAAGCGGGCTTGCCACCGGACACGGCTCTCAGTCCGCCCCACGTGTGCTTGTCGAAAATAGCGGCAGAAATGGATTCAGAAGCGCCGGCTTCGTGGCCGTTGGCGGAGGTGGTACGCACCGGAGCCGCCGTCCAGGTGGATGATTTGGAAAAACGATTCGGCTCATTCGCCTGCGGGCCTTACCCGGAGTCTCCGAAAACCGCGTTGATGTTGCCGCTCAGCACGGCTGGGAGCGGACACCCCTCGATCGTCCTGATTGCGGGTGTTAGTTCGCGTCTGCCGCTGGATGACGTGTATCGGGGATTTTACGATTTGCTGGCGGCTACGCTGGCCGCCGCCATTGCCAATGCCCAGAGCTACGAAGAAGCTCAAAAGCGAGCGGAGGCGTTGGCGGAAATCGATCGGGCCAAGACCGCGTTCTTCAACAACGTCAGCCATGAGTTTCGCACCCCGTTAACCCTGATGCTGGGGCCGCTGGAAGACCTGCTGAACGATCCCTCGCTCCCGCCGGAAGCGCGGCATGAGCAGTTGAGCATCGCGCATCGGAATGCGTTGCGCTTGAAAAAGCTGGTGAATACACTGCTGGATTTCTCCCGGCTTGAAGCGGGGCGGGTTCAGGCGTCCTACCAGCCGACGGATCTGGCGGTGCTGACCGAGGAACTGGCGAGTATGTTTCGTTCCGCCGTCGAACAAGCGGGGTTAACGCTGACGGTTGATTGTACGCCGCACCGCCAATCGGTTTACGTAGATCATGATATGTGGGAAAAAATCCTGCTGAACCTACTATCGAATGCGTTCAAGCATACGTTTGAAGGGGAGATCGAGGTTACACTGCGCGAGCGGGATACGGATATCGTCCTGCAGGTCCGGGATACTGGCGTTGGGATTCCTGAAACGGAAGTGTCGCATTTGTTCGAGCGTTTCCACCGAGTTGCCCATGCCCAATCACGGACGCATGAGGGTACGGGGATCGGTCTGGCGCTCGTTTCCGAACTTGTTAAGCTGCATGGCGGCACCATCGCGCTAGAGAGTGTCGTGGATCAGGGCAGCGTGTTTACGATTGTCATTCCGACCGGCTGCGCTCACCTTCCAATAGGGCATATTGCCACGCAACCCGTTCAATCCGATTTGGCCTCCACGGCGCTGGATGCGCAACATTTCGTCGAGGAAGCCGTTCGCTGGCTGCCGTCGGAAATGAGCATACCTGCAACCTCGGCCCCCTTGCATCCGAATCCGCACGATGTTTGGATACGCCCGGATGGAAAAAGAGTGCGGATATTGCTTGCGGATGATAACGCCGATATGCGGGAGTATGTAAGTCGTCTGCTGAATACGCATTGCGATGTAGAAGCCGTTCCGAACGGGGAGGCGGCCTTGGAGGCGGCGTATCTCCAGCCGCCGGATCTCATCCTCTCCGACATCATGATGCCTCGCATGGACGGGTTCCAGTTATTGTCCATTCTACGGCAGGATCCCACGCTTAAAACCACGCCCGTCATTCTGCTATCCGCGCGCGCAGGGGAGGAAGCTCGGGTGGAGGGCTTGCAGGCCGGGGCCAATGATTATCTGGTCAAACCGTTCAATGCGCCTGAACTGTTGGCCCGCATTCAAAGCAATCTAAACCTGGAATTACAACAGGCGCTTTACCTGCTGCGGGAGAGTGAGGAGCGCTTCCGTCTCCTGGTGAGTGGGGTGAGGGATTATGCCATCTTTATGCTGGACCCAAACGGCTATATTACAACCTGGAATGAAGGAGCCAAGCGAATTAAAGGCTATGCCAGCCAGGAGATTATCGGCCAGCATTTTTCAATATTTTATCCGCCGGAGGCCATCGAAAAAAATATTCCAGATGATGAGTTGAAATTAGCGTTAAAAGAGGGCCGCTTTGAAGACGAGGGATGGCGGTTCCGTAAAGATGGCTCCTCATTGTGGGCCAATGTAATTATTACCCCGATGTGGAACAGCCACGGGCAATTAATTGGGTTTTCCAAAGTCACCCGCGATTTGACTCAACGCAAACAGTTGGAGGAACAACTGCGCTCCCGGACGCACCGGCTTGAAACCGTGAATAAGGAGCTGGAAGCATTTTCCTACTCGGTGTCTCATGACCTCCGTGCGCCCTTACGGACCATTGACGGCTTCAGCCAGGCGCTGATGGAGGACTGCGAGGACACCCTGGATGCGGATGCCAAGCGCTATCTCCATTGGATTCGCGAAGGCGCACAGCGGATGGCGCAGCTGATTGACGGCATGCTCAACCTTTCTCGACTCACGCGGGGTGACTTGCAGAAGCAACCGGTCGATCTCAGCGCGTTGGTGCGGGAGATCACTCAAGATTTGCAAGGGCAGGATTCGGCTCAGAATCCAGCTCGCACTGTACAATTTATCATTCAGGAGGATCTCACGGCGCAGGCGGATAAACGCTTGATCCAGGCGGTTCTCCAGAATCTGCTGGGCAACGCCTGGAAGTACACGTCACATCATCCGACCGCGCGGATTGAGTTTGGGGTGACACAACAAGACGATCGGCAGGGTGGTAATCAGGATAATCGGACGATCTATTTCATCCGAGATGACGGCGCAGGGTTTGATATGCGCTATGCGGGTAAGCTGTTTGGTCTTTTTCAACGTCTGCACGACTCGGACGAGTTCCAGGGGAACGGCATCGGGCTTGCGACCGTTCAGCGCATTATTCATCGGCATGGTGGGGAAATTTGGGCTGAATCCGAAGTGGAAAAAGGGGCTACATTCTATTTTACTTTGGAAGGAAGTATCACCTATGGAACAGAATAAAATCTTATTGGTGGAAGATAACATCCAGGATCAGGAATTAACTATCCGCTCGTTCAAGAAACACAATATCAGTAACGAGGTAGTCATTGCCAAAAATGGTGTGGAAGCGTTGGATTACCTGTTTCACACCGGCATGTATGCCGAGCTGAAACCTGCATTGCCGCAACTGGTTATTCTGGATTTGAAGCTGCCGAAAGTGGATGGTCTGGAAGTGTTGAAGCAAATTCGAGGCGACGACCGGACGGCCTTGCTTCCAGTCGTGATTTTGACTTCCTCAGCGGAAGAAAAAGACATTATCCAGGGGTATAGGCTGGGCGCCAACGCGTATGTGCAAAAACCCATCGACTTTAACGAGTTCGCAGAAGCCATCAAGCAATTGGGTCTGTTTTGGTTGATTTTAAACAAACCGCTCCCAGCCTGCTATTGCCCGGATCCCAATCATCCATGAAACCGACCTTGACGGGGAAGCCGACCTTGACGGGGCTCACTCCGTTGTGCGCGCTCATTGTGGAAGATAATCCGGCGGATGCCGAACTCCTTGTTCGAGAGTTGAAGCGTGCAGAGTATGATCTGACGTTTGAACGAGTAGAGCGCCCGGAGACGTTTCGCGAGGCGCTGCTGGCCCGACACTGGGATATTATCTTTTCCGATTATGAGATGCCGCATTTCAGTGGGCCCGCTGCCCTCCAAATCTGGCAGGAAAGCGAGATTGATATTCCCTTTATCGTAATTTCCGGGACGATTGGGGAAGAAATCGCCGTGGAAATGCTGAAAGCGGGCGCGTGCGATTATCTGCTCAAACAGAACCGGGTCCGTTTGATTCCCGCCATTCGCAAAGAATTGGAAGAGGCGGAAAACCGGCGGCAACGAAAGGAAGCCGAGCGGCAGCTATACCACGCCAAGGAAGCGGCAGAAGCCGCCAACAAACGGAAAAGCGAATTTCTGGCGATGATGTCGCATGAGCTGAGAACCCCCTTGAATGCGGTGATTGGCTATTCCGACATTCTCGCCATGGGGAAAGCCGGCCCCATCAACGAGAAGCAGGCGCGGTTTCTGCAGCACATTGGCGTGAGTGGCCGACATTTGCTCCGTATCGTCAACGACCTTTTGGATGTCTCCCGCATTGAAGCGGGGAAGCTTCACATTCTCCCGGAAGAAATCGATATTGAGTCTATTGTGGCTATGGTGCAGGATGTGATGCAAGGGGAAGCCTCGACAAGAAACGTCCATCTAACATTTCAGGTTCAAGACAACATTGGGAAAGCGACGGTGGATCCGACCCGTTTCAAGCAGGTGCTAATCAATTTAATTGGGAACGCCATCAAATTTAATTACTCCGACCACCATGTTCGGGTGAAGCTTTTCAAAGCGGAAGAGGAGGGTCTGCAATGGCTGGTTGGCGAAGTCGAGGATGATGGTCCCGGCATTCCTCAGGATAAGCTATCGGAGGTGTTTGAGGAATTCTACCAGTTGGATACGTCCTATGCCCGCACGCACGAGGGGGTTGGTTTGGGCTTAGCCCTGGTTAAACAAATAATTGAGCTGCATGGCGGTACAATTTCCGTGGAAAGCCAGGAAGGGGTTGGCTCACTTTTTGCGTTCCGATTGCCGGCTTGTATAGAACTCGAATTGCTAGATAGCAGTCATCGTTAGGCACAAACCTGGTAGAGCAGCATCCGAATGCTTATTTGGATGAATATGCGGAAATGGTAAACTCAAACAAATCCACTGTCTCCTTATAATCTCCTGAAGTTGGGGATTAGCCGTAAAAAAACACACTTTATGCCGAACGGAACGAAGAAAAACGCAACACATTCTGGCAGGAACTTGAATGGGTGAATCCTGCCGATTTGGTCTATGTGGATGAATGCGGGTTGGATGAAAGTATTACCCCATCCACCCCATACGGGGCACAGGTTGCCGGGAATATGCCCGCGCTCCCATTGGACAGCAGGTTGAGGAAGTTGAAGGCTCTTTGTTTATAATTATCACCTCTTTCAATGCGCAGTAAATCCGCCGTCTACGACAAGCGCATGCCCAATCACAAAACTGGCGCTAGGACTGCAAAGCCAGAGTACGGCCGCTGCGATTTCTTCAGGCTTGCCCAGGCGTGCAATTGGTATGTCTCGCAGGATTTCTTTCATGGCTTCGGGCTCTTTTTCCAGCATCTTCGCAACCATGGGTGTGTCAATGGTCCCAGGACAGACCGCGTTAATACGGATACCTCGGGCGGCGTATTCAAGCGCAGCACTTTTGGTCAGCCCGATTACTCCAAATTTGGTTGCATGATAAATAGCCCGACCGGGAAGCCCGATTATGCCACCAATCGAAGAGCAATTGACAATAGCCCCGCTTTCTTGCTCGCGCATCTGGCGCAGTTCATACTTCATGCAATTCCAAACGCCGCGAAGATTGATGCCATTGATCCGTTCAAACTCTTCACCGCTGGCATCCGCAGTCTCCACCGCCGGGGATTGAACACCCGCGTTGTTATAGGCGGCATCCAAGCGGCCAAAGGCGGATACGGTCTTATCAACCATTTGTTCCACATCCAATTCATCCGCCACATTGCAGCGAATGGCAATGGCCTTGTACCCAGCGGCAACCAGTTCATCCACAAGTGATTGGACTATTTTTTCATTTATATCCACTAGAGCAACAGCTGCACCAGCTTCCGCAAACGCCTTGGCAGTTGCCAGCCCTATTCCAGAACCTGCCCCGGTTACCAGGGCTACTGCGCCTTTAAAATCATCGCTCATCTTTATTCTCTCTTTCCCTCTTTTTTGATGCACAGCTTCATTCTTTTCTACCTCTTCAATTAGATTAAATGGCGGCCGCTATCACATGCTGCGCGGCCTGGTATTCTTCATCGCTGACCTTTTCGAGCCAGTCCACGGCCTTGCCGTTCAATTTTTCGGTAATAGCGATGTGAGCCATGGCGCTATCAGATGTTGCGCCATGCCAGTGCTTTTCACCAGGAGGACACCAGATGACATCGCCGGGCCGAAGGATCTCAACCGGGCCGTCCCAACTCTGCACAAAGCCAAGTCCAGATGTAACAATGAGCGTCTGGCCTCGTGGATGAGTGTGCCAGGCACTCCGAGCGCAAGATTCAAAAGTGACGCACCCACCTGAGGTTTCAGCAGATTCAAAAAGCATTTCAATATGCACTGTGCCGCTAAAATACTGCTCTGATCCTTGTGTAGTCGGTTGTGAGCCTGTTTTTACGTGCTCCATAACTGCCTCCTAATATCGTTTTCCACGACCTAATATTCAAAGAAACTGGCACCGTTCTCAATGGTTGAGCATATTAATAGAAATCATCTCTTGTTTATCGCCAGCCGGACCGTATTCGGAACTCATCCCCATGCAGCCAGATCCGGTAGCTGACATTTCACCTGATGACTATTCTCCCCCAAGTTATCTGGAAAATTCCTGAGCATAGCAGGAGCCACGGGAGTTTTGTATTGTTTGGCTGGGCTAATAACCTCTGTTGAGAGTTGATTGTTGAGTTGAACAAAAGTGTAAACGGCCCTCTTTATATTTGTTGAAGGCACTTGAGATGGCTTTTTATTGGAGAGTGTGGGTATTTACCCAATTAATTAATTAATTACCGGTCGAAACGATCGATTGCATTATGAATTGAGTAGAGTTTAATCTATGATGATTCTTTGCACTGAGACGATAATATCCTAGTGTAGACAAAATGCTATAAGCGAGGCAGACAAAGCCTAGATGATTTTTTACAGACCGGTAATTTTACATCCACCTGCTGGCGCTTTTACTGCACAACGTGGAAGCGATAGGTATCAATAGTTCATCATTTGTATTATGCTTCTTACTTACCTTGCAATGAGGGATTTCTGGGTAGATGGAAGCCCTCGTTATGCAAGTGTTTCAAGGCAGATGGTGGTTAGTTTATTTTCTGGAGTTTGATTCCCTATGTCCCCATTCACGGCCGGTGCAATTGAACCTGCAAACTTGGCGTTGGCTTTCCTGGAAGGGCTGGCGCTGATTGTGTCTCCGTGTATCCTGCCGATTTTGCCCATTGTGCTTTCGGTCGGTCTGGATGGAGGGAAGTGGCGTCCATATGGCGTCATTGCGGGTTTTATCACCGCCTTTTGTACGTTTACGCTTCTATCCCGATGGCTGGTGAACGCATTGGGCCTGGATCCGTTACTGGTACGGAATGCCGCTTTCGGACTTTTGCTTCTGTTGGGAGTCGTGATGCTTTCCAGCACGCTTACGGAGTGCTTCAGTAATTGGACGCAACGGCTTTCGAGCATGGGTCATCGCCTTTCACGGATGGGGGAGCAGAAACAGGGCTTCTGGAGCGGCTTGCTAGTGGGCTTGTTTATCGGTTTGATCTGGAGTCCTTGCGTTGGACCCATTATTGCGGTTGTGCTGGTACAAACGATTCGTCAAAACAGTGACGTAAACTCTCTTCTGACCCTGGCCGCCTTTAGTGTGGGAGTCGGTGTACCCATGTTATTGATTACGTTGGGAGGTAAACGGATTATGAACCAATTGAATTGTTTCAAAACACACAGTACCCTCATTCGCAAAAGTCTTGGCGCTATCATTGTGGCCACTGTTGTTTTGACGGTGGGAGGCGATTTGTTGCACCCGGGTTCGCCCCTAATGCCGTCCACTGTAGGCAATGGGGCTTCAGCCGCCGTTCCGGGTTTACAGGATGGGCTGGATAGACCGTATGCCGCTCCAAATTTTGCCGGCATTGACGCCTGGCTGAATACGCCGGGAAACAAACCCTTATCGATAGCCGATTTAAAGGGTAAGGTCGTGCTGGTCGATTTCTGGACCTACTCTTGTATTAACTGCATTCGGACCTTGCCTTACCTGACAAGCTGGGATCAGCGCTATCGTTCGCAGGGGCTGGTGATTGTTGGGGTGCATTCCCCGGAGTTCGAATTTGAAAAAAATCATGAAAACGTCCGAGCGGCTGTCGCGCGGTATCATATTCAGTATCCCGTTGCGCTGGATAACCGGCTTGATACTTTTACCGCTTTTAATAACCGGTATTGGCCTGCACATTATTTGCTGGATCGCACAGGCAAGATTGTTTATACGCATTTCGGGGAAGGGGAATATGATCGCACGGAGCAGAATATCCGAACGTTGCTGGGTTTGAAGGGAGCGGGCGCCGCGATCCATGACGCTTCTTCTGCCGGGAGTCCGAACCAAACGCCGGAAACATATCTTGGGTATGCGCGGGCGGATTCGTTGGCAAGCCCGGAAGCCGTGGTGCGAAATCATCCCAGTCATTATAGTCTCCCTGCCAATCTACCCAAAAATGCGTGGGCGCTGGGGGGCAACTGGAGCGTTGCAGGCGAGAAAATTGTTTCCCGGGATCCGCACGCTGTGCTGCGCCTGCACTTTACCGCCAAAAAAGTCTTCCTGGTTCTCGGTTCGGAGTCCGGCAAGCCGCTGGCCCTGGATGTTGTATTGAACGGCCAGCCTGTTCGCGAATCGGATAAAGGTAAAGACGTTTCAAAGACTATCCTGAACATCACCGACCACCGCTTGTATGAGCTAATCAGCCAGTCCCACTCCAAGTCAGGCGTTCTGGAACTCCGCCATGTACCGGAGGGTCTGTCTGCTTACGCGTTCACATTTGGGGGTTAATTCGGTGATAAGCGTCAGCAGCTAAAAACAGGCGTTATTCAGTCAAGGATACTCATTTACTTGGCTGTTGATTGCTTTACAGGAATCTCGACATGTGGGATCGGGAAATACGTCTTCCGACTGATGGTTTCCCCCGTCGCCCACCTCATGGATCTTCCATTGCCGGCTTGTTCGCGTTGCCTTTGTATGGCAATATGGTTGCGCTATGGTTGAGGTGTTCGTAGGCCTCAATACTGATTTCAGATTGGTGTTTTGCCCCTGTTCTCTGATGGGTTTTTAATGAATCAAAAAGGTGGTTATCAACGCTTCCATAGTAAGAAAGATTTTTTGGGCTGGGGAACTGCCACCCTTGATTGATTTATTGCCACAGGAGACAAATCCATCCCAAATCGCCTTGCCGTCGGGCCATGAAATGCTGACTATTAGCTGTCGCTTTACCTACACAGTTCAGGAACGCCAGCAACAAGAGCGTATTTTACGTGAAATTGCTCAGGAACAACGTCAGCATGGCCGTGTTTTAAAAGCCGTGCAGTACATTAAAAAAGCGTTTTCTGACCATCCCTGGCTGGCAACACGAACGGAAGAGGCAGGCACATGGAACTATGACACCGAAAGCCTGTTGGCGGCCTCCAGTAAGTTCCAGTGGCTGTGAGTGACACTTAACGGGAAAGGGGTTGAAGAGGAAAGCCGCTTTGATGAACGACTGAATCAAATGCTACAGAGCAAGTTTAAATTGAGAAAAGACTTCTTGACTCCCACCGGTAAATCTGGAGTGGTGTTCAGAAAATGAAGCAATACGGCTGCCAAGTGTTTGACCTGTTGATATAGAGGTAAGCGGGTCAAAACACGGCCTAGCAAGATAAGGCGTCATACGAAAAAAGCCCACCAATTGGGCTTTTTGTGTAATGCGTAACTGGAAGGTCACTTCCGGTGTTGAAGAAATGGTGCGCTCGGAGAGATTCGAACTCCCGACCTCATGGTTCGTAGGAATGCAGAGTAGGCCGGTTGCAAAAATCTCTAAAATTTTATGATAGTGAAGATAGTTATTTGGGAGTGGAACAAGGGAATAGTTAAAAGAGAGTATTCCAGATGGTTTGCAGTCGG
>JADMIO011411965.1_pt1 | contig 12482 bp, 11 predicted proteins | sample 8958161 | NCBI WGS metagenome assembly JADMIO01 (sample SAMN16585339, study PRJNA669376) | soil metagenome | isolation source: Crop rotation soil | place: USA: Cullars Rotation, Alabama | collected 2011 | reverse complement strand
GTTTGGTAAAACGCAATTCATCAATACCATAATTTAACAGTACCGGGTTTTTTTCATAGCTGTCAACAAATAAACCAGCGGCAATACTCATAATCAAATAACCATGCGCCACCTGTTGTTCAAACATAGTTCCGGTAAAGTCGGTTGTCTTGATATGAGCATAAAAATGATCGCCGCTCAGATCGGCGAAGCGGTCAATATCTTCAGCAGTGATCGCTCTTCTTTCTGTTACGATCTGGTCACCGATCTCCAGTTCTTCAAAATACTTTTTGAAAGGATGTTTACCGGGAGCCTTTCCTTTTGCATTGGGCTGGTATACATTGGTGATTGCTGTCAACATAGTTGGTGAGCCCTGCAAAGCGGTACGCTGAAGATAATGTTTTACACCACGGATGCCACCCATCTCTTCTCCGCCACCTGCCCTGCCTGGTCCACCATGTACCAGTAACGGTAAGGGTGAGCCGTGGCCGGTGCTTTCTTTGGCGCAATCATTATTTAGTACCAATATTCTTCCATGGTGTGTTGCGGCACCGATAATATATTTTCTTGCTTCCATACTATCCGCAGTAACAATAGTGGTTACCAGGCTGCCTTTGCCTAATTTACTCAATGCAATGGCATCATCTATATTGGTATACGGCATTACTGTACTCACTGGCCCGAATGCTTCTATATTATGCGGTTCAAATGACGAATGTGGTTTTTCATTTAATAATAGTACCGGGGAAATGAAAGCACCTTTTTCCGCATCTGCATCAATCACCTGTACACTATCCAGACTGCCGTAAATAATTTGTGAGGAAGCCAATAATTTCTGTACCTGTTCTTTTACTTCATTGCGTTGCGAAATGCCTGCAAGACTTCCCATTCTTACTGTGGCATTTAATGGATTGCCAATAACAGTTTGTGACAGTGCTTTGCCAAGGGCAATATGTACGTCCTCCAGCTTATTGTCGGGAACAAATATCCTCCTGATACCGGTGCAACGTTGCCCGGCTTTCAATGTCATTTCTTTTCTTATCTCTTTGATAAAAATATCCCACTCCGGCATCCCGGGTGTAACATCATTCCCTAGTACAATGCAATTCAGGCTGTCTGCTTCCATTGTAAAAGGAACATTCTCTTTTAAAATGTTTTGATTGCTCTTCAGCATCAATCCCGTTGACGCACTACCGGTAAAGGTTACCACATCCTGGCTGTTTACATGATCGAGCAGGTCACCGGCGCTACCGCATACCAATTGTAATGCACCTTCAGGTAAAATGCCGGAAGCAATAATCTCCCTCACAAAGGCCTCTGTCATAAACGAAGTAACAGTTGCAGGTTTTACGATCGCCGGCATACCTGCCAGTAAGTTCACAGCAATTTTTTCCAGCATTCCCCACACCGGAAAATTGAATGCATTGATATGGACCGCCACACCTTCTTTGGGTGACAGAATATGCAGGCCCATAAATGTATTGTTCTGGCTGAGGTTGTGGCTTTCGCCATCAATACAGATCACATCATCAGGAAATTTTCTTCTTAAGGATGCATTGGCAAACAAATTGCCGATGCCTCCTTCAATATCCACCCAGCTATCTGCTTTGGTGGCTCCGGTTTGATACGATATACTATAAAATTTATCCAGGTGATTTCTTAAATGCAATGCCAGCGCTTTCAGCATATTGCCCCTTTCGTGAAAGGTCATTTTGCGTAACGCAGGATTACCCACCTTTCTTCCGTAGTCAAGAATGTCTTTAAAATCCAATCCTTTGGTGGAAGCTGCAGCAATGCTTTCGCCTGTAACAGCATTGTATAAAATTTGTCCATCACCATCACCGGTTATCCACCGGCCGGTGATATAGTTACCGAGTTTGTTCATGTGCAATCGTTGTTTGAGATGGCAAAACTACAAAAGCAGAAGTGGATTTGATTTTGTAAGTTTGAGTAATAAAATTTATGTTATGAGTGTACTTGAAATGAAGGCATTAGCTTTTGAAAGGCTTGCCGCTTTAAAATCCGAAGGAGATATTCAGGAAATACTGACACATTTGGAAAAATTAAATAGTAATGCGGAAGATAAATTTGATGCCGATGCTTTTTTCAAAAAAGCATCAGAAAAATATGATGATGTATTGCAAAAACTTGCACAATGATCTTGAAGGAGGCAATATTAAGACTGCATGAATTATCCATAATTCAATATGGTGGCTCACACGGGATAAGAGACGAAGGTCTTATGGAAAGTGCTATTGCAAGGCCATATCAAACCTATGAAGGAGAAGATTTGTATCCAACATCCATTGAAAAATCTGCTGCTATTGCGGAAAGTATATAATTAATCATCCATTTGTAGACGGAAACAAAAGAACGGGCTTTTTGGCTATGCTAGCTATATTGGAAGAGGATGGAATTAATATTTCAATATCAAAGGATAGAGTGTATGAGTTTATAATTAAAAATCTCCACCGGCGAAATGAAATTTGACCAAATTGTGGAATGGCTTAAAGCAAATACAGTAAAGCGATAAATACGGTACTTATCAAATTTTTCAAAATAAAAAGCAGGCACCTAAGCCTGCGTTATTTAAAAATATTTTACCTGGTTTAAATCCTGGAATCTATATCAGCGCAGATCCTTTCAAAAATTTCCTCCACCGTTCCTTCGCCTTTTAAGTATACCGCTTTATCAAAACTTTTGTAGTAATCAGCCACGGCTGCAGTTTTACTATGGTACACTGCAATACGCTGGCGTATCACAGCTTCATTGGTATCATCACTCCTGCTGCTGGTTTCGCCACGTTTCAATAAGCGTTTCACTAACTCTTCCTCTCCCACTTCCAGCGCCAGCATTACTTTGATACCTGTTTTCTTCAGCTCTAATAATTTATCCAATGCTTCAGCCTGTGCAGCCGTACGGGGAAAACCATCAAACAAAAATCCTTTTGCATCAGGGTTGGCATCCAAAGCAGAACTTATCATACCAATCACCACTTCATCAGGAACAAGATGTCCTTTGTCCATTAATTTTTTTGCTTCTAAACCTAATGCAGTCTGTTGTGTTATTTCTGAACGTAGCAGGTCTCCCGTGCTGAGGTGTTTCAATCCATATTTGGCTATCAGCTTTTCGCTTTGTGTACCTTTACCACTGCCCGGTGGGCCAAAAAGTATTAAATTGAACATATTTGATTGATTGCCGTTGTATTGGTGAAGAAACAAATATAGCAGATGGGCTTTAAATATCCATTAACATTTTAAAGTTTCTGTTGAAAATCCTTATAAATATTGCTATCGTATGTAAGGTTTTCACATTAAACAACGTCTTTACTATAAAATGAAACAGCTAAACCTCATATTAATAATTTTATCACTTGGTCTTTCAAGTTGTAACAGTCAGAATACGCAATTAAAAAAAGATAGTATGGAAACAACAAAAAACAATCCCGTCTATTCACATGATGACAGTTCAAAAGTGGATGTGCCGGATTCAGAATGGAAAAAAGTTCTACCGGCAGATGTTTATAACATTGCCCGGGAAAAAGGAACGGAAAGGGCTTTTTCAGGAAAGTTCTATGAGCATAAGGAAATAGGCACTTATTATTGTGCAGCCTGCGGCAATCCCTTATTTGCCAGTAATGGAAAATTTGAAAGCAGTTGCGGATGGCCAAGTTTTTTTGAGCCGATCACAAAGGGAAGTATAATTTATGCTCCGGACAATGCTTATGGCATGAGCCGGACGGAAGTAATGTGTGGCCGCTGCAAGGCGCATTTAGGCCATGTGTTTGAAGATGGCCCGCCCCCAACCGGTCTGCGTTATTGCATCAATTCGGTGATATTGGATTTTGAAAAAGCGAAGGACGCAGAAAAGAAATTTAATAAAGAATAGCCCTTGGCTTTTAAAGTCACCTGTTTGTAAGGCAGAGCAATAGTTTTTTGTTCTGCCTTTATTTTTGCAGTAATTATATTGTTGCCCGGGCTACATTTGCAGCATACCATTTACCAAAACTCATCATTATGCCTTCTAACAGGTTAAGCCATCTTGCAGAAACATTGATTGGCTCTGAGATAGTAAAACTCGGGAACGAAATAAAAGAAAAGATAAAGCAGGGAAATAAGATCTACAACTTCACGATTGGGGATTTCGACAGCTCCATTTTCCCTATACCAGCAACATTACAAACAGCCATCATTGAGGCATTTAATAATCACTATACCACTTACCCCCCGGCGGATGGTGTGGCAGAGTTGAGAGAAGCAGTGGCACAATTTCTTTTGCAAAGAGAAGGGCTGGATTATAAAACAGATGAGATATTGATCGCTGCCGGGGGAAGACCATTGATTTATGCAGCGTACAGGGCGATAGTGGACAAAGGAGAAAAAGTGATCTACCCGGTGCCCAGCTGGAATAACAATCACTATGTACATTTCACCGAAGGGCAGCACATAATGATAGAAACAAAAAGGGAAAACAATTTTATGCCCGTGGCCGCAGAGATAGCGCCGCATATAAAAGGTGCTTCGCTTATTGCGCTCTGTTCGCCATTAAATCCCACCGGAACTACTTTTAAGAAAGAAGAACTGGAAGCTATTTGTGACCTGGTGATAGTTGAGAATGCAAGCCGGGGTGCTGACGAAAAAAAACTGTATTTACTATATGACCAGATCTACTGGACGCTTACGTTTGGCGGGACCCAACATTATAACCCGGTTTCTTTACGACCCGAAATGAAGGCATATACCATATTTATTGATGGCATAAGCAAATCATTTGCAGCAACCGGCGTACGGGTAGGATGGAGTATGGGCCCGGCACATTTAATTGCGAAGATGAAAGCTATCAACAGCCATGTAGGTGCCTGGAGCCCGATGGCGGAGCAACATGCAACGGCTGCGTATTTACAACAGGGAGAAGCGATCGATCAGTATTTTGCTCATTTTAAAGCTGAAATATCGGAAAGGCTGAACAGGATCTATGAAGGCTTTATCCGGTTAAAACAGGAAGGGTATGCGGTGGATGCTGTATCGCCACAAGCGGCCATTTACCTTACAATACAGATTAACCTGGTAGGCAAACAAACAACTTCAGGTAAGAAACTGGAAAAGCAAACAGATGTAACGGCTTACTTATTAGATGAAGCAAAATTGGCGGTGGTGCCATTCTCCTCTTTTGGGGCTTCGGCAGACAGCACCTGGTACCGGCTCAGCGTGGGGACCTGCAAAAAGGAAGAGATCGGGGAGATGTTCAAAAAACTAAAAGATGCCCTGGAGCATCTTTCATAATATCTTATATATAAGTGTAAACTTAGTTCCTGCAGTTTAAAAACACAAACGGCTTTAATTCCTGTTGCTTAATAGTGCTTTTTACAGACGAGTGCTTTAAGTAGATCTTGTACTTATTCAGATCGATCACTTCGTGTGCCGCAGCAAGGTTTTCCATACGCTCCACATCAAACAATAAGTCATGAAGCTTTTCAACCTGGTGTTCAATGGCTTGTGGGCTCATTAATTCCTGGTTAAACATTACAAGCAGGTCTCTGTTGATATTGTTCATTTTACTGGATTTTCTTTACGTACAAAAAATATTAGTAACCAACCAATCCCTTTTTATTGGGACAACCACAATTACCGTTCTTTGTAGAACTGCAACCCGTGGCGAAAATGGATACTAATAAGATCAGCAGTAAGGATATTTTAAAAAAGTGTTTCATAAATAAGGAATTAACAAATTAAACTACTTTCACTCTACTTTATTGCTTTGTATGATGGTTTTTTCCAAAAATGATGGTAATATTTCTCAAAAGTCAATTTTAATTGCCCCGCTTGACTGGGGGCTCGGCCATGCAGCCCGTTGTATACCAATCATTAAAGAACTTCAATCTTACCCTTTCAGGATAATCATTGCAGGTGATGGCGCTGTTGCAGCCATGCTAAAACAGGAATTTCCCCGGTTGGAGGTCATTCCATTACCTGGTTATAAAATAAAGTACAGTAAAAATAAACAGTGGTTTCTTCTGAAGCTATTGATTCAATTTCCGGGGATCTTATATTCTGTTATGAGAGAACACCGCTGGCTTAATAAGGTAAAACAAGAACTGAATTTGTGTGCTGTAATTTCAGATAACCGGTTTGGGCTTTTCAATCCTTCTATCTCTTCGGTTTATATTACACATCAATTATCCATCAAAACCGGCCATCGTTTATCTGATAAAATAGCTGCACTAATCCACCGGAATATCAGCAAAAATTATACCCAATGCTGGATTCCAGACTTTGGAATGAAAATAAATTTGGCTGGAGACCTCTCCCACACCGTAAAATTACGGCAAATCGACACTTTTATCGGCTGTTTGTCCAGATTTGAGAAAAAACCAATTTCGGAAATTACGGTTGACCTGTTAATCATTCTTTCCGGGCCGGAGCCACAAAGAACCATTTTTGAAAACCTGTTGCTCGGGCAACTACAGGATTATGATGGTAAAGTGATATTTGTAAGAGGCCTTCCGGGTGAAAATGTAGCAGCTCCGCAAATTGTGGCCTCTTCAAACGTGAGTATTAAAAACCATCTGACTGCAACAGAATTGAATGACGCTATTGAAAGTTCCTCTATTGTTATAAGCCGCAGCGGCTACACCACCATAATGGACCTGGTTAAACTAGGCAAAAAGGCTATCCTGGTGCCTACTCCCGGCCAAACAGAGCAGGAATACCTGGCTGACTATTTATCCGCTCAAGGGATCTTTTTTACTGTATCGCAGGAGAAATTTATCCTCGGGGATACTTTAAAAGAAGCCGGCAGCTTTCCTTATGATATCCCATCGCTTGATATGGATTTGTACAAAACTGTAATAAAGCAATTTGCTGGATCGCTTTAAACAATTGATTTTTGCCACATAATTTTACAGGTGGATAAAAAACTACAGGCACATCTTGGGTTATTGGGCACCAATTTATTTTTTGCCATCAACCTCAGTGCTGCAAAATACCTTACAGCCAATAATTTTATACAGCCTTTCGGAATGAATGTGATAAGGGTGGGCGTGAGTGTAGTATTATTTTGGGTGCTTTTTGTCTTTTCCCCTTCTCAGAAAAAGATTGATAGAAAAGATACCGGCAGGTTTATTCTCTGCGCCTTAACAGGTATTGCCATTAACCAGATGCTTTTCCTGAAAGGGCTTTCCCTTACCTATTCCATCCATGCAGTATTATTAATGCTTACGACGCCTATTTTAATTACCATTATTGCAGCATGGGTGTTAAAAGAGAAAATAAATCTGTATAAAGCGCTTGGCCTGGCATTGGGGATAAGCGGTGCCGTTGTATTAATTACCGCCAGGCAAAGCAGTGGAAGCGGGCAAAATGTCCTGTTAGGAGACGTGCTGGTTACCATCAATGCAGCGTCTTATAGTATTTATTTTATCCTTGTAAAACCATTGATGCTGAAATATAACCCTGTGCAGGTGATACGGCTGGTATTTACTTACGGATTGCTGATGGTACTTCCCTTTGGATGGAATGAGTTTGTATCTATACAATGGCAAACGTTCAGTACCACAGAATATGCCTGTATTATATTAATTACTATCTGCGGCACTTTCCTGGCGTATCTTTTTAATGTGTATGGGATAAAAGTGCTTGGCGCTTCTGTTGCCGGCGCATACATTTATATACAACCTGTATTTGCCACGATCATCGCTATGATTTTTTTAAAAGAAAACCTGGAACTGTATAAGATAATCGCTGCAGCACTCATATTTACAGGCGTTTATTTATGCAATAAAACCAACCTGCCGGCTAAGTAACAACTATATATTTTTGGGATAATCAAAAAACAGAAATTCCTTTTTAACCTTTTTGAAATTTTTCCATGCACCCTGAAATTTAACGGCAAATATGCCACAGGTAGGCATGTTATCAAGCCTTATATCTTCAGTAAGCATATTTACAAATTCTGTAATGCCGGGATTGTGTGAGAAAACTGCAACCGTATTAAAATGATCCTGCAGCTCTTCAGCTACTTCAAAAAATATGTCGGCCGGTGCATGATAGAGTTTGGAAATAAAGATGATGTCTTCTTTATCCCTGTTATATGCCTCAATAAAAAATTCTGCAGTTTTTTTTGCTCTTTTTGCCGGGCTTGCGACAAAAGCATCGATCAGGATATTTCTATCTTTTAATTTTTTTGCCATCACCGGCGCATCTCTTTTGCCACGATCATTCAGCGGCCGCTCAAAATCATTCAGGGTTCCGATATCCCAACTGCTTTTGGCGTGGCGGACGATCAATAGTGTTTTTGCAACAAAGTTGGCGGAAGAATCGTTCATACATTGAAAGTAGAAATAAAAAAACGAATACAACTTTACCCAACGATAAAGTTAATAACCTCTTACATTTTTTCCTTCCATGTAATTCATAAATGCTTTGTTACAAACCCGGTTGCCACCGGGAGTGGGATAGTTGCCTGTAAAATACCAATCACCGGTATTGGTGGGACAGGCCAGGTGCAATGTTTCAATTGTCTGATAAATTACATCCACCGGAATGTCTATTTCCTTTGGTGTGATAAGCTGGGCTATTTTATTGGAGATCTGTTCCAGTGTAAAAGGCTTATACACCTGGCGCACAATATTTTCTGTATGCAACAGGTTGTTGGCTTCCAGCTCTTTTCCTTTTTCAAGCAGGGCATCCAGCAATGAAGACTGCCCGGTTTCATTTAATAATTCAATGGCTGCCCTGAAAGCAACAAAGTCGCCCATTTTGCTCATATCAATGCCATAACAATCAGGGTAACGTATTTGTGGTGCAGAGGAAACAACGATGATCCTGGTGGGTTTTAATCTTGACAACATACGGATAATGCTTTCCTTTAAGGTAGTGCCACGTACAATAGAATCATCAATTACCACCAGTGCGTCTACGTCAGGCCTTACAGTTCCGTATGTAATATCATACACATGCTGTACCATTTCATTGCGGTTACTGTCTTCCGTAATAAAAGTCCGCAGCTTGACATCTTTAATGGCAATTTTTTCGATCCGTACTTTACGGCTTACCATCTCCGTTAATTTCGCTTCATCAAAATCATTTCCCCAACTTAATATCTTTTCAATCTTTACTTTGGTCAGGTAATCTTCAGCGCCTTTTATCAATCCATAAAAAGCGGTTTCTGCCGTATTGGGAATAAAAGAAAAAATAGTGTTCTTCAGATCATAATTAACGGCTTTCAACACCGGCTCACTGAGGTAATAACCGAGGGCATTTCTTTCTTTATAGATTTTTTCATCACTGCCCCGGCTGAAATAAATGCGTTCAAAACTACAGGCCCTTCTTTCTTTTGGTTCAACGATCTGTTCCACGCTGTAGCTGCCATCTGCATTGGTGATCAATGCACAACCCGGCATCAGTTCTTTTACTTCATTCTCACCCACATTAAAGGCAGTTCTTATTGCCGCCCTTTCGCTGGCGGCTACAATCACATCCTCATTTACATAATAATAAGAGGGCCTGATACCATGTGCATCCCTCATAACAAAAGCGCTGCCGTTTCCTACAAGGCCACTGAAATTAAAACCACCATCAAACAAAGGCACAGCATTTTTTAAAACAGCAGCAATGTCTAAGTTTCCGGGAGAAGAAAGATCTGCTTTCACCAGGAAATGATGCAACACTTCCATCATGGCAGCAAGATCGCTTTGCTTTTGAAATACACCGGGATCAATATCGATCAGCTTAAATAACTCTTCTGTATTGACTAAATTGAAGTTGCCGGCCAATGCCAGGTTCCTTGATGGAATAGTATCCCGTTTTATAAATGGATGGCAAAACTCCACATTGTTTTTTCCCTGTGTGCCATACCGTAAATGTCCAAGGAGCAATTCCCCCAAAAAATTAATATGGCCTTTCATTAAGCCGGGATGATTTTTTATATCCGGCTGGTATTTTTCTATTTCTTCTATCTCTTTACCTACCCTGGAAAAAAGATCGGCGATCGGTTGATTAGCATTGCTGCGGATGCGGTGAAGAAAAGGGTAGCCGGGCTCTACATTTAGCTTGATAGTAGCGATACCGGCGCCATCCTGGCCACGGTTATGCTGTTTTTCCATCAACAGGTACAGCTTGTTGAGGCCGTACAACACAGTGCCATATTTTTGCTGATAGTAACTGAAATTTTTACGAAGACGAATGAAGGCAACGCCACATTCATGTTTTATTTCGTCGCTCATAGTGTGGAATGAAGGCGCAAAGGTAGCAGATTACAAAACAAAAATCCCGGCAGTATTTGCCGGGAATGTTTTTGAGTGTTTCTATTTTTTAATACAAGGTTCGCTGCATTTTTTACAACAAACGATCTGCATTAATCCATAATTTTTACAGGCCACTAATACAGAGCCCAATCTGGTAAGGACGGATATCCGGTCCCGTGCCATCTTTCAATAATGATGAGATCTGGTAGTTGCCAACAAGAGAAAAATGCCCAATGCCGATCCTTGCCGTTGCCACCACACGGTTGCTGTTGAAGAATGATTTCTTGCTTACCTTTTCTGTATAAGAATTGATCGTATTGCCATTTTTATCCTGCAGGGTCTTTCCTTTGGTATGGGCATTTATCAATGTACCCACTTTTAAACCCAATGCAGCTTTCCAGCTTTTCCCTTCTTTCTGAGGACTGAATATATAACGTAATTCAACGGGCACTTCCAGGAAGGCTGTAACTAATTTATATTTTTTAAAATGATTGGCAGAATCACGGTTGGTGAAAGGGAGTTTAGATACACTTAATGCATTTAAGTCCACAGACATTTTATCAAAAAACATAGAGCTTCCGTTAATCCCTACGCCAAATGCCACACTCCAATGTGGATCTGTTTTAAAAGGCTTATCAAACATTAATGAAATACCAAGTCCTCTTGATAACCCACCCATATGGCTGCTGATACTATCCGGCACACCTGTCCAGTGGTCACTGGTAAGTTGCACCAGGATGTGGTCACTTGGCCTGTCGATGATTTCCTTTTTCCAGTCTTTTTTTTGAGCAGATACGGCAAAAACGGACGTAAAGGCTAAAGCAGTAAAAATGATTTTCTTCATAATGCGTTGTTGTGCGGCAAAAATATTCTGCATGAGGGTTAACGAAAGGTTAAATGAACTTTCTGTAACCCTATAAAAAAGCCCGACATACATCGGGCAGATTTTGTGGGCCCACCTGGGCTCGAACCAGGGACCACCTGATTATGAGTCAGGTGCTCTAACCAACTGAGCTATAGGCCCTGTTATTTTTTAATAACGGATGGCAAAAGTAGGTAAAAACAGCAATTATAGGGCAGTTTTTCAAAAAAAGCTAAAATTATTGAAATGCGGAATGACTAGTGAAGGCGCAGCCCCGGTGAATCTTTACTGTGCAGGCCTTCTTTTAATTTCAGATCTGGTATAAGAATATTTTAAACACCCAAGAATAAAGAGGGAAGTATTAATCACTTGCCAAATACTTGAATATATAATTAAAAATGATCCAAATAACATAAACTGTATGTGGAAATTACGCAATAAATATAAAAGACAAAAAATAAAATGAGGCTGTAACTCAATACAGTAAAGGATTTGCAATTTTATTTGTTTTTTATTTCTTCAAAAATAGGTTAACCTCTTGTTAAAGTAACAACGTTGTTTTACGTTTGTTTTGTCATGTTGACCCTTTGAAACTATCAGCCCTTATAAAATTTCACTTTCTAGTAAATAATATCATAGCTGATTTTTAGCTTTTCTTAATTCAAGCAGGTAGCGATAGAGTTACCCGTCTTAACCCGACAGCTTATTAAAGCTGTGCTTGTTCAAAAGTCATCTTATATAATTGGTAAGGAATCCCGTGAGTGGGATATATGTTTTTTCATATCGTGATATGAAGTGGCACTCCTTTGACCAAAACCCAGATTAGGTAGCAAAATGAATATGCCGATAATTGAACCCGGATAAAAATTTATCCCAATAATTGCGCTTTGTCAGTTTTGACAAAAAATTTTAATTGACCTTAAACACTTTAATAATATCATAATAATTTGCTTATGAGAAAAATTTTGGGCCTGCTCTTTTTAAGCGGCATAGCATGTATTGCCAGATCACAAAACACATTTCCTTCCAGTGGTAACGTATTAATCGGAACCACGACGGACCTGCCTTCTGCAATACTGAATGCCAATTCCACATCACAGGGGATCCTGATCCCGAAGCTGACTGCAACACAAATGGCAGCAATCAGTTCACCGGCAACAGGATTGTTGGTATATAATACCGATGCTGCAGGAATTTATCAATATAATGGCAGTGGATGGGTACATTGTGTTGGTGGGAGCCCAACCTTTACAGGGTTAACTACGTTAGCGGGAACTACATTGACGGGGAGCAATGCAAGCGGTATTCTGAATTTGACGCAAACATGGAACACCTCTGGTACACCGACTGCATTCAAGATCAATGTTATTAATACAGGATCTCACTCTTCTTCTAAAT
>JADMIO011121767.1_pt1 | contig 12484 bp, 11 predicted proteins | sample 8958161 | NCBI WGS metagenome assembly JADMIO01 (sample SAMN16585339, study PRJNA669376) | soil metagenome | isolation source: Crop rotation soil | place: USA: Cullars Rotation, Alabama | collected 2011 | reverse complement strand
GGCCGTACGCGTCCATCAGCGCGAGGCTGCCGACGTTCTTGGTGAGCGTGCGGATGCGCGCGAGGAGGCGCTTGATGAAATCCGCCGCGAATGCAGGATCGTCTCTTATGACGCGATCCAGGTCCGCCAGCGGCAACACCGAAAGCACGCACGGCTCGAGCGACATGACGGTGGCCGACCGCGGGCCCTCGTCGAGCGCCACCTCTCCGAAATATTCGCCCGGCCCCATCGTGGAGAGGATCACTTCGCGGCCGTGCCCGTCGCTTACATAGGCCTTCACGCGGCCCTCGACGATGAAGAAGAGCGAATCGGGGCGATCGCCCTCCTGGACGATCACGGCCCTTGCCGGAAACCGGCGTTGCACGCCGTGATCGGAGATCATGCGACCTCCGTCGCGACGCTGCGCCGGCCCTTCACGGAAAAGGCCGCCATCGGCTTGCTGAAGCCCTTGAGCGCGAGCTCGCCCGCGGGCTCGGCGTCCACGAACCGCTCGACGTTGCCGTACGCGCGCTGCGAAATCAGGATTTGCCCGGGCTTCGCCTCTCCGCACAAGCGCGCGGCGAGATTCGTGACGGTTCCGATGGTGCCGTAGTCGAAGCGCCCCTCGAATCCGATCGTGCCGATGGTCGCGAATCCTTGCGCGATGCCCAGCCCGCATTCGAGGCGATAACCGCGCTTGTGCCACTCGTCGCCCAGGCGGTGCACTGCATCGCGAACATCGAGCGCCATCAGCACCGCGTTCAAGGCGGGATTCGGCAGCGGAGCGGGGTCGTTGAAGATGATCATCACGCCGTCGCCCGCGAAATGCTCGACGGTGCCGTCGTGCTTGGCGATCAGCCGTCCGAGCTCGCCATGGTACGCATGCAGCACCGCGAAGACTTCCTCGGGATCGGACGTTTCGGTGAACGCCGTGAACCCGCGCAGGTCGGCGAATGCGACGACGACCTCGCGCCGGTGGGTGAGCATGGGATCGTCGAGCTTGCCCTCGACGATCAGGTCGGCGACTTTCGGCGAAAGGAAGCGCTTGAGGCGCGCGAGGCGATCGAGCTGCGCGACCTGCTCGGCGACGCGCTGCTCGAGCTGCGAATTCCAGGCGGCCAGCTGGCGCGCCTGCTCTTCGACCTTCCCATGCAACGCGCGGATGCGCAGCAGCGACTTCACGCGCGCGAGCAGCTCCGCCTGGTTGATGGGCTTGGTCAGGAAATCGTCGGCGCCCGCTTCGATCCCTTTGATGCGCTCTTCTGCAGGGTCGAGCGCGGTGACCATCACCACCGGCAATAGCGCCGTGGCCGGATCCGCGCGAATCGCACGGCAGACCTCGTAGCCGCTCATATTGGGCATGACCACATCGAGCAGCACGAGATCGGGCCGCGTTTCGCTCAGCCTATGGAGGGCGTCCGCACCGGAAAGCGCGCCAACGGGTTGGTAGCCGGCCGCCTTCAGGAGTTGTTCCAGCAGCTTCACGTTCTGCGGCGTGTCATCGACGACGAGGATGCGCGGCTTTTCCGTCATGCCTGCCGCTCCTTTCCGGCCATGCGATCGACCAGCTCGCCGAACTTTTCGACGTCGATGGGCTTTGCAACGTAGCCGTCGAAGCCCGCCGACGCGACCTTCTCTCGCTCGCTCGGCGTGACCGACGCGGTAACGGCAATCACCGGGATGTTCCGGGTCGCCGAGTCGCCGCGCAGCAAACCCAGGGCCGTGATGCCGTCCATCGTGGGCAACTCGATGTCCATCAGGATAAGCACAGGCCGGTGTTTCTTCGCAAGCTCGAGCGACGCCGTCCCGTCTTCGCATTCGACGACATCGAAGCCACGAAAGCGCAGGATTGTTCGCAGCAGCTTGCGGTTGCGAGGGTTGTCTTCGACGATCAGCACGATGCGGCTCATCACGCCTCGAGGGGAAGGGTGAACGTGAACTTCGAGCCCTTGCCCGGCTCGCTTTCGACATTGATCCGTCCGCCGTGCAACTCCACCAGCCTGCGCGTGAGGGTGAGGCCCAACCCGGTGCCCTCCGCCTTGCGCGCGTAGTCGTTGCCGACCTGCTTGAACTCCTCGAATATCGTCTCCTGGTCCTGCGGCGCGATGCCTATGCCCGAATCCTTCACGGAGATCGAATAAGCGCCGTTCACCCGGTCGGCAAGCAGGGTCACCGTGCCTCCTTCCGGCGTGAACTTGACGGCATTCGATAGCAGGTTGATGACGATCTGCTTGAATTTGCGCTCATCCCCCTCGTATTCGCTGACCGCCGGAGAGATCTCGGTCGCGAGGTGTATTCCACCGCGCTGCGCGCGGCCCTGCACGAGCGTCATCGCGTTCTGTATCGCCGCCTGCACGTCGAAGCGCCCCTTGTCGAGCTCCATGCGCCCCGCCTCGATCTTGGAGAGGTCGAGGATGTCGTTGATGAGCATGAGGAGATGCTTGCCCGAATCGCGGATGTCGGCGGCGAAATCCTTCTGCTCGTCGCTCATCGGCCCGGCCATGCCGCCGACCATCACCTCCGAAAAGCCGATGATCGCGTTGAGCGGCGTGCGCAGCTCGTGCGACATGTTGGCCAGGAACTCACTCTTGTGCTTGTTGGCGATCTCGAGCTGGCGGCCCTTTTCCTCGATTTCGTTGAAGAGGCGCACGTTCTCCAGCGCGATCACAGCCTGGTCGGCGAACGTCGCGAGCAAGCGCTTGTACTTGTCGGGGACCGTTCCGCGTCCCGGCCACATCACGTTGAGGGAACCCAGCACCTTGCCATCGCGCAACATGGGTATCCCGACCATGTGGAGGTCGACATTGCGATCGCCGGCGAACTTCGCGTGGTCGTATTCGGGATCGGACGCAAGATGCTCGATCTCGACGGTCTTCCCGGACAGCGCCACGCGACCGCTGACGGACTTGTTGTCGGGTGGCGCTGGCGGCACGGGGTCGCGATAGGCGGGATTGGAATGCGTGACGAAGTGCAGCATTCCGCCTTCGAACAGTGTCAATGAGGCTTCGCGAGCATTGCCGAGGTTCCGGGCCGCCTCGACGATCACCTTGAACACGGGTTGCACGTTGGTCGGCGACGAGCTGATGGCGCGAAGGATTCCCGCAGTCGCGGTTTGTTGGCTGAGCGCTTCGCCGAGGTCGCGGTTGCGGCTCTCCAGCTCGTGGAACAGCCGGACGTTCTCGATCGCGATCACGGCCTGGTCGGCGAATGCCTGCAACAAGCGGACGTACTTCTCGGGGACCGAACCCGCGCCATTCCACCAGACGTTGAGCGCGCCGATGGGGTCGCCGTCGCGCAACATCGGCACGCTGATGCCGCGTTGGTCCGGCCAGTCGGCGGGCAGGAAGTCGTAGCGCAGTCCCTGCTGGGTCTTGAAGTTCTCGGTGCACGCGATGGCCCGGGACAGGATCGCGCGTCCGCTGAGGGTGGTGAGATCCGGCGCGGTCGGCTCCATTTCATGGCGGACGGCTTCCTCGGTCGTCGCTGCCACGCGCAAGACCTCGCCGTCATAGCGCACCAGCGTCGCTTCGCTCGCGTCGCCCAGGTTGCGCGCCGCCTTCACGATGGCAGCGAACACCGGCTGGACGTCGGTGGGAGACGAGCTGATGACGCGCAGGATTTCCGCCGTCGCCGTCTGCTGGCTCAGCGCTTCGCGCAACTCCGCGGTGCGCTCCTCGACCTTCTTCTCCAACCCCGCGTAGGACTCCTTCAGCTGCCCGGCCATGGTGTTGAAGCGGCCTGCCAGGTCCTGCAGCTCGTCGCCGGTATGCACGTCGATCTGGCCGTCCAGGTCGCCCGAGCCGATGCGCTCGGCGCCCAGCTTCAATGCGCGCACCGGCCGCACCATCCGGCCCGCGAGGAACACGCTCGCGATCAACGAAAGCCCAATGCCGAAGATGAGGAGATAGGCCGTGCGCTTCATCGCCGCGTATACGGGCTCGAGCGCATCGTCCTTCGGCTCCTCGACGAAGACGTGCCAGCCCGCTGCCGCGATCGGTGCCGAAGCCGCGAACACGGGCACCCCGTTCGCATCGCGCGCCTCATCGGTTCGTTGCGCGGGATAGGGGGGTCCGCCCGGCGCGATCGTCTCCCTCACCTGCGGCAACGTGGAAAGGTCGACTTTCTTGAGGACCGCGCTGATGTCCGGATGCGCGATCAGGAAACCCTTCGAATCGACGACGTACGCATAGCCGTTCTTGCCGACGCGGATCTTCGAGATCACCTCGAGGATGAACTTGAGGTTCACCTCGACCGCCGTCACGCCCGGACGGTCGCGCGCCTCGGGGATGGAGACCGCCATGTACGGCTCGGTCTCCTTGCGGAAGTAGACCGGGCCGAACCAGGTCTTGCCCTTGCGCGCTTCGGTAAAGCGCGGATCTTTCGAGTAATCGGCGCCACCACCGACGATGTTCATGGCGATGCGCGAGATGCGAAGCTGCTCGCGCCCGTTACCGTCGATGTAACTCACTTCGGTGACGGCCTGGAGCTGGCGCTGGAGCTTGGCGAAGTCGAGCTGCCGGACTTCCATCGGGTCTTGCCCCGGGGCGGCGAATGACAGCGCGGTCCAGCCGAGCTGTCGCTCGATGTCGCGCAGGAATTGCTCGATCTGGAACGAGGCCGATGCCGCCTTCTCGCGCTGCAACGCCTCGAGGGACTCGCGCGCTTCGCGATAGGCGAAGTTCAGGCCGATGCCTCCGATCATCGCCATCTCGACGGTGACGAGCCCGCCGATGATGGCGAAATACTTGAGGAACAGCCCGACGCGTGGCGCCTTCAACTGCATCGCCCCCCCTTTACCCCGGTCCTGCCCCGGCAAGCCATGCCTGCCGGTCATCCCCGATGGGGATTATTCACGCTTAGGCGGCTTTGCGCAGCGGCGCCGGTTCGCAGCCGTGGACCGGGACTTCTTCCGGCTTCGCGGACACCGGCTGATGCATCACGACGCCCGACGGGTACGCGAGAATGCGCGGAAGCAGAAGTGTGTCGGTCTCGCCATTGAGCGCGAGATAGACATCGATGCCGGCGACCACGACGACGGGGCTCACCGCAGCTACCAACAGTGCGATTTCGTGCATGTACATGGCGACCTCCCTTGCTGAATTGATGGTTCCAGCTTAGGAAGGGAGCAGCTGCAGGTCGCCGCCGCATTGCGCACGGGCCGGCCGCAGGAATGGACGGTTGGGCCGGAAAAATTCACGAGACCGGCCTTTTGCAATAAAAAATGCCCGCTCTTGCGGGCATTTCCGGCAATTTGCCTAAAGCCGCCGGATGTAGGAATCCTCCGACGCCACTATCAGCGAAGTCCTAGCGGGGGCGCGTGAACGTCCGACTTCGCCCCTTTTCACGCCTCTCCAATATGGACAGACAGAGAGAGGGAGTGGCCAATGAACAAACTCTTAGCAATAGGCCTCGCTTGCTGCCTGCCCACCGGGCTCGCCGCTGAAGACCCCGGTCCCGCCGAGTCGTCTTTCCTCGGCACCGTCAACGTCCTCGTGATCGAGGAATCCGCGCCGCTCGCCAGGGATGTCATGTGCGCCCGCGCCGGCGACAAGACGGAGTGCATGGCATTCAACCGCGCCGTATTGACCGCCCGAATCCAGAAAGTTTCCGCGCTCAAAGAGCGCGGCCGTTGGATGTGAACAACCAGGAGAGCCGCATGAACAGCGACCAGATCCATGGACATTGGCGCGAAATGAAGGGTTGGGCCCTGGAGCAGATCGGCCGGGTAACGCACGACCCCTGGAAGAGAATCGCAGGACGGCGTGAGCGCCTGCTGGGCCGCCTCGAGGCGAGCCTCGCCGAATCGCGGCGCATCGCCGAATCGTCTTTCCCCACGCCGCACACAGCCGCTCCCGCAGGGAACCGGCGACGCGCTGCGACACGTTGATCGCATAGGCGTAACGGGGAAACAAAAAGGGCCGCCAACGCGGCCCTTTTCTTTGCGGGGGACAGACCACATCCGGCATCGAGCTGTGGTCAGTCCCCGAAGTATCAAACAGTATTGGTCCCGGCCGCATCCTGCAGCAGGTCGGCCAGGTCATCGGCGTGCTCTTCTTCCGTGGCGAGGATCGATTCCAGCAGCCGCTTCGTCGTCGGATCGTCATCGCCCACGTAGAGCGCCATCTCCCGGTAGCTGTCGATGGCGATGCGCTCGGCGACCAGGTTTTCCTTGATCATCTCGGCAAGCGTCTGGCCGATCCGGTATTCGGCGTGGCTGCGCTGCGTGAGCGTGTTCGGGTTGAGGTCCGGCTCGCCGCCCAGCTGGACGATGCGCTCGCATAGCGAATCGGCATGGGCGAGCTCCTCGTTGGCGTGCTCGAGGAACTCGGCGGCCGCGACCTTGGCCTTCAGCCCGCGCGCCATGAAATAGTTGTGGCGGTAGCGCATCACGCAGACCATCTCGGTCGCAAGGGCTTCGTTCAGCAGCTGCAGGACTTTCTGGCGGTCGGCGCGATAGTGCTCGGTGACCGCGCCTTCCTCGACGTGGCGCCGCGCCGATTCGCGCAAGGTCTGCACGTCCGTGAGGGCCGGCTTGGCCGAATTGGTCTGCATATCCGGTGCATTCATCGCGTTCTCCTTGGGCAGTTGGCCTTTGGACCCGCGAGGGGCGCGCCGGTTTCAGGCGGCGGCGAGGCTGGGGGCGTGCAGGAGGCGGTCGAGGAGCTCGCGGCCGCGGATCTCGTGGCCGAGGGCCGCGTCGGGCATGGCGAAATAGAAGCCCTGGACGTAGTCGGCCCGCGCGTCGATCGCGGCCGCGGCGCCGGCGCGGGATTCGATCCCCTCGACGGCCACGCGCACTTCGAACTCGTGCAGCAGCTCGATCATGGTCGGCAGGACCCGGCTTGCCTTTTCCCGGCCGACGGAGGCGGCGAGGATCGACTTGTCGATCTTCACCAGGTCCGGCCGCAAGGACGCGACGCGGTCGAAATTCGAATGGTTGACGCCGAAGTCGTCCATGGCGATGGTGGCGCCCAGCGCCCGGTAGCTCTCCACCGCCTCGCGCAGCAGTTCCTCGTCGGAGCACGGCTGCTCGAGGATCTCGATGCACACGCGCTTGGGCGCAAGGCCGTAATAGCGCATGAGGTCGGCGAAATCGCGCCCGCGGCGCACGTCGCGCACGGCCGCTTCGGGATGGACATTGATGAACAGCGTGCGATCGCCCGGATCGACGCTCGCGAAGCTGCGCAGGTGCAGCGCGCGGCACGCCCAGTCCAGCAGCGAGCGCCCGCCCGTGTGGTCGCGCGCGAAGAATTCCTCGGAGGCGACGGCATTGCCCAGCCCATCCTGCGCGCGCGCGAGCGCTTCGAAGCCCATGCAGGCCTGGCGGCGCACGCAATAGATCGGCTGGAAAAGGGTGGTGATCGTGGCGCCTTCCCAGTGCAGGGCCGAGCCGCGGCCGGCGCGCACCAAACCCTCCGCGGCGCGCGCGAGCGACTGCCTCGGGACGGCAAAGTCGGCGCCGCCCACGAAAGGCGACAGGTCCTGGCCTTCCCTCATTACCCCACGGTGCGCCGACCGGATTACTGCGCGGTTACGGGGTCATTGCAACCGTAATCGCGTCTACGCCTTGGCGAAGAACGTCCCGAGGGCCTCGGCGATTTCCGCCATGCGGTACGGCTTGCGCAATACCCGGTTCACGCCGGCGGAGAGCGCGCGCGCCTCGAAGCCCGCGCCGCCGTAGCCGGTGGCGATCACCATCGGCATGGTGGGATTCACCTTCCTCACCTCGGCGGCGAGATGCGTCCCGATAAGCTCGGGCATCACCTCGTCGCTCACGATGGCGTCGAAGCGCTTGGGTTCCGCGAGGATGGCCTTCAAAGCTTCCCGGCTGTCGTTGAACCCGACCGGCTCGTAGCCGAGCTGCGCCAGCATCTCCTCCAGCGCATGGAGGATGTCGATCTCGTCGTCCACGGCGAGGATCACCTGGCCGTCGCCCATCGGCATCTGCGGCTCGGCGTCGGTGCCGTGTTCCTCGGCGTAAGCGCGCGGAATCCAGACGGTGAACGTGGTGCCGCGGCCCAGCTCGCTGGTCACGTCGATGAAGCCCTTGTGCTCGGAGACGACCGAGTGCACGAGCGCCAGGCCCAACCCGGTGCCGCGGCCCGCCGGTTTCGTCGTGAAGAACGGCTCGAAGATGCGGTCGATCACTTCCGGCGCGATGCCGTGGCCGGTGTCCTTCACGCTGATGCGCACGTAGTCGCCCGCCGGGATCTCGCCGCGGCGGACCTTGCGCGGGGATTCGAGCACCTCGCAGCCGAGCCGCAGCTCCACCACGCCGCCTTCGGTCATCGCATGGATCGCGTTGGTGGAGAAATTCATGAGCAGCTGGTGCAGCCGCGTGGGGTCGCCCATCACCATCGCCTCGCCGCACTCGTCCACCAGCCTCACCTCGATGTTCATCGGCGTCGATCCCTGCAGCAGGCTCACCACTTCCTGCGCGACCGGCGTCACGATGACCGGCACTTTCTCGCCGCCTTCGGCGCGGCTGTACGAGAGGATCTGCGTCACCAGCGCCTTGCCGCGATTGCCCGCGCCCATGATCGTGTCGAGGTAGCGCGTCATGTCGCTGTCGCCCTTGGCGCGGTTCTGCGCGAGCTCGCCGTAGCCCAGGATCGCGCCCAGGATGTTGTTGAAGTCGTGTGCGATGCCCCCGGCGAGGTGGCCCACCGCCTGCATCTTCTCGGCCTGCTTCAGCTGCGCCTCCAGGCGCAAGCGTTCCTCTTCCGCGCGGACTTTCTCGGAGACGTCCTTCACGAAGCCGATCACGCGCCGCGACTCGGGGGACTCGCCGATGCGATAGCCGTTGACGCCCAGCATGGTGTATTCATCGTCGGGCTTGCGGAAGCGGTACTCCATCGAGATGTGCGACAGGCGCCCGTCGATCAGCTGGCGGCGCAGGCCCTTCAGCCGGATGCGGTCGTCGGGATGCACGCGCGCAAGCCACTTCTGCACCGTGTCGATCTGCCCGGGCGGCACGCCCAGCACCGACATGGTGTCGCCGTCCCAGACCACCTTGCCTTCTTCCGGGTTGAATTCGTAGAGCAGGTTGCCGCTCGCGCGGATCACCGCCTCGTGCCGGTTGCGCCACTGCTCGGTCTCGTGCACCGCCTCCTCGCGCTCGACCAGCAGCGCGGCGGCGAAGAGCGACGTGACGATGATCGTGGCGAGATAGCCCTGCAGGTGCAGCATCGAGCGCAGGTCCGGCACGCCGTCGATGGAGAACGGGCCGAAGCCGTGCGCCGTCTGCCAGTAGACGATGAAGCCGAACACCGCGAGCGCGAGCGTGGTGGCGCGCAGCCCGAAACGCAGCGCCGCCCAGATGAAGAAGGGCGCGCACACGTAGATGAGCGGCGGCGTGAAGCCCGGCGCGGTGGGACGCGTGCCGAACACGTACGCGGTCGTGACGATCAGGGCGAGGAAGAGCGCCAGCAGCTCGGGCAGGCGCACGCGCGTGAACTCCACCGCCTCCTCGATGCCGCGCCGGTTCCACGCCAGGATGAGCGGTGCGGTGAGGAGCATGCCGAGCATGGTCGAGACGAACACCACCGACCACTGGTCCTTGAAGGGAGCCGCGGTATGCAGGTAGCTGAAGCCCGCGTCGAGCGCGGACATGGCCGCGACCGGCAGCACCAGTCCCACCAGCAGCGAGCCCAGGCCGCGCACCGTGTCGATCTGCACCGTGGTGCCGCCCAGGCGTTGCAGCACGGCGGCCGCGAACACGGGTTGCGCCACGTTGACGGAGACGGACGCGGCGATCTTCTGCCACGGCGCATTCAGGTCGAAGCCGACCGCCACCGTGGCGAGCGCGATGAGGCCCAGGTAGAACGGCCAGCGCCGCACCGGCGCCACCAGCAGCACGCCCAGCGCGACGCCGTGGCCGGGCCAGATGAGCACCGGCAGTCGCGCGGGAAAGGGAAGGCTCACCGCGTAGGCGGCGAGCAGGTAATAGACGACGCCGAAGGTGACATAGGCCAGGACCTGCCGCGTCGAAGCGGCATTTCCCCCGCCGGCGATGGTTGGCGACTGGGCGTTCATTCGGAAGTCCCTCGGATTCTACGGGCTCGCGCTAAAATGCGCCGATGGAAGCCCATATCCTCGTCGTCGACGACGATGCAGCAATCCGGGAGCTCATCAGGGAATACCTGAACGAGCACGATTTCAAGGTTTCGATGGCGGAGACCGGGGCCGAGATGGACAAGGTCCTGGGCGCCGAGATGGTCGACCTGGTGATCCTCGACCTCAAGCTGCCCGACGAGGATGGCCTTGCCATCGCGCGGCGGCTGCGCGAGTCGCTCGACCTGCCCATCATCATCCTCACCGGGCGCAAGGAGGAGGCCGACCGCATCATGGGCCTGGAGCTGGGCGCCGACGACTACGTCACCAAGCCGTTCAGCCAGCGCGAGCTGATGGCGCGCATCAAGGCGGTCCTGCGGCGCACCGAAGGCAAGCGCGCCAAGCGCCGCGGCGAATCCGTGCGCGCGTACCGCTTCTCGGGCTGGGAGCTCAACACCGGCACGCGCAAGCTGAGGAGCCCCGACGGGCGCAACGTCGAGCTCACCAACAGCGAATATTCGTTGCTGGTGGCGTTCCTCAAGGCGCCGCAGCGCATCCTCACGCGCGACCAGCTGCTCGAGTCGAGCCGGCTGCACGACGACATCTACGATCGCTCCATCGACGTGCAGATCCTGCGCCTGCGCCGGAAGATCGAGGAAAGTCCCAACCAGCCCTCGCTCATCCGCACCGAGCGCGGCGCCGGCTACTACCTCAACTCGACGGTCGAAACCCTCTAAGGTTGTCCCTGGCCCGGCGGCTCAGCTTTCCCTTCCGGCCGCGGCTGCGGGAATCCCTGCGCAACTACCGCCGCGACGACTTCGTCGCGGACCTGGGCGCCGGCATCACGGTGGCGCTGGTGGCGCTGCCGCTCGCCATGGCCTTCGCGATCGCCTCGGGCGTGCGGCCCGAGCAGGGCCTGGTCACCGCCATCGTGGGGGGGCTTATCGTCTCGCTCTTCGGTGGATCGAGGGTCCAGATCGCCGGCCCCGCCGGGGCGTTCGTCGCGATGCTCTATGGAATCGCGGAGAAGTACGGCGTGGCGAACCTCCTCATCGCCACCATGATGGCGGGCGTGCTGCTCTTCGCCATGGGCGCCCTGCGCATGGGAACGCTGGTGCGCTTCATCCCGGTGTCCATCGTGATCGGCTTCACCACCGGCATCGCGATCATCATCGCGCTGTCGCAGGTGCGCGATTTCCTCGGCCTCGCCATCGAGAAGATGCCGTCGAATTTCTTCTCGCAGATCGGGGTGCTGAAGGATTCGCTGCACACGGTGAACTGGACCGCGGTGTCGATCGGCCTCGCGTGCCTGCTCGTGATCGTGGCCTGGCCCACCGCGCGCGCCGATCGTCCGGGCAACTGGCGCTTCGTCACGGCGAAGCTGCCGAGCACGGTGGTCGTGCTCACCGTCTCGGCCCTCGTGGTCTGGGGATTCGACCTGCGAGTGGAGACCATCGGCTCGCGCTTCGGCGCGCTGCCGCCCGGGCTGCCGCCGCCGGCCGCGCCCGAATTCAACTGGGCCACGGCGCAGAACCTCTTCGGGCCGACCGTCGCCATCGCGCTGCTGGGCGCCATCGAGTCGCTCCTGTGCGCCCGCGTGGCCGACGGCCTGATCGGCGACCGCCACGACCCCAACCAGGAGCTGATGGCGCAGGGCATGGCGAACTTCGTCTCGCCCTTCTTCGGCGGCATCGCCGTGACCGGCACCATCGCGCGCACCATGACCAACGTGAGGAGCGGGGCGCGCTCGCCGGTGGCCGGTGTCGTGCACTCGATCACGCTCTTCCTGGTGGTGCTCGTCTTCGCGCCGCTCGCGTCGTACGTGCCGCTCGCGGCGTTGGCCGCGGTCCTGCTGTGGGTGGCGTTCAACATGGCGGCCTGGCGCGAGCTGCGGGAGCTGCGCCAGTTCTCGCTCTTCTACCGCGCGATCCTGCTGAGCACGCTGGTGCTCACGGTGGTGTTCGACCTCACCGTCGCGGTCGAGGTGGGCCTGGTGCTCTCGAGCCTTTTCTTCATCTATCGCATCTCGTCGCTCACGCGTGTCGAGCCGATGTCGCTTGGCGACGCGCCGCCCACGCGCCCGGACGGCAAGCGGATCGGCGCGTTCGAAGTGTTCGGCTCGATCTTCTTCGGCTCGGTCACGAAGCTCGAGGCGCTGCTCGATCCGGCGCGGCCGTTGCCGGAGATCGTGATCCTCGAGATGCACAAGGTGATCAACATCGACACCACCGGGCTCGACGCGTTGGAGGCGCTCTTGAAGGCGCTTCAGGCGCGCGGCGGCCGGCTCATCCTCGCGGACCTGAACGAGCAGCCCAAATCGCTGCTGCAGCGCTCGCGCTTCCTGGATGACCTGGGACGCGAGAACGTTTTCGACGACTTCGACGCGGCGCTGCGCTCGGCCGCGGGCTAGGAATGTCCCGACGGCCGCCGCGCGCTAGCGCTTGGCGAATGC
>JADMIO011000858.1_pt1 | contig 12484 bp, 10 predicted proteins | sample 8958161 | NCBI WGS metagenome assembly JADMIO01 (sample SAMN16585339, study PRJNA669376) | soil metagenome | isolation source: Crop rotation soil | place: USA: Cullars Rotation, Alabama | collected 2011 | reverse complement strand
CGCGACTTCAAGTCACGTGAATTCCAAGCTTCGGATCCCACTGTGCTGGAAAGTCCTTCGGACACCTTTTCCATCCTAAATAAAACCGCGGTTAAACTGCTTCCGGTGGTTTTAAACAATGAATGAAATCCGATGTCCTGGTAGCCCTTGTCGAGCACCAACCAGCCTCCGGTTGAATTAGCTTTAGCTTTACCAATTAGCTCTCCATCTTTAGCCTGCCATTCGGCATCCCCCAGAGTATGCCATCCGGTTAGCGCAGAGCCTTTAAAGGTGTTATCAGGTATAAAGGATAAACTAAATTCAGATAAAGGCGCCTGTGTTGTAGTTTGCGAATAAGAAAAAACAAAGTAGTTAACGGACAGTAGTAAAATAATAAAAGGCTTCATACACAAATTGTTGTAAGATGTAAATAATAGTAACCCTGATCTGCCTGTTTCTTACAGGATGTTATGTTTATCCGGCAAAGCAAAAACCACATATGATCCTTTAGTACTGCCCGGTGCAGGCGGAGGCGGGGGTGCCGCACCTGGAGCTACACCATTTTGCGGCTGTTCCGCCTGTCTTCCAAACTTAAGCGGTGTTGACGCACAAACCACGAGGTAATCTTTGCCGTTTGCTTCATAAAAGGCTGGTGCGCCTTCCGTACCCGTTGGTAATTCATGCGACCATAACTGCCTGCCATTATCAACATCAAAGGCATAAATTTTTCCGTCCTTGCCGGTACAAAATAAAACCCCTGAAGAGGTAACAACCATTCCCTGGCGCTGTGCTCTTAATACACCAGTATTTTTGCCGCCTTCTTTTGCAGCTTCTTTATCGGTTCCAATTGGAACCTGCCATTTTATAGTTCCTTTATTCAAATCGTAAGCGGTGATAGTGGCCCAGGGCGGGCTGATAATGTATGGGAACGATAAACCCCATCCCGGAGGGATAAAATAACGGTCAGCAGGTGCATTTATGCCCTGCGGGTAGGGAACTCCATAGTCAGCCCCAGGCCCTCCAAAAGCTCCGGCTAATCCGGCTACCGGGCGTGGTGCCAGTCCGCCCGGTGCTCCTCCGGAGTCCACTACCGGCCCGGTTATTTTTACCGGGGCGTTAGAATTTCCGGCAGCCCTTCCCCCAGGCCCTGTCACTGATGTAATGAAGTTGTACAAATTGTTCATATCGCTTTCGGAGAGATTGGTAAAGGCTGGCATTTTACCTTTTCCATTATTTACTACCTGCTGAAATTCTTTTATGTTTAGCCGCGTCTTTAGCGTTAATAATTCGGGGCCATGACCTCCTCTTCTGTCGGCACCATGACAACTCTGGCAAGTGCTCAAATAAATATTCCGCCCGCCGGCGACTAGCATACGTGCCTGCAGCTCTTCTTTTGTTGGAGGAGATTGCTTAACAACTTTTCCATATACGGATGGCCAATCGATACCACGAACGAATACTATTCCTTTACCCGGTATTGCGGCAGTGCTGGCCCAACTGGCCCCACCGACAGCGCCGGGTATAGAAAAGGTCTCCCGTTTCATCGATACGGGAACATACAAGCCTGTAGGTACGCTATCTAATCGTGCTTTCCATTCCACACGTTCTGAGTCGCTGAGAAAATAGGGATTAAGATCGTTAGATGTTATCTTTTGACGACCAAAAGGAGGAACGACGGTTGGGAAAGGTTGTGTAGGCCAGGATTTTTCACCGGGAATGTCACTGGCTGCCACAGGCCTTTCTTCTATCGGCCATAACGGCTCTCCTGTAACACGATCAAAAACATAAAGAAAGGAATTTTTGCCTGCTACGGCCACTGCATCTACTTTCTTTCCATTATGGTCTACGGTTATCAATTGCGGCGCCGCAGCAAGATCATAATCCCAGAGATCGTGATGTACCGTTTGAAAATGCCATAACCGCTTACCTGTACGTGCATCCAAGGCCACTAAGCAGTTTCCGAATAAGTTACTGCCAATTCTATCCCCACCATAATAATCATATGTTGGAGAACCAAGGGGAAAATAGGCTATGCCTCTTTTTTCATCAACCGATATTTCGCCCCAGGTGTTTACACCACCTATATACTTATAAGCCTCTTTCGGCCAGGTATCGTATCCGTACTCTCCCGGCAGTGGAACGGTGTGAAATGTCCAAACGAGTTTACCGGTTATTACATCAAATGCGCGGCAGTAGCCGGGTGTAGACATATAAGATTCACCGGGAGAAGAGCCTAATAGAATCAAGTTCCCGAAAATGGTACCTGGCGTACCCGATTGAACCCGTGAAATAGTTTTAGGATCCTGGCCCATGCCTTCTTTCAGATCCACCAGGCCGTTTTTTCCAAAGGTGAGGATTGACTTTCCCGTAAGTGCATCAATAGCCTCCAGATAGTTGTTCATCTGGAATAGCAATCTCCTGTTTTTTCTATCCTCACTTTCCCAATAATTGATTCCTCTTCCGGAAATACCCCTGAGATTCGCATGTATCCAGATCTCTTTACCGGTAATAGCATTAAGTGCCACCAGGGAACTATTTTTAGCCAACACGTACATAACAGTATCTATAATAATCGGGTTCCATTGATACACACGATCATCGCCTGTGGAGTAAGACCAGACCACCTGTAATTGTCCCACAGTCGTCCTATCGATGTCCGCCGCTACAACATACTTTGACTGATCAGGCCCGCCGCCATAATCTTTCCAGGAAGTGGAGCCTCTATCGGACCTTTTACACGCGCCAAAAACAATTGCCGTGGTCGCAAGGAAAAATAAAATGCGCATGAATGAAGAGTCGAATTTACCCATATTTAAGAAAGCTTGCGAATAGGTTATAAGTTCAAGGTGGTTTCATCAAATTACATATGCCTGAGGGATTGCAGTGGAAAGCCCGCACCCGCCGAAGGGCAGGGTAGGGATCCCGGCAAAGCGCCGGGATCCGACCCAAAAGGACACGCCCAAACAAGCTGCATTACCATTAATATTACATCCAATGATTACAGCACTATTCCGGAAAAGAAATATGTTCAAAGGTCTTGTAATTGTCCATGTTAGTAGCAGGCGCAAAAAAGCAAACCACTTTCATTTCTACATCGCTTGTGTTACGAAGCATATGAACTTTGCCTTGCTCAAAAAGAATGGCAGAACCTTCCCTAACATCACCCACTTCTCCCTCAATCATTACTTTACCGTAGCCCGTTATAATATAAATGAGTTCTTCACTGTTAGGGTGGGAGTGTGCCGGACGCACAGTTTCACCAGGCATTACACGAATAACACACGCCGATAAATTTTTTGCATGAAGAGAGTCTTCATTTGCCAGCCACCGCATAAACCTTCCCGGATGTTCTACTTCAGGAACTTCTGTTTCGTGTATGATAGTCATATGGTATTGACTGCCTCTGTTTTTGTTTTGACAGTTTTTAAAATCCTTTCACTTAAATGCGCTGCATCCAAATAGTATTGAGCAGCTAATTCGGTATAAGTACCAGAGTGGATATAATGTAATCCGCCCTTTATTGTCGTATTGATAGGAATCATTTGCCGTGTATCAATGGTCGCTTCCTTTTCAAACAGCACTCTTTTGAAATGCGACCAGAGATAACCATTATTTTGTTCAGCAATAAAGACAGGCTTACCAGACCGGTACAGCTCAACGATAGCATTCTCATCAATAGTTGGCATATCCAGTACATTGATGCTGATGCCTTCAGCCTCTAAATTGTTTGCTGCATCTAATGCTTCATACACACCACGGCCGGAACTGACGATCGTAGCTTCAGCAGGTTCGGAATACTTTATAGGGTATGCTTTACCAAATTCAAATGTGAAATCTGCATCGTAGATAACGTTAGAAGGAGCGCGCAGCACACGCATATAAATCATGCCCTTGTTTCCTTCCACGATCCATTTCAAAATACCCAGTAATTGTTGAGGACATGAAACATTAATGATCTTCAATTGAGCTACTTCATTAAAAAGCATTACATCGTCGTTACCCATGTGAGTGGCGCCGTTCGCCTGGGTTTCTAAATCGGCAGCAGTAGCCACCATCGTAAGGTCCAATCCATGGCCTTCGGAAAGCCAGCCATTTTTATCGGCAATTACTTCCAGCCTTTCCTGTTGTCCGACAGCAATTCTGCGCATCACTTTCCAATCGAAAAAAGGACAGAATGTACTTACCCATGCATTAGCGCCAAGAATGGCAAACGCTTCTCCCAGCAACATCATGTTGGCCTCGGCAACCCCGGCGTTTAATGAACGGTATTTATCCACAAAACCAACACCCGCCTGCAAACCGCTGGTAGAAGCTAAGTCGGAGTCAACTGAAAAAATTCTTTCATCCAAGGCAAAGACCTTCATCGATAACTCGATCACCTTATTGGCCCCATAAGCCTTTCCGTTTTCGAGTATAGGCAATTGAAGCGCAGAATACTTTATCTTCTTGTCGCGGATGGGTGCCTTTTTTGTTTTAACAGGGGTTTCGATACTCACTACTTTTTCCGTCTCAATTCTGAAACAGATTTTCTCTGCATGTTTCAAAATGGTGTTTCTCACTTCAGCAAAATCCTCTCCTGATAATTTATTGAAATACTGGAAGAACTCTTTTTCTCTTGCAGTACGTTGTTGTGCCTGAAGTCTGTCTTCCTGGTCTAAAATATCTTTGGATATTGTGGCCTTATGTGTATTCATGTAGTCCGAAAGTCCACCATGACCTTTTGTTGATTTACAAATGATCGCTGTTGGCTTTCCATCTCTTTCCCCATATTTGAATTGAAGGAGGGCGCTATAAACACTAGGGTATTTAGTAGCATCCACTTCAATTACCCTCCAGCCAAAACTCTTGAAGGTATTGCTTAAACTGTGGTAAGGAAAATGAAGCGTAGAGACAATGTCCAATTGCCCGCCATTGTTATCAACCAATACACATAAATTCTCAAGGCGTTTGTAGCCCGCAAACATTACCGATTCCCAAATAGAGCCTTCCTGTAATTCGCCGTCGCCGGTTATGGCATACACGTCAAACTGCGGTGAACGTTGCCCTGCAATCGCAAAACCTTGCGCTACGCCCAGGCCTTGTCCCATTGGGCCGGTGGCAACATGTACCCCGGGTAACAAAGGGCCGGGATGTCCATTCAATATACTCGAAACAGAACGTGAATTTTTCAAAACAGACCGGTCGAAATAGCCAAGATCAGCATAGATCGAGGCAAGGGTGGCAACAGCATGACCTTTACTTAACACAAACATATCCTGGTCGGTGGCAGTTGGTTGCTCTACGTTTACATCAATAATACCACCATAAAAAATACTCACCATTGGAATGGTGGCAGAAGAAGCGCCACCTATATGAATGGAACTATCCACCGCATAACGGCACTGGTACAGGTTCATTAACCTGATATCTGAATCTTTGATCTTCAGCAAATGAGTTATGCCCTTATTGATCAGCGACTTTTTATCATCCAAATAAAGCAAAGCAATACGTTTAAGTATTTACAATCAGTTTCACTACATAATCGACCATCCGCCATCGACAAAGTATGCGGCGCCAGTTACAAATGATGCCTCATCCGATGCAAGAAAATACATCACATTGGCTACTTCTTCTGATGTACCCATTCTGCCAAACACGCTCTTTGAACCTAATATTTTTTCTGTTTCCGCAGGATCAGGTGAGTCGTTGATAGAACCCCTCAACAAAGGAGTATCAATAGCCCCGGGAACTACGCAATTTACACGAATGTTATGCTGTGCTAAATCAAATGCCATAGTTCGGGTGAGTGTGTCGATGGCACCTTTTGAAGATGAGTAGGCAGCACGTTCAGGAACTGTACGATAGCCAAGAATAGAACCCGTATTTATCACTGCACCTTTGTTTTGTTCTACCATCATAGGCACAAAAGCATTAGACATGTAATAAATTCCTTTCAGGTTGATATCATACAAACGCACCCAATCGTCTTCTTCACATTGAAGAATGCTGCCCCGAACTTCCAAGCCTGCATTGTTGATCAAAACATCTGCTCGTCCAAAACGTTCCTTTGTGGTTTGTGCTGCTTTCTGCACCTGCTCTTTATTCGAGATGTCACAAACACAAAAAACAGCATCAACACCCATACCCTTAATTTTTTCCTCTGCCCGTTTGCCTTTCTCCTCGTTAATATCAATCAAAACAATATTAAATCCGTTTTTGGCAAATTTTTCTGCCGCTGCTAATCCCAACCCTGATGCGCCGCCACTTACAATCATTACTTTGTTACTCATGTTGTCCTAGTTTTTATTTTTTATCAATCATCTTTGAACGGTAATCCTGCCTGAGGGAATACCACCATCGATTATGGCCTCATCGTTCCTGTTAGCGGTAAGCGTGTCAACATAATTTTTATTTTTATGGGCCAGGCAGCTTACTACTATTTGGCTTTAGTTGCGTCGCACTCTTGTACTTTTGGCTCGCTGTGCGGCCTTAGCATCAAACATTGCCATCGCAAACTTTTAGCTATGTTGCTCTGCTTTTTAGGTTAACGTGTAAACCATAGAACTCAATTTATCTTTTACGGATTCAACTTTTCTTAGCTTTAGCTCATTCCATTTGGTTTTGTGGCTACTTTAATAGCACCCTCTTTTCTTTTTTCAAAAACATCGAGTGCTCCGCTAAACTCTTTCAGCGGGAAACGATGTGTCATTAATGGTTTCAGATCAACCCGGTTGTTTACTAACAGGTCAATTGTTTCCTGTGCCGTGTTTGGGTTGGCTCGATTGCCGATGATTTCTATTTCATCCAACACAATCCTTTTCATGGGAAGCGCAGGCTCCTCGTGAGGGATTCCGATAACCGAAACAACCCCGCCTTTTGCTGCAGAAAGGCATGCCTGTCTTATTGAATCAGCAGTGCCGGCGCATTCCAATACCGCGGGAGCGCCTAAGCCATTCGTAAGGTCTTTTACCTGTTGTACCACATCGCCTTCTTTGTAACTGATAGTAATGGCGCCCAACTCAGCTGCTTTTTTCAAACGGTCACCGCTACCCACAGCGAGTATGCGACCAGCGCCTAAAGCTTTTGCGATGAGAATAGCCATTAAACCTTGTGGCCCGGTTCCTATAATAAGGATATCGTCTCCAGGCTGCAGGCGCGAGCGTTTTACGGTATATAAAGCAATGCTTAACGGATCGACGCAGGCTGCATACTCGAGCGACATGGAGTCCGGAATTTTGTAAATACTTTTTACAGACGTACGCATGAATTGTGCATAAGCGCCGGGCGTGTAATGCCCGTATTGCCTGTGCCCCCTTTCTTCATGGCCGTAGTTCAAACACTCATTGTAGCGGCCCTTCAAACACATGGCACAGTAACCACAGCCGCAGTGAGAAATACCACAAACCCGGTCACCTTCTTTCCATCCAAGACTGGAAGCTTTATGTCCCAGTTGAACTACTGTACCTGACCATTCATGTCCGGGAATAAACGGGTAACCCTTCGGCCAGAAGCCGGGGAAATCGCCGTTAATAATATGAGGATCGGTTCCGCATATATAGGTGGTATCTACCTTACATACTACTTCATCAGCATCAGGCTGTGGTACAGGCACCGTTTCAACAACAAAATCCCGAACTCCCTTTAATACAAGCGCATCCATTTCCCTGGGTAAGGTCATAATTATTTTATTTTTATTTTGTTTTCCGGCACTATGGCTACCCCTCTGAAAGGAGAGCCGGAACCACCTTTTAATTTTAGTGGTAAACCAACGAACCAAAATTCATGATCAGGTATCATGTCCACCTGTGCTAAGTTTTCAATATTGAGTATTTCTCTTTCCCTGCATACAATGTGAGCAGGTTGTTCTCTTACGATAGCTACTTCGTTATAACTGTCGATGCTTGGTGCATCGGCACCTACGCAAATAGCACCGAGGTCATTAAGGTACTCCATCGCGCTTCTATCTACGCCGGGATAATTGCGGATATACTCAAAAGGTTTTTTCCATTTTTTATACCAACCAGTGTAATAAAAAACCACAGATTGAGGTTTGATGGTGACACCTGTCTTCGCGATCGCTTCTTCTATATCGGTTCGGGTTATATAACTGTTCGGTTCTTTATGCGAAAAATCAAACCAAACACCCGGCGACATAAACCATTCCATCGGCAGTTCGTTGATTGCACGGGCATCCGGTTCGTTCACTACATGATTGATAGCATCAACATGTGTATTGGAATGATCACATAGTGTAAAGCCCACAACTTTATAGGAATACGGCGGTTTTGTCAAACCCATTTTTTGGGTTTCTTCATGAGTAAGATGACTCCATATCAAGGTTCGCTGGTGGCCGATGAATGTTGGGTCTTCTGTTGTAATGGTATGGCTTAAATCCGTAACGACGCATTCAATTCCCAGAAAATTGAGTTTGGTCTGCAATTGAAAGGGAGGACAAAAGGCTTTTTTTATAGTTAGCATTCCTGGTTACAGTTAAATTCCCGTTGTATGTATTAACATGGGTTGATTATTTATAAAAACACTTCATCGCCTTAAAAACGACTTGTTGAAGCCCCTTCGATGCTATGCCTAGTGCACTACTAAGCTGTTTTATCTGAAAACTTGTAATTCAGATCTGCAAGAAAATCTCTCGACACCTTTGCTGCTTCAAAATTGGAATAGGGCGGCTTACCGTTTGCCTGAAAGTCCAGCTCAAACATTATCATCCCAGTCATTGACTTTCTTCTTTTTTCAAGCATCGTTAATATCTCAGCAATCTTCACTTTTCCTTTGCCTAAAGGCGAATAGCCGAGATAACCCGTTTCTCCGCCTGCATAATCTTTTAAATGCACGTGCTCAATCAAAGGCATGAAATCGTTTACAATTTTTACCGGGTCACCACCACCTTTTTCCAGCTGGCCCACATCCGGGCCAAACTTCATATATCTGGTATCTACGTTATTCATAATATAGTACACTTCTTCTTCCGTTTCTATAGGTGTACCCGTATGGGGATGTAATGCACAAACAAGACCCTGATCTGTTACAGCCTTTGCGTACTCATTCATCGATTCCACCATATTTTTTGCATATTCCTTATAATTGAAACCACTCGTACGCCTGCCACCTGCACAGTATTCTATCAGTCTCCCTCCATTGGCCTTCAATAATTTTGACCAGCGTACAAGCTTCTCTGTCTCCGCCTTTGTTTTTGAAGGATCCAACACATCAGTCTGACAAAAAGCGGATACGATAGGTACTTTGTATTTTTCTATTAGCTGGCCTATACCCCCCCGCTTAGTTTCCCATTCATCAATGACCCCGCCAAACGTTTCAAAAGAATGATAACCTAAGGTGGCCATATCTTTCAGAGCAGGTTCAAGGTTATCGGCACCGTATCCCCAAAGGATGAACGTTGAGCCTATTTTGAATTTTCTCTTTTTTGCCGCTGCAAGAGCAAAATTCGGAGCAATAAGTGCAGTTGCTCCTGCCATTCCCGCAAGCTTTAAAAACTCCCTGCGGCTGTGTGAATGTGTATGTTCCATATGGCATAGATTTAATTTAAAGGTATTCATTTACCAAGAGTTACTATCGCCGCGCCGGCAACCAATAACACAACGCCAACAATTTTCATTATAGATACAGGCTCAACTGGTGAACCAAGCATGCCAAAATGCGAAAAGATCATTCCCGAAATTACCTGCCCTGCTATCATCAGCACAAAAGCCTTTCCTGCACCTAACTGAGGCATTGTCCATGCAATACCAAATACCAGTGCTCCTCCCATTACTCCCGCAGTAAGTAGCCAAAACGGCACCTCTTTTATGCGGGAAAAAAATCCCGGATCCCATCCCGTAAGCCCAATAACGATAGCGGTAATAGCACCAATAGTCCAGAAAAGTGCATTACCCATCCTCGGATTTTTGATAATAACGCCTACCTGTGCATTCATCGCCAAATGAAGTGTTAATACAAAGCCGATAAGCAGCATCAGAGCAATTAGGTAAACTTTCATAGTGAAGAATTTTCGTTATTTAATAAATAAACCGGCGGTAAACCAGTAGTTTAACCTGTGTTTGTCGGGGAGATAGGTGCCGATGCTTTGAGTTCTGTAGCTAAACCTGCTAAACGTAAACTATATAGTGAAGTTTCATACAGCACAAGAAAGAGTTTTTAAGCAATACGTCAACTTTCGCCCGGTTGCAAGCATAACTGTAGCTTACGATAGGCCTTTACAAAATTCTTTTATTCTGACAAAAAAATTTCACCCCAATTCGCAACAATCGATACTATGTTAACATACTTTTGAAAAAGTAAGACCCATTCAGGTAAATTTCATATCTTTTTTTATGAAACCGCATTTACTAAAGGTTTCTTTAAAGCCCGAGTCATCTTTTGATATTAATCGAAAGAAAGGTAGTGACTTTTACAATCAATGGCACTTTCATCCCGAGATAGAGCTCATTTACATTTACAAAGGGAGAGGTACAAGCTTTATCGGAAATAATGTGCATCGCTTCGAAGCTGATGACCTATTTCTGTTGGGCTCGAACCTTACGCATATGTGGCGCTGCGATCCTGAATATTTTATGGAAGGTTCTGAATTGAAAGCCGAGGTAGTCGTAGTTTACTTTCATCCCAATTTTTTGGGAGATAAGTTTTTCCACATCCCTGAGTTAAAAAGCGTTGAATCTCTACTGGAAAAAGCAAAGCAAGGACTTAAAATAACAGGGAATACCAAAACGCAGGTTCGAGATTTGATCGGCAGACTTTCAGAAGCAAAGGGACTAGACAGAATAATTTCCCTATTAACTATTCTTGAAAAAATAGTTACCTCAACGGAAAAGCAATACCTCAATGTAGCATACCATCCAATAAAAATTGAAAAGGTAGAAGTTGATCGGTTAAATAAAATATTTCAACATACCTCGACTAATTTCCAGAGAAAAATCACTTTGACCGAGATAGCCTCGGTTGCCAATTTAAGTGCAAGGGCTTTTTGCCGTTACTTTAAATCAAAAACGAGAAAAACATTCTATGACTTTTTGATAGAGGTGAGAGTGGCACACGCCTGCAATCTGTTATTAGAAAAGGACATTACAATCTCTGAAGTGTGTTATGATAGTGGCTTTAATAACCTCTCGAATTTTAACCGGTATTTTAAAAAGATCATGAACAAAACACCAAGTAGTTACAGACAAAAGTTTATGAATGAGTAGTGCAATGCATAGGTAAAATAATAGGAAATATAAGTCTGTTAAAAAGTTGGAGAAGGTTTGTGAATCACCTTGAGATAGAGGTTCATCGGCAAGGAAATGCAGGTAAAAACCAGAAGGATTTTTGACCATTGCAGCACTGATATCCACTTACTGCAGGTAAAAAGGAAAACTTCCTTTTCAGCAACTTGCTTTTGTTTGGCCAATACTTACAGCAATGATTCTGAGCAGGATTTTATACAAATAGGTAGTATTCTTCGTTGGCTGCCTGCTGATTTGGGGTACAAGTGAGTGACACAACGATGACGCTATGAAATGCTACTGCCGGTTACCAAAAAGAAAACTAAATAGGTTGACAGCCCAAACTGTTTGCGCCTGTTCTTGATGGAGGATTACGCAATAAATCCCGTTACTTGCTGTGTCGGTAGTGAAAGCTAAAACGGTTTTCGCCTCAAGATTATTTGGGATGTACCCTTTGGATTGTAAAATATTTTTTCGTTGTTATAGCACGATTTGTACATATCTAGAACGTGCAACCAGAGTGGTGAGTCATTCGTGGAGTGGTGACGCAGAGGAGCTTCAGGGAGGTGTTGGTGCCTTTGAAGGGGCCTGATCAGAATTAAAGGTTTAAAGGGATAACTAAGTGAACGATAAAAATAACCTTTGCCACTGTAGGTTGTGATCGGACTGCAAAGGGAATTACTAAAAAGATACATCCGCCAATGGCGATAATAAAACAGGTATGATAATTCTACACAAAGTTGTTGTATTGTACATATTCTAACTTTTTGATGTTTATGTAGCATATATACAGCGGAAGTATACCAATTATTCCGAAAGCGCAATCTATTAGTTGCCAGAACAAGGGAATCTGCCTTATAGACCCGGCTATAAAGGTCAGGGGAAGTATCATTATGCAAGCAATCATACCAAATTGAATCACCCAGATATTTCTCACCGGATCCCGCAGAGGTCCAATAAATGCTATGGCGATAACAATATGCGCGAAGGCCAGCCAGTCCGTTCCATATGCGAGATACGGAAAGTTATCGTTTGTTGTTTCTACTGCATGATAAACAGTACTCAACCATTGTTGAACTGTTAAAGGGAAGATGTATAAGTGATTCATTGCGATAGTCAGCAGGCTTTCTATCGGGAAAGCAGTAATTCCACTCAAAATGAGGCCTATGATAAAGAAGATTAGCCATCGTTTAATTTTCCCTCTTAATTGTTGTTCTTCGGTTTTCATGTAATTCTATTAAATCATTGACTCCGCTTTTTGCTTTATAACCCGGTTGCGGTGTTCGATGAGG
>JADMIO011421337.1_pt1 | contig 12486 bp, 11 predicted proteins | sample 8958161 | NCBI WGS metagenome assembly JADMIO01 (sample SAMN16585339, study PRJNA669376) | soil metagenome | isolation source: Crop rotation soil | place: USA: Cullars Rotation, Alabama | collected 2011 | reverse complement strand
CCGGCGGCAGCGGCGACAGCCGATCCACCAGCTTCGTCCACGCCATCGCCATCACCCCCCCAAACGCCATCCCCGCCCCCGCGATCACCCACGTCTCCTTCGTCGCGTGCATCAGCCCCAGCCCGGCCCCCGCGAGGATCGCCCACCGCCACCGCGCGCTCACCGTCACGCCATACCCCCCGACGAGCGCCATCTGCGTGAAGCAGATCAGCAGGACCTCCTGGATGTAGTACTTCGAGTAAAACACGAACGCCGGCGAGATCGCCAGCAGCACCGCCGCCACCACCGCCTGCGGCCTCCCGAGCCCCTCGCCCATCCAGATGAGCAGCACGATCGTCATCACGCAGAACAACACCGGCACGACGCGGAACGTCGCCTCCGTCGTGTCGCCCAGCGTCTTCGCCCCCGTCCCCCACACGACCGGCCACGACGCGAAGTGGAGCGTCGGCCCGTGGTACTCCTTCGGGTCGTACACGAACACCCCGCCCGTCCACAGCTCGTTGAACTTCTCGGCGTGGACCGCCTCGTCCGTGTGCATCGGCCGCTGCGACATCCCCGGCAACCGCGCGACGAGCGCCCCCGCGGCGACGACGAGGATCACGACTGGAAAAACCCACCGGGGCATTCGGGCTGAGCATACTCCTTCTCCCACTCGTTCGGGAGAGGAAGGCGAAGAGGACAGGCGCTTGAAGGGGTCGGGGTCGTCCCTTAGGATTCCCCGCTTCATTTTTGGAAAAGGACCGCGAGATCATGCGTATTCTTGTTGCCGACAAGCTGGCCGCCGAGGGGTTGGAGTTCCTGAAGCAGAGCGGGATCGCGTACGACGAGAAGGTGGGGTTGAAGGAGCCGGAACTGGCCGCGATCGCGGGGGAATACGACGCGATGATCGTCCGCTCGGGCGCGAAGGTCACGGCGAAGGTGATGGAGAACCCCGGGAAGCTCAAGGCGATCGCGCGGGCCGGCGTCGGCGTCGACAACATTCACCTCGAGACGGCGACGGCCAAGGGCATCCTCGTCCTGAATACCGCCGCGGCGAGCACGCTCTCGACCGCGGAGCACGCCTGGGCGCTGCTGATGGCGCTGGCCCGGAAGATCCCCGGCGCGGATGCCAACGTCCGCTCCGGCAAGTGGGAGAAGAACAAGTTCCAGGGGACGCAGCTCGCCGGCAAGACGATCGGCGTCGTCGGGATGGGCCGGATCGGGCAGACCGTCGCGGCCCGCGCGATCGCGTTTGAGATGAACGTCCTCGGCTTCGACCCGTTCTTCACCGCCGACACCGCGCTGGACGGCAAGGTGAAGATGGTCCGCGATTTCGACGAGTTCCTGTCGCAGTTGGACGTCATCACCTTCCACGTGCCCGGCGGGAAGGACACCAAGCACCTGATCAACCGCGAGCGGCTGGCGAACAAGTGCAAGCCGAATTTGTTCATCATCAACGACGCGCGGGGCGAGGTCGTGGATGAGCTGGCGCTGGCCGAGGCGCTCAAGGCGAAGAAGGTGGCCGGGGCGGCGATCGACGTGTTCGAGAAGGAGCCGCCCGTGGCCGACCACCCGCTGTTCTCCTGCGAGAACGCGGTGCTGACGCCGCACCTGGGCGCGAGCACGGACGAGGCGCAAACGGCCGTGTCGGTCGACGCCTGCAAGGCGATCGTCGCGTACCTGCAGAATGGCGAGATCCGCGGCGCGGTCAATGCCGGCGGGCTGAAGCTCGACCTGCCGGCGGACGAGGCGCCGTTCGCCGACCTCGCCCGACGCATCGGCGCATTGCTCTCCGGCGTCGTCGAGGGCGGTTACAAGACGATCACGCTCCGCGTCTCCGGCCAGCGGGCCCAGAAGCTCAAGCCCACGCTGCTGCGCCTGGCGACCGTCGAGCTGCTCAAGCCCCACCTCGCAGACGCGGTGAACGTCATCAACGTCGAGCATTTGGCACGCAGCCGCGGCATCGAGATCGTCGCGATCGACGAGCCGGCCCCGCCGTCGGGGCTCGTCGGCGACATCATCGGCGTGCGCGTCGAGAGCCCCAACGGCGACTCGCACCGCATCCTCGGCACCGTCTACCAGGACCGGTTGCCGCGCATCCTCCGCGTCGACAACTTCACCATGGACATGATCCCCGAGGGGCACATGGTCCTGATCATCAACAAGGACATGCCCGGCGTCATCGGCACGGTCGGCTCGACGTTCGGCGACGCCGGCGTCAACATCGCCGACATGGTGATCAGCCGCGAGTTCCGGCCGGACGGTGCGGTGGCGATCATGATGATCAAGACCGACTCGGCCCCGACCGAGCCGCTGATCAACCGGCTGCGCGCGACGCGGAACATCGTGCGGGTCAGCGCGGTCCAACTTCCGCCCCGGTAACGGGCACGCAAAGAATTATAATAGATCACATTTGCATTGCGCTAATTCATCGCGCATGATGGGATACGCGCATCGACATGAGGGTATGTGTCGGTCGACCTGCGCACACGTCTGTTCCGAATCTGGAGGCGCGAATGGGAAGTCGTAAGCACTGCATTGCTCTTGGTTTGCTTGCCGCGGCGGCTGCATGGGCCGGGCCGGCGCAGGCCGCATTCGTCAAGTTCGACGACTTTAACAGCTACCCCGTTGGCCAGTTGAGTGGCCAGGGGCCGGCCGGAAATACGTGGACGGCGCAGACGGGGGCGACGGTGGCCGCGTTTGGCGGCGACAATGTCGCGAACGTCAACAACAACGCGATCCCCAACTACCGCTCGCTCACGCCGGCCGGGCTCTCCATCCCCAACGCCAACACGGCCACGACGGTCTATTGGAACTTCAACCAGGCCGGCGCGACGACGAACAACAACTGGAACTTCATCGTCACGGACGATGCGGCCCCGATCGATACGGCCGGGACCAGCGAGGTTCAGTTCAACTACGACGCGACGCAGGCGCCGGCCGGCGGGACCACGACGTGGCGCGCCCGCAACGGCGGCGCCTTCGTGTTCCTCTCGGCCGACGGCACCGCCGCCGGCCGCATCTCGCCCAAGGCCGACACGCAGTACAACGTCTGGTTCGTCATCAATAACTCGGCGAACACCTACAAGATCTTCATGCAGTCCGACGGCGACCCGCTGCTGGCCAGCGTGACGCAGATGAAGTCCGACGGCGGCGTCACCGACTTCGGCTTCCGCAACGGGGCCGCGACCAACGACCTGATCACCGCGAACATGGGCAACGGCGGCACCAGCGCGATTCGCTTCGACGACGTCTACGTCGACACGTCCGGGCAGAACCTGGCCAACCCCGTGGCCGTCCCGGAGCCGGCGTCGATCGCCGGGCTCGCCGCGGCAACGCTGGGGTTGCTCCTGCGCCGCCGGCGCTGATCGGCCGGATTCGCACAACCGAATGATCACGAAGTCCCCGGCGCGCCGGGGACTTCTTCTTGGTAGAATGCCCGCCCATGGGCCGCACCTTCACCGCCGTTTTCGTCGCGTTCCTTTCGCTCGCCGCCGCCCCGGCCACCCGGCCGACGACGACGCCCGTCCTCCCCGGCAAGATCCAGGGCGTCCACAATTTCGCCCGCGTCTCCCCCGTTCTCTACCGCGGCGGCCAGCCGACGGCCGAGGGGTTCGCCGAGCTGAAGATGATGGGGATCAAGACGGTGGTGAACCTCCGCACCACCGGCAACGACACCGACGAGATGCGCGGCCTGGGCATGCAGTACGTCGAGATCGAGACGCTGGCCACCGGCATTGACCAGAAGGACGTGATCAAGTTCCTCAAGGTCATGTCCGACCCGGCCAACCAGCCGGTGTTCGTTCATTGCCGCCGCGGCGCCGACCGCACCGGTTGCGCGGTGGCCGCGTACCGCGTCGTCGAGGAGGGGTGGAAGCCGGACGACGCCGTGGCGGAGATGCGGCGGTTCAGCTTCAACGACTGGTACTTCAACATCCCCCGGTTCATCGCACGGATCGACGTTGGCGACGTGCGGCAGCGCGTCGAGCGCGCGAAGATGCCGAAGGTGAAGGTCGTGAAGTGACCGGCCGGGCGCGGGTGAATCGCTTCATCCGCTGGTGATGTGCGAGGCGGCTGCGGCAACGGGGGTCATCTTGCCGCTGGTCAGGTGGTGGGTGGCGGGGATCGGGATCCCCTGGTCGTCGTAGAGCACGACGACGCGCTTGAGGTAATCCTTCTCTTCCTTGGTAAGCGAGAAGATCGTCATGTACTGCTGGATCTGCGCGCGCGGGACCCATTCCTTGTGACGGTGCGGCGCGCTGCCCAGCGCGTGCTTCGTCTCGTGGCCGTTGGGGTCGAGGCGCAGGACCGCGTAGCCGTGCGGCGTCAACTTAAGCCAGATCTCCGAACCTTCCGGATTCGGGTTGTGCTGCTGCAGGAATCCCTCGCGCCGGGCGAGGGCGCGGATCTCATCGAACGACAGCGGCGCCAGCGGCTTGTGGAGCGGGAAGAGGATCGGGTGGCTCATTGGACGGCCTCCTTGGATCGAGCGACGATAATCCACCGACGGATCGGGCGCGAAGTGCCCTGATCAGGGCCTCATCCGGACATGGCGTTACTGCCCGGCCCCAAGCCGGACGCCGGGAACCTCGCCGCGCGGGTACGCCTTGGCCGACGGTGAGTCGGCCGGCACCCGGAAGTCGCGCGCGGCGACGTCGGCGAAGCGGGGGTCGGCGGCGACGCTCGTCGCGTCGAGGGACAGGTCTTTCTGCGTCTCGGCCAGCGTCGCGTAGCGCTTGTGCTTCGCCCAGGTCGGGCCCCATTGCACCATGCCCTGCCCCGGCGCGGCGAAGTAGACGTTGCCGGCGTGGTCGAGCTTGAGGTTGGCCAGCTTCGGCGGCCAGTGCCGCTCGTCCCCGACGTCGAACCAGCCGGCGAGCTGGGCGTCGCGGTTGTGCGCGAGCACGTTGTCGCGGACGACGTGGCCGACGTTGGCGACGTCGACCTCGACGCCGTCGGGGCCGCCGATGCGCGGGGTCTTGCGCTCCTGCTCGCGGTAAGCGAGCCCTTCCTTGTTGGAGATGATGAGATTGCGCTGGATGTTGCAGTGCGACGAGCTGGAGATCGAGATCCCGGCCGACGCGCCCCACGCGCCCTTGCCCGCCTCGAAGCCGTTGCCGACGACGACGTTGTCCGTCGCGACGAGGCCGAAGCTGATCTCGTAGAACAGCCCGGCGTCGTCGTTGTCGGCGATCAGGTTGTTGCGGACGACGCACTCCTCGTTGCCGATGTCGAACCAGATGCCCGCGCCCTTGTTCGACTCGAACCGGTTGCGCTCCAGCACGACGTTGCGCGACAACACGATCTTCGTCCCGCCGGCCTCCCAGTTGCGGTCCCAGCCTTTGAGGTTGTTCTCGCGGATGGTGCTCTCGGTCACGAGCAGGCCGTGGGCGCCGGAGGCGGAGAAGCCCATCTGCCCGTTGTGCTGCAGCGTGCAGCGGCGGACGACGACGTCCTTGGCGTCCTTGACGGATAGGCCGATGCTGTTGGTGTCCTCGATGATGCAATCCTCGATGACGGCGTTGTCGGCGGCAAGGACGACCGCGCCGTGCTGGGCCATGTTGGCGGCGCAGCGGAAGCGCAGGCCGCGGAGGCGGGTGTGGCGGCCGGCGACCGTGAAGCTCGCCTGCCGCGACGACGCCTCGACCCGCGCGGCCTGCTTCGAAAGGTCGGCGTTGTTCGCGGTCCAGACGTACAGACGCTGGTTGTCGATGTCGGCGTAGAACGTGCCGCGCGAGAGGAGCGATTTAGAGAGGACCTGGCGGAGCGGGTAGCCGTCGGCGAACACCTGCTCGCAACGGCCGATCAGGAGGTGATGGTCGTCGTCGGGGTGCGCGCGGTTCGGCGTCCAGCCGGTGAACTCGTGCGGCCAGGGGGCGCTGTAGACGTGGTCCTTGACGTCCTCGCGGCGGAAATCGGACAGGGCGTCGGCGCCGGTGAGGATCACGCGCTCGCCGGCGGCGGCGCGGAACGTGACGGGCTGCTCGGCCGTGCCGTGCTTGTCGGAGGTGACGTGCTCGCGGTAAACGCCGCCGTGGATGATCACCTCGTCGCCGGGGGCGACGGTTCTCGCGGCGGCGGAGACGGTGGTGAACTGCGCGTCGCGCGGGACGTCGGGGAGCGGTTGCGGCGCGACGTGGAGCGTCCTGGCGAGTGCGAGCGCGGGGAGGAGGACGACGGCGAGGGCGACGCGGCGATGGGTCATGCGGCTATTTAACGCCGCCCCCGAAATGGAAAGCAAGGATCGCCGCGGCCCCGAGGATGAACCAGAAGAGCCAGGCGAGGAAGAACCGCAGCGCGACCGGCGCGTCCTCGAATCTGATGCCGGGGAACAGGAGGAACTTGGCGGCAAGCTGGAAAGATCCGGGGTTGCCGCGCGTGAACGCCGCGCCGATCAGCATCGCAAGACCGACGAAACAGATCGCGACGGCGACAGCGCCCCAGATGACCAGCGCGACCCACGGCATGCGGGGAGTATAGCCGCCGCGGTCCACGGCGCGTCAGGACTTGGGGCCGGTGCCGTGCACGTGACCCGACTCGCCCGCCTTGTACAGCGTGCCGTCGGGGTCGCGCGGGCGCTGCTCGGACTTGAAGCTGTCCGCCTGCTTCGCCGCCATCTTTTCGCCGAGCCCTGGCGCGAGCTTCGACATGGCGGTGTTGACCTTGGACATCATCCCCACCTTCACCGCGCGCGCCGGCGTTACCGCGGCATCCAGGATCGCGTCGGCCACCTTCTGCGGGTCGATCATCGGCGTCGGCAGCTTGGGCTCGACCTCCAGGTAGTTCCGCGCGTGCTGCGGGAACGGCGTGTCGGTGGCCGTCGGCTGGATCAGCGTGATGCTCACCGGCGCCTTGTCGATCTCTTCCACCTCGATCCGCAACGAGTCGGTGAACCCCTTCACCGCGTGCTTCGATGCCGTATACATGCCCAGGAGCGGCACCGCAGCCTCCGAGACTTCGCTCCCGACGTTGATCAGCGCCCCGCCGTCGCGCTTGAGGTACGGCAGCGCGACGAGCGAGCCGTACACGACGCCCCAGAAGTTGATCTCGAACAGCCGCCGGCTGTCCTCGTCGCTCACCTGATCCAGGCGACCGTAGATCGACGTCCCGGCATTGTTCACCCACGTGTCGATCCGTCCGAACCGGCCGATCGCTTCCTCGGCGACTTTCTGCAGATCCGCCCGGCACGACACGTCGGCATGGACGTGAAATCCCTCCCCCTGCTGCGCCTGAATCCGCCCGACCGCGTCGGCCAGCGCGTTGTCGCTGCGGGCCGCCAATACGACCTTCGCCCCCTGCTTCGCCGCCGACTCGGCCGTGCACAGCCCGATCCCGCTCGACGCCCCCGTGACCACGATCACCTGCTCGTTCAACGGCTTCAATTTCAATCCCATGGTTGCACCTCGTGCCCATTGGGCTGCAACCCCCGCGCCGTTCCCGCACGGGATCCGCACGCCTTATCCGGAATTCGATGCACGCGCACGGTCACGACCGGCCGTCGGGCTTACAGTCTCAATGCGTATGAGACGCGCGTTCACGCTCGTGGAGCTCATCGTCACGATCGGCATCGTCGCGCTGCTCGCCGGCATTCTGCTGCCGGTGATGTCCCGCGCGAGGGCCCGCTCGCAACGCGTCACCTGCCGCGCCCAGCTCCGCGACGTCGGCGCGTCCTTCGCGATGTACATGACCGATTCCAAGGGCCGCCTCCCGGCCGTCAACGTCATGCCGTCGCTGCGGCCGCCGTTGACCGACGGGCCGTCGCTCCCGCAGTTGCTCCGCCCCTACGTGAAGTCGGCCACCGGCGTCTTCCGCTGTCCCGGCGACCGCATCGTCACCGGCGCGAGCGCCGCCCACCCGGTCGACACCTACTTCGAGCGCGAGGGGGCCAGCTACCAATACAGCCCGTTCATGGCGCAACTGGCCGGGACCAGGCCGCAGGAAGCATTGGCGAGCAAGATGGGCCATCCCGAGCTGGTCACGATCATCGACGAGTACGAGCCGTTCCACGGCAAGCCCGGAACCCCCGGGTCGATGAACCACCTGTTCATGGACATGCACGTCGGCTCGCTGGGCGAGTAGGAGCCATGACAATGGGAACGGCGCCGCCGATCCGAAGCCACCGTGCGAAGTTCCTGATCGCCGGCGTCGCGTGTGCGCTCGTCGCCGTCGCGGCCGCGGGGTTCCTCGCCTGGCGCTCGCCCGCGGGCGGCCCGCCCCCGCTCACGGCCGGCCCGGTGACGCTCGCGAAGTTCGCCGGAAGTGCCGCCTTCAATGAGCTGCCGGAGGATCGGAAGGAGCCGTACGTCCGCGCCCTGCAGCGCGACCTCGGGCCGCTGATCGCGGCCGCCGAGCGGGGCGAGCTCACCAGGGACGATCGCATCGCCCTCGCCCGCAACGTCATGCGCGCCCGCGCGCGCCTCGAAGCCCGCACCTACGCCGGCCTCACCGACGCCGCCGCCCGCCGGGCCCACCTCGACCAGCTCATCGCCGAGCAGGAACTCGTCCGCCGCCACGACCCCGAAGGAACGGCCGCCCCCGACCTCGCCCTCATGAAGCAGTTCATGGAAACCCTCCCGCCCGAGGAGCGCGTCCGGCTCGCCGGCCTCGCCCTCGACCTGATCAAGCGCCGCACGGAACGCGGCCTGTCCCCGCTGCCGATCCCCGGCCTGGGCAGGTAGTCGAGCCCGGCGCGACGCGCGGTGCGACGCGCGCATGGACGAACGATTCCCGATGGATAGAATCCGCCCCTCCCCTATCCCGGGATTTGAATTATGCCGTGGTTCCACCAAGAAGCCCCGTCGATCGCGCGGAACGAAATCGAGTCGATGTGCCAGCGCCTCCTCGACGAGGCGAAGCAGCGCCTGAGCATCAAGGACTACTGCCGCGTCCTCCTCCTCCCCCCCGACCTCACCCGCGCCCACTCCGGCGCCGGCTGGATTACCGAAACCCTCTACAAGCTCCTCCCCAAGAGCTGCGACACTCACGTCATCCCCACGCTCGGCCAGCACGAACCCCACGACGAGAAGACCAACAAGTGGATGTTCGGCGACATCCCCCACGCCCGAATCCACCCCCACGACTGGCGCAACGGGTGCACGCGCCTCGGCGAGGTGCCAGTGTCGGTCGTCAAGGAGAAGTTCGGCGAGCGGTGCGGCGTCGACTGGGCCATCCCGATGGACGTCAACACGATGACCGTCCGCGAGCGGTGGGACCTGATCGTCAACGTCGGCCACGTCGTACCCCACGAGGTCCTCGGCTTCGCCAACCACAACAAGAACTACTTCATCGGCCTCGGCGGCAAGGACACGATCTGCGCCGCCCACCTCGCGGCCGCCACCTACGGGATCGAGAACAACCTCGGCAACATCGTCACGCCGCTCCGTGCTTGCTTCAACTGGGCCGAGGACAAGTTCCTCGGGAACCTCCCCGACGTCTACCTCCAGGTAGTCATGCAGCGCGACGCGCAGAAAAAGCTCGTCCATTCCGGCGTCTACGTCGGCGACGACCTCGAGACGTACATGATGGCCGCCCGGCTGAGCGCGAGGCAGAACATCACGACGTTCGACGAGCCGGTGAAGAAGATCGTCGCGGTGATGCAGGCGGATGAGTTCCACCGCACGTGGGTGGCCAACAAGGCCGTCTACCGCACGCGCCTGGCGATGGCCGACGGCGGGGAGCTGCTGATCATCGCCCCCGGCCTCAAGGGTTTCGGCGAGCAACCGGAGGTGGACGCGTTCATCCGCAAGTACGGCTACGTCGGCACGCCGAAGGTCATGAGCCTCTACAAGCAGAACCAGGACATGCAGGACCTCGCCCACGCGACGGCCCACCTCATGCACGGCTCGTCCGAAGGCCGCTTCACGATCACCTACGCGCCCGGCCAGCTCACGCGGCAGGAGGTCGAGGGCGTCAACTTCGGCTACGCAGACCTCGGTGAAACGCTGAAACGCTACAACCCCGACACGATGACGGAAGGCTGGAACACGATGCCCGACGGCGAACGCGTGTTCTTCATCTCCACTCCGTCCGCGGGGCTTTGGGCGACGAAGAGGCGACTGGCAGACCGCGAGGTGACGCAGGTCCGCGCGGCGTAAATCACTATTCCTAAAGATTTGCTGTGCCCCATCCGATAATCGTCCGTGAGGCTGTGGGTCTCCGGTCGTTATCGGCCGGGCAGCCTGAACGCGAGACCGGTGTTACGGCGAGCACCGGTCTCTTTTTGTTCCCACGCCGCCCGCCATCCGGTAAAACCGGCCGCCATGATCCGGGTGACGTGCGCGTGCGGACGGCCGCACCAGTTGCGGGAGGTCGAGATCAACGCGCCCTTGGCCTGCCCGGCCTGCGGGCGCGAGCTGATGGCCGTCTCCGCCGAGCAACTCGCCGACGGCGCGGGCGAGGCCGACTTCGACGCCCGCCTCCTGATCACCGGCCCCGACGGCGCGCAGCGGCAGGCGTTCCTCGGCGGCGTCCTTCCGATCTCCGTCGGCCGGCTCGCGGGCAACCACGTCCAGATCGAATCGCAATCCATCTCCCGCAAACACTGCACGCTGCACCGCGTCGACTTCGGCCCATCGCGCTGGCGGCTCGTTGACGAGAACAGCCGGGCCGGTGTCTTCGTCGGCCGCGCGCGCGTCCTCGAGCACGACCTGAACGATGGCGACGCGATCCGCCTCGGCGAGCACGAACTGCGATTCTCCAATGGACCGATGGCCGTCGCGGCCGCGACCGGGGCGACGGGCGACGCCGAGCACCCTACCGCCGCCGGCAACGTCTGCCCCAGTTGCGAGCGAAACCTCAAGCCCGCCGCCCGGATCTGCGTCGCCTGCGGCATCCACGTTCCCGGCGGCAGGCCGCTGCTGCTGGCGCAGGAGGTCGACGAGAATTCCCTGCACGAGTACGGGGAGACGTTCGTCCAGGCCGCCAGCTTCATCATGCCGTTCACGCCGGCGCCGATCCCGCTCGCCTCGGAGGCCTACGGCGGGGGCAAGCCGTGGACGATCCGGATCATCCTGGCGCTGACGACGCTGGTCAGCCTGTTCTACTTCTTCTACTCGCGCTCGAGCCCGTCGATGCCCGGCCGCGAGCTGATGCTCTGGCCGCCGGCCCGGGCCGAGGTCGATTACGTCGAGGTCGAGCTGACCGACGAGAACGTCGAGACGTTCTGGCGCGACGCGAAGCCGGCGGTGCGGCGCGAGCTGGAGCGCATCGTCCGCGAGGCCCCGCCCGACGTCCCGCCCGCGGAGCTCAGGGCCTACGCGGTCGAGACGCTCTTCGAGGAGTTCGAGGCGCGGGAAACGGGGACGTTTCACTGGTGGCAGTTCGTCACCTCCATGCTGATCCACGACCCGTCGGGCATCTTCGCGTTCTTGGGCCACTTCGTGTTCAACATGGTCTTTCTCTTCGTCTTCGGGAGCCGCGTCAACGCGCTGCTCGGCAACGTGACGACCGCGATCCTCTACCCCCTGCTCGGCGCCGCCGCGTCCGGCGCATACCTCCTGATGACCCCCGACCCGCGGCCGTCGCTCGGCGCCAGCGGGGCGATCGACGGGCTGGCCGGCATGTACCTGGTCCTGTTCCCGGTGCACCGCGTGTTCTGCACGATGTGGTTCCGGCTGACCTTCCGCATCGTGTTCTTCAAGATCTTCGCGCTGCGCGGGTTCTGGCTGCTGGCGATCTACCTCGGCATGGACCTGGTGAAGGTGCTGCTCGGATGGGAGGACGGGGTCGCCCACTGGGCGCACATCGGCGGCTTTGCGACCGGCGTGGCCGCCGCCCTCGGCGTCCTCGCCTCCCGCCGGGTGAACTGCCGCGGCGGCGATTTGCTCTCCGTGATTCTGGGACGATACGCCTGGCCGATCCTTGGAAAGCCCAGCCGCTGGCACGAGCGTCGGCCCGCGCCGACCGCGTGAGTCCCCCCGACGCTCATCCCGCCTTCGCCATCATCCGCGCGCGCTTGGCCTCCGCCCGCGTCAGCTCCGCGACGACGCCGTTCAGCTTGGTCAGCGTCTGGCGGCACTCGAGGCTGGCCGGGTCCATCTTGAACTGTACGCCCGCCCGCAGCGTGTTCTCCGGCGTGAACACGACGTGCCGCACGCGCCCCTCCAGCAGGATCTCGGTCGGGCCGTTCTTCAGGATCACGCGCAGCCGCTGGTCCGAGGAGAGCTTGGCCGCCTCGCTCGCGCCGGCCGCGACGACCAGGCACATCCCGCCGGCGCTGACGTCGCGCAGCGTGCACGACAGCTCCATCGACGCCGACGGCCGGTCGCGCAACACCGCGTGGTCCGGGATCCGCCACGCCCGCACTTCCACCTCCGCGCCCGGCGGCACCTTCACGCGGTAATGGCTGCGGCGGACGACCGTCTTCACCTCGGCCGGGAAGCGGAGGCGGATCGCCTCGAGCGTGACGCCGTCGCCGCCCGCGCGGAACCGGCCGTCGAGGCCGACGATGCCGGTCGCGAAGACGATCTTGTGCCGCGGCGACTTGAACGCGATGCCGACGAGCGTCTT
>JADMIO011602956.1_pt1 | contig 12487 bp, 11 predicted proteins | sample 8958161 | NCBI WGS metagenome assembly JADMIO01 (sample SAMN16585339, study PRJNA669376) | soil metagenome | isolation source: Crop rotation soil | place: USA: Cullars Rotation, Alabama | collected 2011 | reverse complement strand
CCCGCCCCAGCAACATTGCCCCAATCCCCGGCCCCCGCTATACTTGCCCCTCCCCCAAATCCGGACGTTCCGAATTTGGTTCGCACGACCGCCCGCGCCCGGCATGGCCGCAGGTGTGTCTCCTTCTTTCCGCCCTCCGTGCCGCATCGGACCCGGCGCCGTCTCGCCCGGACCCACTATGGTAGATTTCAACCTCCTCCACAGCCTCTCCACCGACCTCCTCGACGACGTCGACTCCGCCGTCGCCACCGCCCTCGGCGACGCCGCCGGCGACATCTCCAAGCTCGTCAAGTCCGACGAAGTCCAGGACTTCTCCCCCGGCTCCATCCTCAAAGGCCGCATCTCCGCCATGGCCGGTGACGACTTCGTCATCGAGCTCGGTCTCAAGTCCGAAGGCATCCTCGAACGCGGCGAGTTCGACGACCCCTCCGCCGTCAAGATGGGCGACGTCGTCCAGGTCCTCCTCGAGGACATGGAAGGCGACACCGGTCTGGTGAAGATCAGCAAGCGCAAGGCTGATCGCATCATCAACTGGGAAGCCATCATGAAGTCCAAGAAGGAAGGCGACCCCGTCAAGGGCAAGGTCACCAAGAAGATCAAGGGTGGCTTGCTGGTCGACATCGGCGTCCCCGTCTTCCTCCCCGCCTCCCAGGTCGACATCCGCCGCCCCGGCGAAATCTCCGACTGGATCGGCCGCGACATCGACGCCGTCATCCTCAAGATCGACGAGGAACGCCGCAACATCGTCATCTCCCGCCGCAAGCTCATCGAGCAGCAGCGCGAGGAACTCAAGAAGAAGACCCTCGACTCCCTCACCGTCGGCACCAACATCAAGGGCACCGTCAAGAACATCGCCGACTTCGGCGCGTTCATCGACCTCGGCGGCATCGACGGCCTCCTCCACATCACCGACATGTCCTGGGGCCGCATCAACCACCCCTCCGACATGCTCAAGATCGACCAGGAGATCGAGGTCCGCGTCCTCCAGATCGACCGCGAAAAGGAAAAGATCGCGCTCGGCCTCAAGCAAAAGGACGCCTCACCCTGGGAGAACATCGAGACCAAGTACCCCGTCGGCTCCGTCCACGAGGCCGAGGTCGTCAACATCATGTCCTACGGCGCGTTCTGCAAGCTCGAGGAAGGCGTCGAAGGCCTCGTCCACATCTCCGAAATGTCCTGGACCAAGCGCATCAACCACCCGTCCGAGTTGGTCACCGCCAACCAGAAGGTCCAGGTCAAGGTGCTCGAGATCAACAAGGACAAGCAGGAGATCTCCCTCGGCATGAAGCAGGTCGAGGAGAACCCCTGGGAACGCGTCGCCGAGAAGTACCCGCCCGGCTCCGTCGTCGAAGGCAAGGTCCGCAACATCGCCAACTACGGCGCCTTCGTCGAAATCGAAGAAGGCATCGACGGCCTGCTGCACGTCTCCGACCTCTCCTGGACCAAGAAGATCGGACACCCGTCCGAACTCCTCAAGAAGGGTGACACGGTTCGCGCCGTCGTCCTCTCCGTCGACCAAGAGAAGCAACGCATCGCGCTCGGCCTCAAGCAGATGCAGGAAGACCCGTGGGTCACCGTCATCCCCGCCAACTATCGCCCGGGCATGGTCGTCAAGGGCCACGTCACCAAGATCGCCAACTTCGGCGTCTTCGTGGAACTCGAACCCGGGCTCGAAGGCCTCCTCCACATCTCCGAAATCTCCGACCAGAAGATCGAGAAGCCGGAAGAAGCCCTCAAGATCGGCCAGGAACTCGATGTCAAGATCTTGCGCGTCGATTCCGACGAACGCAAGATCGGCCTCTCCCTCAAGCGCGCCCAGTGGGCACAAGAGGAAGAGAAGAAGGAAGAGGTTCGCGCCGAACGCTCCAAGGCCAAGGGCCTCAAGGGCGGTCTCGAAGGTGGCGAGCAAACCACCGGCCTCGGCGACCTCAAGATCGGCGAGTAAAGCCTACGCCAAAACCCCAGTCACTAACCCGAGGGGCGTCCGATTTATCGGACGCCCCTCGTCCTTTTCCCCCCTAAAAGCCAAAGTCTCCCCCGAATCCCACCGATGTTTTCATTGTAAGGGTACGCGCCAGCAGACATCGGAAGGGAATCAGACAATGGCTTCAGCCGCCGTCCAATCGGGCCTCCAACTCTACCTGCGCCAGATCAACGAGCTCCCGCTCCTGACCGCGGACCAGGAAAAAGACCTCGCCCGCAAGATCATCCACCAGAACGACCCCGCCGCCCGCGAACGCATGGTCCGCTCCAACCTCCGCCTCGTCGTCAACATCGCCAAGCACTACGTCAACCGCGGCCTCTCCCTCCAGGACCTCATCGAGGAAGGCAACATCGGCCTCCTCCGCGCCGTCGAAGGCTTTGACCCCGAGAACGGCTCCCGCTTCTCCACCTACGCCTCCTGGTGGATCAAGCAGTCCATCAAGCGCGCCCTCATCAATTCCGTCCAACCCATCCACATCCCCGCCTACATGGTCGAGATGATCACCAAGATGAAGCACGCCATGCGGCACCTCGAGTACCGCCTCGGCCGCCTCCCCACCAACGAGGAGCTCTCCAAGCACCTCGACATGCCCGCCAAGAAGATCGCGATCATCCGCAAGGCCGTCAAAGCCTTCCATTCCCCCACCCAGTCCGGCTCCGCCGACGGCGAGATCACCATCAACGACCTCGTCGCCGACATGCACAACCCCACCCCCGACGAGGAAGTCCTCAATACCGACGAGCTCCGTCACCTCTCCCGCCTCCTCGGCAAGATCGACGACCGCGCCGCCAAGATCCTTCGCCTCCGCTACGGCTTGGACGGCGAAGACCCCATGACCCTCAAGGAAATCGGCGAACACATCGGCCTGACCCGCGAACGCGTCCGCCAGATCGAGCACGAAGCCCTCCGTCAGCTCCGCGACTCCATGCTCGCCAAAGCCTCCTAGCGATCACCACCGGGGTGGTTACAATCCGCCCCATGGTCGAACAACGCCTCAAACAACTGATCCGCGACATCCCCGACTTCCCCAAGCCCGGGATCATGTTCCGCGACATCACCCCCCTGCTCGCCGACGCCTCCGGCCTCGCGCTCGCGATCGAACTCCTCGCCAACCCCTTCCGCGGCAAGAACATCGACCTCGTCGTCGGCGCCGAATCCCGCGGCTTCATCTTCGGCACCGCCGTCGCCTGCTGCCTCTCCGCCGGCTTCGTCCTCGTCCGCAAGCCCGGCAAGCTCCCCCACAAGAAGGTCTCCAAGACCTACGCCCTCGAGTACGGCACCGACACCCTCGAAATGCACGCCGACGCCATCGTCAAAGGCCAACGCGTCCTCATCGTCGACGACGTCCTCGCCACGGGCGGCACCATGCAGGCCTGCTGCGAACTGGTCGAAGGATTGGGCGGCACCATCGCCGGCGTCGCCGTCCTCACCGAACTTGTAGGCCTCAACGGCCGCGAAAAAGTCGCGCCGCACAAGGTCCACTCCGTCCTGCAGTACTAAACAAACGCCATCGGCTCGAACCGGTTCCCCAGCACTCCCACCGAATCCACGCCCAGCCACCGGTCCAGCACCGTCGCATACACGCGCCGGAAGTCCGTCGTGTATTTCAAATCCCCCGATTCCAAATCGGTCAGCGACGGGTACGTCCCGTACAACCCGCCCTTCACCTTCCCCCCCACCACAAACATCGGCCCCGCCGCCCCGTGGTCGGTCCCGTTCGAATTGTTCTGCGCCACGCTCCGCCCGAACTCCGAGAAGCACATCACGGTCACCTGATCCGCGCGACCCTTTGCCGACAGCTCCTTGTAGAACCCCGCAATCGACTCCGACATCTCCCGGAGCTGATTCTCATGCTGCCCGATCTGGTTCGCGTGCGTGTCGAACCCGCTCATCTGGCAATAGAACACCCGCGTCCCGGCTTGCGCGTCGATGAGTTGAGACACGAGCCGGAGTTTTTGGCGCAGCCCGTACGGGTGCGCCGCCCCCGCCCCACTCGCGCCAAGTCCCACGCCCGCATCCGCAAGCGACTGGACGCACGGCACCATCACCCGTTCCGACACCAACGCCTGCGGCAACTGCGACCCCACATTCACGGCCTTCAACGGATTCGCCGACCCGCGCACACAAACGTTCCCCAGCCACCCCTCCGCCTTCTCCTTCATCGGCTCGCCCGTATGCCAGACCTCCATCGACCGAAAGTGCGACCGGCTCGGCTGCGGATACCCGCACCCGTTGATCACCGCGAGTTTCCCCTGATCGAACAACGCCTTGAACGCCTTCATCCCCGGATTGAACGCCAGCTCGTCCGACAACGCGTAATACTTGTCCCGGATCGCGACGACCGGCCGAGCCTTCCTGTACGCGTCGGACCGAAACGGGATCACCGTATTGAGCCCGTCATTCCCGCCGGACATCTGCACGACGACGAGCACATTGTCACCCGACACGTCCGCCGACGCCGCCGACGCGAACCGCGACCCGATCGCCACGGCCGCCGCACCACCCAGACCCGCCTGAAGGAGCTTCCTGCGCGACGTTTGCATAGTCCGATCTCCCAAAGATTTAAGCATCGCCTACGTCCCACCAAGCTACCCCCGTTCGGCAAAGATGTCGACGCCCGCCCCCCCACCGCGCAATCCCCTGTGCCCCAAGCTATACTGAACCCGCACATCCTTTCACCGGAGGTCCCATGTCCGAACCGGCACAACTCTCAGTTGACGTCAGCGGCGTAGACGACCCCCAGGCCCGCCGCGTCCTGCGCGCGATGCAGCAGGAATACCAGGCCGCCCTCCACCGCCAGCAGGTGGAGATCGACGTGATCTTCGAGGTCCTCCTCGAGAAGCACCTCTCCAGCGTCGGCGAACTGCGCCGCCACGTCGCCAAGCTGCAGCAACAGCAGACCGGCGTCACCGGCCGCAGCGGCCGGCTTCACGACACCCTCTGGGGCGCCAACCCCAACACCCCGCCGGCCCACCATCAGCCCGGCCACTGACCACCCGCCCGCACATCGAATCCCGCCTCAGCCGACCTCGACCGCCGTCGGCCGTTCTTCATTGACGAATCACGGCCGATCCCATACCACATCCGCCTATATGGCATTCAACGCGGGACAGGTCGTCGAGACGTTCGGCATCGCCACCGAAGAAAACCAGATGTCCGCGTTGCGCGAGCACCAGGTCATCAACCTCCCGGCCGAAGGGGAGGTCTGGCTCGCCGCCGATATGCACGACCACCGCCGGAACTTCGAGAAGTTCATCAAGGCCGCCGACCTCGGCGCCAACCCCCAGCGCCACCTCGTCCTCCAGGAACTGATCCACGGCGAACACTGGGACGCCAACGGCGCCGAAGGCAGCTGGGAAATGCTCTACAAGGCCGCCGACCTCAAATGCGACTTCCCCGGCCAGGTCCACTTCCTGCTCGCCAACCACGACCTCGCGCAGATCCACGGCGAAGGGATTATGAAGGCCGGCCTGAGCGTCTGCGAAGCGTTCACCGCCGGCGTCAAACGCGACTTCCCCGAAGACGGCGACGAGGTCAACGTCGCCATCACCGAGTTCCTCCTCTCCCTCCCCCTCGCCATCCGCACCCCCGGCGGCCTGTGGTTCTCCCACTCCCTCCCCACCGACGACCAGATCAACGCCTTCGACTACACCGTCTTCAACCGCCCCCTCACCGGCGCCGATTACAAACGCAAGACCGGCCCCGTCTACCAACTCATCTGGGGCCGCAACTTCACCCCCGCCGGCGTCGACACCTTCCGCGGCCAGGTGAACGCCCAAACCATCGTCACCGGCCACCAACCCCAGGACATGGGCTACGCCGTCAACGGCAACCACCACCTGATCATCGCCTCCGACCACAGCCAGGGCGTCTTCCTCCCCGTCAACCTCGCCGAATCCTACGACGTCGAAGCCCTCGTCGAACGCCTGACCAAGTTCGTCGCACTCGACGTCTAGGCGATCACTTGACCGCCCAGCAAGCCGCCACGTGCCCCGGCTCGCCTTCCTTCTGCTGCAACACCTGCGTCTCGCTCACGCACCGCTTCATGACGCGGAACGTCTCCCCGGCCGATGTGATCTCCACCGTGTCCGCCGCGTTCGACTCCATCGCCATCTGCCGCGTGAGAGGACACCGCGGATGAAACGGGCACCCCGTCGGCGGATTCGACGGCGACGGCACTTCCCCGCGCAGCACGATCCGCTTCTTCCGCGGCCGCGGGTCCGGCTCCGGCACCGCCGACAACAGCGACACCGTGTACGGGTGCTTCGGATTCTTGTATAGCTCTTTCGACCCCGCCTGCTCCACAATCCGCCCCAGGTACATCACCGCGATCTCGTCCGAGAAGTGCTCCACCACCGCGAGGTTGTGCGCGATGAACAGGTACGCGATCTTTCGCTCCTGCTGCAGATCGTCCAGCAGGTTCAATATCTGCGACTGAATCGACACGTCCAGCGCCGACACCGGCTCGTCGCAAACGATGAACGACGGATCCAGCGCGAGCGCCCGCGCGATCCCGATCCGCTGCCGCTGCCCACCCGAAAACTCGTGCGGATACCGCGCCGCGTACGACGGATCGAGCCCCACGCGTTTAAGCAGCGACGCGACGAGGTCATTCCTCGCCGACCCCTTCGCGATCCCGTGCACCTGGATCGGCTCCCCAATAATCGTCCCGACCGTCATCCGCGGGTTCAGCGACGACACCGGATCCTGGAAGATGATCTGCATGTGCCGCCGCAACCGCCGCAGTTCGCGCGGGTTCGCCGCGAACACGTCTTGCCCCTGATACGACACCGCGCCCGCCGTCGCCGGGATCAGCCGCAGCATCGTCCGTCCGACCGTCGTCTTCCCCGACCCCGACTCCCCCACCAGCCCGAGCGTGCGCCCGGACTGCACGTCGAACGACACCCCATCCACCGCTTTCACGTACCCCACCGTCCGCGACAGCACGCCCTTGCGAATCGGGAAGTGCGTCTTCAGGTCGCGCACCTCGATCAACTTGCTCCCCACCGGCTGCGACGAGGACGAAACTCCCTCGCGCGCGCCCGGCCCGCTCGGCGCGTTCGGCGTAATCAACTCGCTCACTTGACCACCTCCCGCGTCGCCCGCTCCGTATCCGCCGCGCCCTCCAGCGTCTCCGGCGTGACCTCCCGCTTCTGCGCGAGCACCGGCAGCGTCACCGCCGCCCGTTCGTACCCGTCGGCGTAATGACACGCCGCCCACTGCCGCTGCCGCACCTCCCGCAGGTTCGGCTCATTGGTGCAGCACACCTTCATCACCTCCGCCGACTCGTCCCCCGCGCGTATCAACGTCTTATCGTTCGCCGGCGCCTCCTCGGCGATCGCCCGCGTCCGCGGACACCGCGGGTGAAACTTGCACCCCTGCGGAAACCGCGCCGGGTTAGGCACCGCCCCCGGAATTGTCTCCAGCCGCTGCGCATACGCCCCCAGCTTCGGCATCGACCGGAACAACCCCTCCGTGTACGGGTGCTGCGGCCGCTCGAACAAATCCTCCACCCCCGCGAACTCCACGATCTTCGACGCGTACATCACCGCCACCACGTCCGCGTTCTCCGCTACCACCCCCAGATCATGCGTGATCAGCAAAATCGCCATCCCCGTCTGCTTCTGAATCTTCCGGAGCAGTTCCAATATCTGCGCCTGAATCGTCACATCCAGCGCCGTCGTCGGCTCGTCCGCGATCAACAGCTTCGGCCGGCACGCCAGCGCCATCGCGATCATCACCCGCTGCCGCATCCCGCCCGACAACTGGTGCGGATACGTGTCCAGCCGCTTCTGCGGGTCCGCGATCCCCACCTCCCGCAGCGCCTCTTCCGCGATCCCCCTCGCCTGTCGCGCCGACACTTTCTGGTGCAGCGTCACCGCCTCCACAATCTGATCCCCCACCGTGTACACGGGGTTTAGGCTCGTCATCGGCTCCTGGAAGATCATCGCCACATCTTTCCCCCGCACCCGCCGCATCTCCGGCTCAGACAACTTCAGCAGGTCCCTTCCTTCCAGCAGAATCTCCCCCCCCAACACCTTCCCCGGCGGGCTGGGAATCAACCGCAACACCGACAACGACGTCACCGACTTCCCACACCCCGACTCCCCCACCAGCGCCACCGTCTGCCCCGGATAAATCGAGAACGACACCCCCTGCACCGGCCGAACCTGCCCGCGCTCGGTCTCGAATGCGATCCGCAAGTCCTTCACGTCCAGCAACGGTTGCGTCATGAGGGTTACCGAAAACTGTATAGCTTGGGGTCCAGCGCGTCACGGAACGCCTCGCCCACGAGATTGTACGCGTACACCGTCAGAAAGATGGCCAGCCCCGGGTAGATCGCCACCCACCAGTAAAACGACCCGCCGACGCCCAGCGCCTGGTTGAGCAGCCCCCCCCAGCTCGACTCCCCCGGCAGACCGATTCCCAGAAACGACAGCGTCGACTCCACCAGGATCGCCCCGGCGACCCCGAAGCTCGCCGTGACCAGCACCGGCGTAATCCCGTTGGGTAACATGTGCCGGAACAAAATCGATCGCAACGGCAACCCCGCGGCTTTCGCCGCCTGCACGAAGTCCTGCTCCCGTAACTTCAAAAACTCCGCCCGTACGAACTGCGCGTACCCGACCCACGATGTGAGACCGATAATGGCCATCACGCTGTACAACAGTACCGCCGGGTTATTAGGCCGGAAGAACGCCACAAAGCACAGGATCAACAGGAGCGTCGGGATCGCGTCGAACACTTCGACCAACCGCATCCCCAGAAGGTCGACCCACCCGGAGTAGTAGCCCATCAACCCGCCGATCAGCACCCCGAGCGCGACGGCGATCCCGGTGGACACGAACCCGATCGACAACGCGATCCGCGTCGCGTATAGCATGTTCGTCAACAGGTCCGCCGCGTCCGCGGTCGTCCCGAACCAGTGTTGCGGGCTTGGCGGCTTCAGGCGAGCGTCCTCCTCGTCCCGCTGGTGATCGTCCGGCGAATACCGCACCGGCGCGTACCACGCCCACTGGATCTCCCCCGTCTTCGTCTGATCCCGATATTGCTCGTAAACCACGATCTCCGGCGGTCGCACCGCGAACCAGGACACGACGCCCCCCACGACAATCACGCCGACCAGCACAAGTGCCTTCGTCACGAACCGCACTCGCCGGAGAAACAGCAGTACGACCGCCGTGGCCAATCCCACGAGCAACACCACATCGCTCGGCGTCAGGTGCCGCAACAGAGGGCTGCTGACGACGCCGCCTTTCTTCATCACGTACGGATGCGAGTTCGCCAGGAACGGCGCGAACACCGACAGTACCACCAGCATCCCGATCCACATCAGCCCGATCCGCGCTGATCGTTCGGAGAACACCCGCGCGAACGCCTGCTGATACAGCGACTTCACCGGCACGTCCGGCCTGCCGGACGACGGGTCGGTCGCAATGTTCGCGCTGATCCCCACCTCAGTCATAGCTCACCCGCGGGTCCGCGACCGCATAGAGAACATCCCGCAGCAACTGACTCACCAGCCCGATGACCCCGCCCATCAGCGTCACCGCCAGCACGACTTCCCGGTCGCGCCCCTGCACGCCTTGCACGCCGAGTTGCCCCATCCCCGGGATGCTGAAGATCGACTCGACTACAACCGACCCCCCGATCATGGCCGGCAGGATCGTCGCCGCCTGCGTGATCAGCGCCAGCATGCTGTTGCGGAACACGTGCCGGTACACCACGGCGCTCTCCGGGAGCCCCTTGGCCCGCGCGGTCCGCGCGTAGTCCGCCGCCATATTCTCCAACATCGACCCCCGCGTCAGCTTCGTCAGGTACGCGCTGGTCCCGTAGCTCAGGCAGACCACCGGCAGGATCAGGTGCCACAACTCGTCCAGCAGATAGCCGCTCACCCACGCCCCGTCCGACCCGCGGCTCGGCAGGAACGTCATGTTCCCCGCCGCCATCTCGTGCAGCCCGCCCGTCGGGAACCAATGCACATGCTCACGGTTCGCCAGGAACCCGATCAACATCACGCCCGCCCAGATCGTAGGCACCGACCACATCGCCAACTGCATGCTGCTCGTCGTACGGTCGAAGGCCCCGCCACGTTTCCGCGCGGACTTGATCCCCGAGCTAACCCCGATCGCGTACACCAGCGGCACGCTCAGGACGTTGAGCAACAGCGTCATCGGCAGCCGCTCCCCCATCAGCGACGACACCGTCCGGCTGCTCTGAAAACTCTCCCCGAGGTTCGGCCACTTCACCCCGAAACGCTTCGTCCCGTCGTCACGCGTCTCCGTCCCCACCGGCGAGATGTTGTTTAGCCAACGCCCGTACTGCACGACCAGCGGGTCCTTGAGCCCGTACCGCTTCTCGTAATACTCCCGGACCCGCGCCGCCTCCTCGCTCTTGAGGTTCCCGAACTTGTCGAGCATCGCCCCGCCGATCCCGCCGGGCGCCATCCCCATCACGAAGAACACGAGCGCCGTCATGCCGATCAGCGTCGGGAACATCAGGAAGATGCGTCGGGTGATGTACGTCAGCATGAGTTGGTCACGCGCGGCCGCCGCGGATCAGTCCTTGTACTTCTGCAACGCCGACGGCACGTACCACTCGAGCTGCGTGCTGAGCCCGAGCTTCTTGGTCGGCTCCACCCCTTTGAACCGCCCGTCGACCAGCGTCAATTGCTTCTCCTGATACAGGAACGTGTACGGCTGGTCCTCGTGGATGATTCGGTGCACCTTGTGCCACAGCGGCAGCCCCTTATCCATGTCCGCGATCGTCCGGGCCTCGTCGATCGTCTTGTCCAGCTCCGGGTTCGAATAGCCGACGTAATTGTCCCCCGTCCCCTCCCTCGACGTCGAGTGGAACAGCTGCTTGGGGTCTTCCTCGACCACCCCGCCCCACCCCATGCACGCCGCGTCCAGCTGGCGGTCGTTGATCCGCTTGATCATGACCGTCCATTCCATGGGGTCTGGCTCGCACACGATCCCCGCCGTCGCCAGCGCGTCCTTCACGTAGGTCGTGATCCGCCGCCGTTCCTCCCGCGCCGCGTTGAACGACAGCCGGAACCGGAACTCCTTCCCGTCGGGACCGACCAATATCCCGTTCACCTTCTTGAACCCCGCCTCCGCCAGCAGTTGCTGCGCGCGCGCCGGGTCGTACGGCCACGGCTTGATGTTCGGGTCCGATTGCCTCCCGAGCGTATAGAACGGCCCGCTGTTCACGGTCGCCAGCCCGTGCTTGATGTCGCGCGCCAGCCGCTCCCGGTCGATGAGCATTGTCACCGCTTGCCGCACCCGCCGGTCCGCGAACTGCGTCGGCTTCCCGTCACGCTGCTCGTTCCACCCGATGTAGATGTACCCCGTCTGCGGCGCGTCCAGCGCAAACGCCTGGACCTTCGGGTTCTCTTTCATCGACAGGAATTGTTCCGCCTCCGGCTGCGTGTACATGTCGATCTCGCCATTCTTGAACGCCGTCAACCGCGGCGCCGGCTGCTCGATCACCCGCCACGAAAAACGCTTGAACGCCGGCGCAACGTCCCCCCAGTACCGCTCGTTCTTCACCAGTTCCACCGGTTTCCCTGGCTCCGGCCGCCACGACTCCGGGTCCGGCAGCCGGTACGGCCCGGACCCCAGCAGCAGGCCCAGCGCCCGGTTGTACTCCGTCGGCGTGAACTTCGAATAGAACTTCTTGCTCTGCACCTGGATCGTCGCCGCGATCTCGAAACTCTTGACGTACGGTTCCTTGAACACGAACCGCACCGTGTACGGGTCCAGCGCCTCGACCTTCTCGATCCGCTCGTAGTACACCCGCTGCCGGGGCGCCTCAATCTTCTCGTTCATGGTCAGCTGCCACGTGAACACCACGTCCTCGGCCGTCAGCGGGTCCCCGTTCGAGAACGTCACCCCGCGCCGCAGCTTGAACTCGAACGTCTTCTGGTCCGGGTAGATCTTCCACGCGTACGCCAACCGCCCGAACCACCCAAGCGTCTCCGGATCACGCTCGCACAGCGTGTCGAGCACGACGACCTGCACGTACTGCGCGTACAAGTCCGTGCTGACCAGAGGCGTCAACTTGGTTGGCACCACGCCGAACGTATCGACCAGCGCGTCCCCCTCCGCGTAATCAGCCATCTTTGCCAAACGCTTCGACCGCGAGAATGCATCTTCCTTCGGCTGTACCCACCCCTCCCCGAGTGTCTCCGCCACCCCCTGCTGCGACCCGCCGGAATTGATTGCCACGCCTCCGCGCTCGATCGCGTTGCGGATCTTCGACAAATCCGTCGTGTGCTCGTCCAGCTTCAACTGCATCTGCCGGATCCGGTCGAACTGCCGGTCGAACTGCACCATCGACAGCACGACCAGCACGATCACGCCGATCAGCAACCCGACGATGAAGAAGTCTTTCACGCCGAAGCGATTTTCCATGTGCTCCTCATGCCCCGGGACCCGCGCGTCCCGGCCGAATCCGTTCCCGTACGTCGCGGACAGTGGTATACGCGCTCCCCGCCTCCCG
>JADMIO010909368.1_pt1 | contig 12487 bp, 8 predicted proteins | sample 8958161 | NCBI WGS metagenome assembly JADMIO01 (sample SAMN16585339, study PRJNA669376) | soil metagenome | isolation source: Crop rotation soil | place: USA: Cullars Rotation, Alabama | collected 2011 | reverse complement strand
GCCGCGACTTCAAGTCACGTGAATTCCAAGCTTCGGATCCCACTGTGCTGGAAAGGACCACTCCGCGGGCATCCCCTATTACCTCTCGCAACGCTTCTTCCAGGGCATGCTCCCCGGCACCATCCTCTGCCCCGCCAAAATCGCCAAGCCACTCTCCGACATCATCCACTCCTGGGCCGGCCTCGAAGGAAAAGTCACCGAGCACAAGATCGTTCCGATGAACGTCGGCGACGAATTCGAACTTCGCAAGGGATTGATCGCCCGCGCCTTCGCCACGCGCCACACCGTCCCGTCGCTGGGATTCACCCTCATCGACCGCCGCGAAAAACTCAAAAAGGAACTCCTCGACCAGCAACTCCCCGGCCACATCCTTCGCCAGATGAAAGAGCGCGGCGAGCAGATCACCTACCGCCTCGACGTGCCGCTGGTCGCCTACACCGGCGATACCTCCATGGGCGAAACCCTGCTCCAGCCCGGCGTGATGGACGCCAAGGTTCTCATCACCGAATGCACCTTCTTCGAGCCCGACCACCGCCGCCGCGCCGCACAGGGGCAGCACATGCACGTCCGCGACCTGATCGAGGCGATGCCGAAGCTCACCAACGATCTCATCCTGCTCACGCACGTCTCGCGCCGCACGCACTTGAAAGCCGCCAAGCGCATCTTCGAATCCGCCCTGGCCACGCTCCCCAAGCCGCCGAAGGTCGAGTTCCTGATGGACTACGCCCAGCGCCTCTGGGTCAAACCCGGCCGCGCCGCCCCCTTCACCATCGAAGACCGCGACATCCCCGACACCGCCGACTGAGTCGCGCCCCACCATAGCCTTGCGTGGCAACGCAAGGCCGAGAGACCTGCGAACTGCAACGATGAGCACGCAAGCAACCTACTCCCTCGGCCTCGACTACGGCACCTCTTCCGTCCGCGCCCTTCTCGTCAACACCCAATCCGGCGAAGAAATCGCTGCCGCCTCCTACGATTATCCCCATGGCGAAGCCGGCGTCATCACCTCGCCGCACAACCCCAACCTCGCCCGCCAGCATCCCGCTGATTATGCCGCCGGCGCCAAAGCCACCATCAAGCAAATCCTCAAAGACTCGCAAATTAACCCGGACCAAATGATCGGCATCGGCGTCGACGCCACCGGTTCCACTCCCATCCCCGTCGACGAAAACGGAAAGCCTCTCGCCCTTCACGACCATTTCAAAAACAACCCCAACGCCCACGCCTGGCTCTGGAAAGACCACACCGCCCACGCCGAAGCCGCCGCCATCACCGCCGCCGCGGAAGAAAAACGCCCCCACCTCCTCGACAAATGCGGCGGCACCTACTCCTCCGAATGGTTCTGGTCCAAAATCCTCCACTGCGCCAAAATCGATCCCGACGTCTCCAAGGCTGCCCACACCTGGCTCGAACAATCCGACTACATCCCCGCCATGCTCACCGGTAGGGGAGTGGCAGAAATCAAGCGAAACATCTGCGCCGCCGGCCACAAAGCCATGGGGGGGGTGGCCACCAACAACACCTACCCCGACGCCGACTTCTTCAGCACCGTCCACCCCGAACTCGCCCGCATCCGCCAGTCCCTCCCCAACCAACTCCACACCATCGCCGACATCGCCGGCACCCTCTCCCCTCCCTGGTCACAACTCCTCGGCCTACCCGAAAGCACCCCCGTCGCCGTCGGCGCCATCGACGCCCACCTCGGCGCCGTCGGCGCAGGCATCCAACCCAACGTCCTCGTCAAAATCATCGGAACCTCCACCTGCGATATGATGACCGCGCCCCTCGCCCAAAAACTCCCCGACATCCCCGGCCTCTGCGGCATCGTCCCCGGCTCCATCCTCCCCGACGCCTACGGCCTCGAAGCCGGCCAGTCCGCCGTCGGCGACATCTTCAACTGGTTCTCCACTTTCTCCAAAATCCCCCACGACCAGCTCACGCGCGACGCCGAGAAACTTCGCCCCGCCCAGTCCGGCCTCCTCGCCCTCGACTGGCACAACGGAAACCGCACCGTCCTCGTCGACCAGCGCCTCACCGGCCTCGTCCTTGGCCTCACCCTCCATTCCACCCCCGCCGAAATCTACCGCGCCCTCATCGAAGCCACCGCCTTCGGCGCCAAAATCATCATCCAGCGCTTCGAAGACTACGGCGTCAAAGTCACCCGCGTCATCAACGCCGGCGGCATCGCCGCGAAAAACCCGCTCATCATGCAAATCTACGCCGACATCCTCAACCGCCCGATAGAAATCGCACGCAGCACCCAAACCTGCGCCCTGGGCGCCGCCATCGCCGGCGCCGTTGCCGGCAAAGCGCGGGGGGGGCATCCCACGATCAACGCCGCCATCCAATCCATGACCGGCAACCCCATCAAAACCTTCCACCCCAACCCGAAGCACGTCCCCACCTACGACCACCTCCACACCCTCTACACTCGCCTCCACAACTCCTTCGGCCTCCCCACCCACACCGAAAACCTCGCCGACATCATGAAACAACTCCTCACCCTGCGCGACCAATCCCGATAACAGAAGTCTCCCACAGGGGGAACCATGGCCGAAGACTTGCACCTCGAACCCCACCCGCGTCTCTACCTCGGCGATCACGAAATTGCGCGCCTGAAGTATCCCGCCAACAACGACCTGCTGAAAGCCGCCGAAGACACGGTCGCGAAGGATGCCGACCAGTTTTTGTCCTCCACCACCGTTCCATTCGACGAAACGACGCACAACTCGCTCCTCGTCCGCGCACGCAACATGCAGGGCCGCATCTTCACGCTGCTGGTTCGCTGGAAACAAACCGGCGAAGAAAGATACCGCAAGGCCGCCATCGACCACGTCCGCGAAATGGGTCGCTGGGAATTCTGGAGCTGGACCAGCTGGCGCAACAACAATCGCGACCCGGACGCCGATTTCGATCTGAGTTACGGCGAAAACGCCGCCACCCTCGCCGTTGCCTACGACTGGGTGCAACCCACCCTCACCGCACAGGAAAAAATCGAATTTCTGGATATCGCCCGCAAATGGGTCGTTCAACCCTATCTCAAATTTACCCACGCTTCCGGCAAACGCCCCTTCTGGTTCGCACATCCGAACAGCAACTGGAACACCGTCTGCTGCGGCGGCGCCGGCATGCTCGCCCTCGCCATGACAGAAGATCTCCCCGAAGCCCCTCGCATGCTCGCCGCCACCGAAGAATCCATCGTCCCCTTCATGAAAACTCTCGAACGAACCAACGGCGGATGGCAGGAAGGTCTCGGCTACTGGAACTACGGCATGCGTTATGCCTTCATGTACCTCCTGAGTTGGGAGCACGCCACCGGTCGCAAGCATCCCCTCATGCAACAAAACGCCACCCTCGACACGATCCACTTTCCCCTCGACTTCACCCCAAACGGCGTGACCTGTAGCTTCGGCGATGTACCCAGGTGGAATCCATTGCCCTTCCACTTCGCCGTCGCCGAGCGTCTCGGCGCCTACGACGTCCTCGCGGCGCTCGACACCTACATGACCGATTGGAAAGACCGCGATGTCCACGGCTGGCTCGAAGCACCCGACCTCCTGCTCCTCTATCCGCGCACCAAACTAACCGCTGACGTATCGGTGCAGCAGAACGTCGCCAAAATCTACCCCGAGCTCGAATGGGGAATCCTTGCCGACCGCCTCCCTGCGCCCAACATCTATATGGCCGTCCGAAGCGGAACCACAAAAGTCCCCCATGCCCAGCTCGATCTCCTCAGCTTCTTCGCCGTTCTCGGCAATGAAACCATGATCGCCAACCTCGGCAACGCAGAATATCTCGACACCACCTTCAGCAACCGCCGCTGGGAAATCCTCGAGATGACGCCTGCCGTCAAAAATACGATCCTCATCAACGGCGTCGGCATCACCGTCGACTCCTCTGCCACCTCGACCGTGGTCGGAGGAAAAAACTGGAAAGGCATCCGCATCGACGCAACCGATGCCATGGGAAAAGCCCGCGGCGAAAAACCCTCCGCCACCTTTTGCGGCCGACTCTTCATCATACTCCCCGTCGGCGACGCCTTCCTTATCCTCGACCGCATCGAACTCCCGCACCCCGGCCGGGTTGAAATCCGCATGCACACCCGGCAGAAAACCGACTTTGCCCAGGCCAATGTCCTCATCAAGGCCGCGACCCACCAGTTGCGCGCTACTTTCGCCTCGGATGTCCCCTGCGTGCTGAAACGCAGCGAGCCCGGCCTCACCAACCCCGCCGAACCCAACCCCACGCAGATCCGCTGGTGCACCGCCGCCCGCTCCCACACCACCGTCACCATGGCAACCCTCCTCACCCCCGGCGCTGACCCGGCAATCGTCACCGTTGCCCCAGACGCCCAGTCGCTCCACATCAAAATCACCGCCAAAACCTGGAACCAGGAATTGCGCGTCGACTCAAAACTCCGCCCGCCCAAGCCTTTCTTCAAATGACCCGCGCCTCGCGTTACACTCCGTGCATTCACCAGCGACCAGGTTCGAGACCCACCATGCCCCCCGCAACCCTCATCCTCCGCAACCTCCACGACCCCGCCGTCCTCGTCGATCTCGCTGCCGACGCCAACGCCGATGGCCGAAAAATGGTCGAACGTCTCATCGACGAATGGCACGACGGCTCCAACCGTTTCGACGCCCCCGGCGAACATGCCTACATCGCGCTCGTCGACGACCGGATCGTCGGCGTCTGCGGCCTCAACGTCGACCCCTTCGCCGGCGACCCGACCGTCGGCCGCATCCGCCGCCTCTACGTCGCCGTCGCCCACCGCCGCCAAGGCATCGCCACCGCCATGGTCCACAAACTCGAAACCGTCGCACGACCCCAGTTCCGCACCCTCCACCTCCGAACCACCAGTCCCCCAGCCTGCGCCTTCTACGAGGCTCTAGGCTTCACCCGAATCACCGGCAACCCCACCTGCACGCACAGCCTCTCCCTGCAGCCACGATGACTTACAAAAAGTGACACTCGGCAAACACTTCACCTTGTCACCAGATCAGCTTGTCACCCTGTCACGCCCCTCACGCCTCCACCGTCTCGCGCGTCGCCGACTCCACCCACTCCCGCGCCGCCGCGCACGTCTGCGCCACCCGCTCCACCTGGCCCTCCAACGCCGCCCCGCCCTCCTCGCGCCGCGCCATGCGCTCCAGCGCCTTTGATTCGCGCGTAACATCATGGAAGCCGTAGCTGCCGCCCGCTCCCGCCAACTGATGCGCTGCCGCCGCCAGTTCCACCAACTGCCCCGCGCGCATCCGCGCCCGCAGTTGCTCCACCGTCGCCGTCGTCCCGGCACAGAATTTCCGCGTCAGGTCCCGCAGCACCGGGTCCGCCACCAGCGAATCCTTCACTGTCGCAGCCACGCCAGCCCCCAGCGATTCCATCAGCCGCAGCAGGCCCGGAACATCGATCGGCTTCGCCGCATATTCGTCACATCCCGCCTGCAAACAGCGCTCGCGATCCTCCTTCATCGCATTCGCCGTCAGCGCGACAATCGCCCCGCGATATCCCTCCTCCCGCAACTTCGCCGTCGCCGTGTAACCGTCCATCACCGGCATCTGCATGTCCATCAGGATCACGTCGAACGGCTTGCCCTCCGCCGCCGCCGCCAGCGCTTTGTCCTTCGCCACGCTCCCGTCCTCGGCCATTTCCACCTCGCACCCCGCGCGCCTCAGGTGCAGCGAAATGATCTCGCGGTTGTCCGGCCCGTCCTCCGCCAAAAGCACCCGCGCCCCCAGGTGCCGCAACTCCTCCACCACCGCCATGTTCGCCGCCACCGCCGCGGGAATGTCATCCGGCGAAAGCATCGCGCTGCCCGGCGCCACGATCAGCGGGATCGACAGGCGGAACGTGCTGCCGCGCTTCACTTCGCTGCGCACCGTCAGGTCCCCGCCCATCATGCGCGCCAGCCGCCGCGAAATCGAAAGCCCCAGCCCCGTTCCCCCGTATTTCCGCGTCGTCGAAACGTCCGCCTGCGAGAACGGCTCGAACACCGTCTTGCACTGTTCCGCGGTCATCCCGATGCCCGTATCGATCACGCTCACGACCAGGCGCCCCGTTCCGCCCTCCGTTCCCAATTCCTTGTTATCGACGCTCACGACCACCCGCACTCCGCCGTGCTCCGTGAATTTGACCGCGTTGCCCACCAGGTTCACCATGATCTGCCGCAGCCGGGTCGGATCGGTGATCACCCGCTCCGGCACCGGCGTGGAATATTCCACCGCAAAGCTCACGCCCTTGCCCATCGCCCGCGCGCGCATCAGCGAGTCGACATCCGCCAGCACCATCACCAGGCGGCAGTCAATCGATTCCATCTCCATCCGCCCGGCCTCGATCTTAGACAGATCGAGGATGTCGTTGATGATCGTCAGCAGGTGCTCGCCGCTTCGTCGCAGTGATTGCAGGTATCGGTCACGCTGCACATCATCTTCTCCGGCGCCGTTCATCGCCGGCGCCGCCAGCAGATCCGTGTACCCCATGATCACCGTCAGTGGCGTGCGCAGCTCGTGGCTCATGTTCGCCAGGAAAGAACTCTTCGCGCGGTTGGCCGCCTCGGCCGCCTGCCGCGCCTGGTGCATCTCGTTTTCCGCATGCCGCCGCAGTTTCAAGTCGTGCAGGATCATCCACGCCGATCCGCCCACCAGCACCAGCGCCAGGGCGCTCACCAGCGCCAGCGTCAGCAGCGCCCGGTGCGCACTCTCCCGCGCCAGCCGATCGCGCTTCGTCAGCATCGACCGCTGGATCTGGTCCATCGCCAACAGCGTGTCGCGCACCTCGCGCAGCGTCCCCATCTTCCACACCGCTTCCAGCGTCGCCTTGTCGAACCCTGGCCCCATGATGCGCTCACGCTTCTCCAGCATCTCTCGTAGCTCGCGCCGCATCCGAACCAGTTCCTTGTCCGTCTGCCCCTTCGTCAATTCCTCCAGCCGCGTGAGCATCCGATCGACATCGTCCCGGTCCTGCCGCCATTCCTTCAGCCATCTCTCCCCGGCCGGCGGATCCTGGTCCCGCTCGGCGATGTAGTCCCGCGCATGGTTTGCCAGCTCCATCGTCCCGATGTCCAGCGACGTCATGGTCTCGAGAATTTCATGCGAATAAGAAACCGAATCCAGGTCCGACACCAGCTGCCGAACCGTCTGCACCGCCACCCCCGCGATCACGCCCAGCACCAGCAGCGCCGCCGCAAACCCGCCAATCAGTTTCCGCTCTGTCGTCCAACCCATGAGCTGCATCATACCACGCCCCGCGCCTGCGAAAAATGAGGCCTCTGCGGCCTCAGTAGCGGGATGGCAGCCACCCCTGTTAGGATTCCGTCAGCACCCCATACCACGAGGCCCCTGATGAACGTCACCATCGGAAATGTCCCCACCCCCTGCATCATTGTGCGCCTTCCCCAGGTGCAAAAAAACCTCGAAAAAATGGCCGCCTATGCCCGCCGGCACAATCTCAACCTCCGCCCCCATTTCAAAACCCACAAGTCTCTTTACATGGCCCGCCTCCAGCTCCAGGCCGGCGCCGTTGGCTTCGCCTGCGCCAAGGTCGGCGAAATCCAAACCCTCGCCACCAACGGTGGGGGGGGCAAAGATATCCTCCTCGCCTATCCCGCCCTCGACGATACCCGCACCACGCGCCTCGCCGAGCTGGCACGCGATATGACAATCCGCGTCGCCGTCGATTCCAGCCTCGCCATCGACCGCCTCGCCGCCGCTGCAAAAAAAGCCGGTTCCACCATCGGCATCCTCATTGACATTGATGTCGGCTTTCACCGCACTGGCGTACAAACCGTCGCCCAGGCGCACCAGCTCGCCACGCACGCAGCATCCACGAATGGCACGCGCCTCGACGGCATCATGGTCTACCCCGGCCACATCGGCGCACCCATCGCCGAACAGCCACAGAAACTCGCCCGCGTCCAGGAAATCCTCCACGCCGCCCTCGAACGCTTCCACGCGTCGGGTCTGCAAACCCCCATCATTTCCGGAGGCTCCACCCCCACCGGTTACAACTCCCACCTCGTCCCCGCGCTTACCGAAATCCGCCCCGGCACCTACATCTACAACGACCGCAACACCCTCGCTGGCGCATATTGCACCCTCGATGAGTGCGCCGCATCCATCCTCGCCACCGTCGTCAGCGACGCCGTCCCCGATAAAGTCGTCGTCGACGCCGGCACCAAGACCCTCACCTCCGACCGCCTCCACGGCAACAACCAGTCCGCCGGCCACGGCCTGATCCCTCAATACCCCGACGCTGTCATCACACGCCTCTCCGAGGAGCACGGCGAAATCGACCTCAGCAAATCCGCGGACCGCCCCAGGCTCGGCGAACGCGTCGCCATCATCCCCAACCACATCTGCCCCTGTATCAACCTCCAGGACAACATCTGGCTCCAGGAAGACAGCGATGCGCTTCGCCCGCTGCCGATCGAAGCCCGCGGCAAATTGATCTGACGCTCCCCTGCGATGTTCACCAGGAGTCACCATGCCGACAGGATCGTTCCTTCACATTTCCCCCGACGAACTGACGCGTGCCCGCGCCCGCCTGAAGCAACCCGCCTGGCAACCCGCCGCTACGCACCTCCGCCAATCCGCCGAAGCCTCGATGGAGAAGCTCCCCGCAAAACCCGAGTTCGACTCCCGCTGGTACGACGCCAACCCCTCGCGCAACTACCAGGAAACCTACAACGAATTCGCCGCCTACGCTTATCCAGCCACCGAGCTCACGCAAACCGCCCTCAAGCTCCTGCTCACCGACGCCCTGTTCGATGAAGCCCGCTACACCGCCGCCGCCCTCGATCTCGCCCGCCACGTTATCCACCATTTCAAGTTCCACGTCTCGCACCATGATGCCGGTCTCAGCTATTCGCACGTCGCCGTCGCCCTCGCCAACATTTCCAGCCACGTCCACGACGAGTTCTCCACTGCCGATCGCACCATCCTCCACAACCAGCTGCGCAACTGCGGCGAAGCCCTCCGCCGCTCCACCGACCACTGGCTCAAAAATCTCGCCCGCATGCCCTACAACAATCACTTCGCCCACCACCGCCTCGGCCTGCTCGCCATCGCCCTCGTCCTCGAAAACCAGCATTGGATCGATGAAGCCCTCACCGGCCCGCGCAACTTCGCCGAGCTCCTCGTCGGTTCCACCACCGATGACGGCCTCTGTTACGAATCCTCCACCGTCTACCACTTCGTGACGCTTGCCGGCCTCGTTCAAACCGCCAGCCTCGTCGCCCACCAGCCGCAACTGAAGCGCGATCTCTTCCACGAATCCTTCGCCAATGGCCGCACGCTCAAGGACATGTTCGACGCGCCGATCAACCTCATGCTCCCCACCGGCGAGCTCCCCTCCGTCGGCGATTGCTACGCCGTCCGCCAGCCCCTCTGGCAAATGCGCGCCGACACGTACGAGCTTGCCTACGCCGTCTACAAAGACCCGCGCTACGCCTGGCTTCTCCAGAAGGCCGGCCCGCGCACATCCTCCGGCGCCCTGCTTTACGGCGAAGACCAACTCGAGCCCGCCGCCGCACCCACGCCGCGCACCCGCGTCTGGCTCGAACACGGCTACGCCCTGCTCACCTCCCATCCCGACGGCCCGGCCGGCGAATACTGGTCCGGCCACGCCGCCTTCCTCACCGGCGATCTTTCCGGCATCCACCACCACCGCGACGCCCTCTCACTCCAACTCGCCCTCGGCGGAAAACTCTGGCTCGAAGATGTCGAATCCGCCGCCGTCGAACTCCAGCGTTTCGCCGCCCCCATCCAGCACCAGTTCAACCGCACCATGCTGCCGCACAACCTCGTCGTCGTCGACCAGCAGGAACAGGCAGCCATCACCCAGCCGCTCACCATCGCCCAATTCAAGGACCATCCGACGCATCCCACCCTTGCCATGGCCGACTTCGTCGGCCTTCTCACCCCCGGCGTCGCGCGCCTCCGCCACATCGCCCTCACCCCCGACTACTGCATCGACCTCTGCCAACTCTCCAGCGACGCGACGCACACCTACGACTACATGCTGCACCCGCGCGCCGACGCCCCCGCCGCACTTGCCGTCAACGCTCTCATGCCGATCTCCCTCCCGCACCACGCCCCGTACTCTGCGCTCCGCAACGCCGAGTCCGCTCCCATCCCCGCAAACGGCACCACGCTGCGCTGGTCACAATCCGACCTCACCCTCCGCTGCGACCTCTCCACCGTCGAACCCGCCGAGCTGATCCGCGCCGAATGGCCCACAAAATCCGACCACACCGGCCCCTGGCGCGAACTGTTTATGCTCCGCGTCCATGCCCGATCCACCTGGTTCCTCGCACTCTATCAACTCGTCAACCAAGCCACCCCGCCCTGGAAAATCACCGCCGCCTCGCCCCACTTCAACGGCCACACCCACGAGTTCCGCATCACCACCTCCAACGAAACCAGATCCCACCACCACCTCCTTCTCGCCCTCCCTGTTTAGCGCCGATGGCTCCGTGCCTTCGTGTTTCGTCGCCCCCCGCATTATCGGCCCCTGACCAACATCCGAGAATAAACTCCCATCACCCCGTTACCGATAACACCCATAGCACCTCGCACTATGCGGAAACCCTATGTCCGTGCGCAAAGCCATCCTGCAGCGCCTCACCGACTCCGCCAACCTCGCGGTCGAGCCCATCCTCGAGCATGCGCTCTCCGCCGGCCCCTCCCCCGCAGAGCAGCAGGAACTCTTCGACATCATCGCCGCGCGCAACCTCCGTCCCGGCTGGGCCGCACTCGTTAAAGTCTACGACCAACTCTCCGAGGAAGTGCGCGAACAACTCCTCGCCCGCCACAGCGAGCTCTTCCGCCCCCTCTCCGACGCCATGCAGAACACCGAAGGCCCGGCCCGCCCCAACGTCATCGAAATCATCCGCCGCTCCGCCGATCCTCGCCTCGTCTACCTCCTCGCCCAGGCCCTCATGGACAGCCGCCCCGAAGTCCGCGAACTCGCCGGCCAATCCCTCCTCGCCGCCGCCGTCCGCCACCACGAGCGAACCGGCGCCATGTACGCCGGCGAATTCCCGCACGATGTCGAAGCCGCCTCCGAACTCCGCCGCGCTCTCGACTACAGCCTTCGTCTCTACAAGACCCACAAGCAGCAGGCCGGCCTTCTCGCCGCCGTGCTCTCCGAACGCCAGCAGGACGGTCCCACCTGGGCCCACTTCCAGGACTCCCACGACGAGATCACCAAGGCCGCCGCTGCAATGCTGCGAAACACGTCCCCCGAACACGGTCCCGCCCTCGCCGCCGCCATGCTCCTCGCTCTCGCCTCACCGCTCAAGCCCGCCGCCATGGCCGGCCTCGCCTCCACCGAACACCTCGAAACCGCCCATGCCATCACACGCGAATCCTTCCGTCTCCTCGACCCGATGCTCCGCGATGTCGCCGCCGGCATCGGCCACCTCAAGCTCCTGAATGTCCTCTGGAAACAATCGCCCCCGAACCAGGACACCTGGTCCCATTGGCTCCGCCTGCTCGAAGTCGTCGGCCTGCAGCCCGTCGAAAAAATCTCCTGGCTCACCCGTCTGCTCGAACGCGCTCCGTCCTCCAGCGACGACTTCGCCGCACCCTGGAAACTTTCCGTCATGCGCGCCCTCGCGGACGCCAGCGGTCACGAAACCGGCCGCCTCTTCGCACGCCTCCTCGCCGATCCCAGCGAGCGCGTCGCCCGCTGCGCCGCCCGCCATCTGCTCTCACGAAAACATTCCGATTGGCGCAGCCTGATTGCCGGCGCCCCGAGCCCGCACGCCTCCGTCCGCCGCATGCTCGGCGCCGTGCAAACCGCAAGCGGCGGGGGGGGTGGGGGGGCTAAAGCGGTCCTTCCCTCCGTCGCCGAACGCGTCGCCGCCGTCGTCGGAGCCAGGGGCGAAAAGGGCGCCGACAATCCCGAATTCCCCCGCGTCTGGGGCGAGTATCCCGAAATGCCGCCCGCCGTGCAGCACAGCACCGCGCGCACCGTCGCCAACGCCGATCCACAATTCGTTGAGCAGATGAAGACCAAGCTCACCAGCTCCATCGCCACCGACGTCGCCCAGGGCCTCAAAATGATCGCCGTCCTCCCCAGCATCATCGCCTTCCGCGGCCAGGTCATCGCACTCTGCGGCCACCCCGATGTCCGCATCGCCAGCATCGCCGTCAAACTCGTCGGCCGCCTCGAAGATCCCCGCCTCAAGGACCTGCTCGAAGCCGCCGCCCAGCATGCCGACCCGCGCGTCCGCGCCAGCGCCGTCGAAGCTATGGCCGGCCTGCGCATCGCCCACCGCTCGCAGCAGGTGCTCGCGATGATCAACTCGCGCCACAACCGCGAGCGCGCCAACGCCCTTTCCAGCACATTGGGATCCTAAGCTTAGAATTCCACGTGGACAAGTTGTCGCGGCCGCTTCTATAGTGTCACCTAAATACTAGTGACTCCAGCGTAACTGGACTGGCCACAGTTAGGCCGCAAATGTAATCACACTGGCTCACCT
>JADMIO011683346.1_pt1 | contig 12488 bp, 3 predicted proteins | sample 8958161 | NCBI WGS metagenome assembly JADMIO01 (sample SAMN16585339, study PRJNA669376) | soil metagenome | isolation source: Crop rotation soil | place: USA: Cullars Rotation, Alabama | collected 2011 | reverse complement strand
CAACTTGTCCACGTGGAATTCTAAGCTTAGGATCCCAATGTGCTGGAAAGAGAACGGTGCCTTACCCGGATGCAAATGCGGGGCCTGACCAAACGATCTGTTACGGCACTTCCACCTCGCTACAGGCAAGTGGTGGTGCATTTTATTCCTGGAGCCCTGCAACTTTTTTAAGCAGTCCAAACAGCGCCAATACGAACGTTGTTTCACCAGTACTGTCGGTACCATATGTAGTGACGGTAACAGATACACTTGGCTGTCCGAAACCCATAACAGACGGAGTATACATAAAAGTTAACCAGGTAATCGCAAACGCCGGCCCAAGGGATACGGCGATAGTAATGGATCAATCGCTGCAACTACATGGCACCGGTGGTATTACTTATTCCTGGGCAGGTATTCCCATCACGCAATGGATCAACAATACCGGGATTGCCGACCCGGTATCAAATCCCCAGGATGATATTAGTTATGTTTTAACTGCAACTGATGAGATCGGCTGTTTCGATACGGATACGATCTCCGTTCACTTTTATAAAGTAGCGCCCGATCTCTATATCCCCACCGGGTTCAGCCCGAATGGAGATGGCAATAATGATATCCTGGTGCCGAAGGCATTAGGGCTCAAATCTGTCGATGCGTTCAGGATCTACAACCGCTGGGGACAAATGCTTTTTGCCACTTCCCAGATAGGGGCAGGCTGGAATGGGAAATTCGGGGGAGCAGAGCAGGCCTCCGGTACTTATGTATGGTATGCGGAGGGGACAGATTTCAGGGGAAATAAATTATATCGTAAAGGATACACGGTACTGATCAGGTAATAATATTTATTTGAACTCAACCTTCCGGCAAAATCTTCGTTTTTATGTATATTTAACCTCAATTTTCTGCTACACCGGATGAAAAAAAATTTACTTCTTTTACTATTATTGATAATATCATCTTCCGGCACATTTGCCAGGCACATCATTGGTGGCGAATTAAGGTACGAGTTTGTGGGATCAGGTAGCCTGCCAAATACAAAAATTTACAAGATTATCCTGCTCCTCATCAAAGGGGATGCTACCGGCCCAACTGTTGCGGACCTCGCTCCTTCCTATGTTGTGGGCGTTTTTAATAATGACAATAACCAAATGGTTCCCGGCACACAGCCTGCCCCTAGTGGCAACGGGAATCTTTTATGGTTAATGCTGATGGACAACCCGCCAGGAATATTGTCGGTACCTTTTATACAGCCTGGCTGTCTCACAAATCCGCCGAACCTCGCATATACCTATGCCACTTATTCCATGAATATCGAGCTGCCAGATAACAACAATGGATATACGATTACCCACCAGACATGTTGCAGGCAACTGGATATGGAAAATGTTGCAGACAATATGGGAGCTACCTATACCTGCGTAGTACCGGGCGCCATTCAATTACAAAGTTTATTTGAAGTAGATAACAGTCCAAAATATCATTTACCCGTTTCTGTTATTTGTTTCAACTCTCCCTTCACCCTCGATTTTAGCGCAGATGACGTTGATGGCGATTCATTGGTATACAGCTTTTGCAATGCATACAATGGGGGCGGTGCTACCGATGCAGGATGGAATGATGCCGCAGCTCCACCCTATGGGTCTGTCACATATATCGGTGGATTTACTGCCGGTGCCCCGCTGGGCAATCTTGCAACTATCAACACGGCTACAGGCATAATTTCGGGTATCGCACCCGGTGAGGGCGAATATGTTGTTTGCGTTTGTGTGCAGGCCTGGCGAAACGGGAGATTGATCACAACACATAGAAAAGATCTTCTGGTGAAGGTTTCTCCCTGCATCCCAACTGTTGCTAATCCCGACCCGGGCTTCACAACCTGCGATGGATTTAATATCCAGTTCGACCACAACAGCTCAGGTGCAAATAGCGTATTCTGGGATTTTGGCGACCCGACAACAGATGCTGACACTTCTATACTTAATAATCCAACTTACCAGTATACCGATACCGGTGTTTACACCGTGAAGTTTGTCATAAACAAAGGAGGCAGTTGCACCGATTCTGCCTATATTCAAATGGCTGTGTACCCCGGCTTTTTCCCTGGCTTTGTTGCCAATGCACCATTTTGTACCGGGCAGGCAGTGCAGTTTAACGATACTACCTTGACGGCATATGGCGTTGTGGATAGCTGGAGCTGGAATTTTGGCAATACAACTACACTTGCTGATACAAGTCATAACGAATCACCGGCTTATACTTATACCACGCCTGGGACCTATCATACAAGCCTTATCGTGACCAATAGTAAGGGTTGCATAGATACGGTTTACAGGGATATAACAGTTAACGCGCTTCCCACAATCACCCTTCCACCTGATACAATGTATTGTGGAAGAGACAGCCTTCAACTAACGGCAACGGGTACTGCCAATGGTACATTCACCTGGCAACCTGCCACTAATATCATCGGAGCAGGGACAGCAACTCCGACAGTTTTTCCAGCAGTTCCGACAACCTATATATCAACTATCAATTTGCTGGGTTGTACAAAACAGGATTCAGTAAGAATAACGCCCGCCTTTGACCTGGCTAATAATATCGTAGCAAACCCGGCTTCTATTTGCGAAGAAGATACGCTGCTACTAACGGGAAGCGCTAACCATAGCACCCATATCAGCTGGCAATGGACGCCTACAGCATCGGTACTGTCCCCCACCAGTATCACTACAAAAGCATTTCCGACTGTCACCACTACTTATACACTGCAAACAAAATGGGGAAATAATTGTATAGCTACAAAAACTGTAAATATTCCTGTGAGGCCGCTTGCCATTCCACAGGTGGGGCCGGCTACCTATATCTGTGGCGGGCAAACAACCACTACATTGTCGGCAAGTGGTGGCGATAATTACGTATGGACACCTGCAACGGGATTAAGTAACCCCAACATAGCAAATCCTGTAGCCAATCCTGCCGTGACAACTAATTATATTGTTCATGTAGGCGTAAATGGTTGCAGCAGGACAAGAACAGATACCGTAAATGTTTTGGTGAGAGCGCAGCCATTATTAACTGCCACCAATGATACGTTGATCTGTATTGTTGACGGCTTGCAATTAAACGCAACCGGAGCAGGCACCACGGTTTGGACACCAAATTATAATATTAATAATCCGCTACTACCAAATCCCTTTGTTAGCCCGGCAGTAGATACTGTTTATCATGTACGCCTTACCGATGCATTTGGTTGTTATAGCAATGATTCTGTTATTGTTCATGTAAAACCAAAAACGGTGATAGATGCAGGCCCTGATACTTCCATCTGCAAAACAGATGGCTTTGTGATCCCCGCAACAGGTGATGCCTTACATTATATATGGACGCCCAGTGCCGGCCTCAGCAGTGATGTGGCTATGAACCCCGTTGCTACACCTTTAGTAACTACAACCTACCAGGTAATCGGGAATATTGGCACCTGTTCAGATACCGCTGATATAACGATCGAGGTCGTGCCCTACCCGGAAGCAAACGCAGGCCTGGATTCAACCATATGTATTGGCTTCAATGCACAGCTTTTTGCGTCCGGCGGAAGTATTTATTCATGGAGCCCGACTACTTATTTAAACAATCCTCATATAGCAAACCCTACCGTACAAAATCCATTGAGCGACATTACCTATATAGTAACGGTTACCGATACCCTAGGTTGCCCAAAAGCAGTGCAGGATGATATAACAATAACGGTGATCCCTGAATTACATGTACGTACCGGCAATGATACAAGTCTTGTTGTAGGACAACCAATAGGATTGCACGCAACCGGTGCTGTAAATTATTTATGGACCTGGACACCATCATCGTCTCCAGGCTGGCTATCATCGACTGTTATCTCATCTCCCCTGGCAACGCCGGAAGACAATATTACCTATGTAGTGTTGGGCACCGATAACCATGGTTGCAGGGCTGTTGACAGCATTCATATATTGGTATACGACCTGGAAGAATCAATTTATGTACCAACAGCATTCACACCAAACGGGGATGGTACAAATGATGATGTCAAACCGCTGCTTATTGGAATGCGTGCCCTTAATTATTACCGTATCTATAACAGGCTGGGAGAAAAAGTGTTTGAAACCTCCGAAATAAATAAAGGGTGGAATGGATTTTATAAAGGCAGACCCCAGGATCCCGGCAGTTTTGTATGGATGGCCCAGGGTGTTACCTATAAGGGCAGAACCATTACAAAAAAAGGATTCGTCGTCCTGATCCGCTAATTCATTTTGAATGCCCCCTTCCTGAACATTTTATTTTCCCGATAATTATTTAGCACATGTATGATTTGTGGTGCATGATGTATGATATTTGCAAATCAGGATAACCAATTCATAATTCATAAATGAATAAAATCGTTCTTATCACTGGCGCCACATCAGGTATTGGAAAAGCCTGTGCACAAAAATTTGCTGCAGGAGGATATGATCTTATTATCACAGGCAGAAGAATGGAGCGCCTGGATGAGTTGAAGATCTATCTCGAAAACAAATACAACATAAAGGTTTTCTGTAGTTGTTTTGATGTGCAAAAAAGAGATTCGGTTCTCCAGGCAATTAATGAATTGCCGACCCAATGGAAAAGCATTGATATCCTGATCAATAATGCCGGGTTAGCACTGGGAAGAGATAGTTTTGAAAATGCAAACCTGGATGACTGGGAAACAATGTTACATACGAACGTTGATGGACTTTTGTACGTGAGTAAAGCCGTGGTGCCCTTAATGATTGCAAATAAGAAGGGACATATCATCAATATGGGTTCTGTTGCAGGGAAAGAAGTATATGAAAACGGAAACGTTTATTGCGCCAGCAAATTTGCAGTTGATGCCATCAGCAAATCCATGCGCATTGATCTCCTCAAACATAAAATAAAAGTAACCAGCATTAACCCCGGGGCGGTAGAAACAGAATTTTCATTGGTGAGGTTTAAGGGTGATGAAGAAAAAGCAGGCGCTGCTTATGATGGATACATTCCTTTAACAGGAGAAGACATTGCGGATACGATATTTTATTGCGCAACTTTGCCGCCGCATGTATGCATTAACGATATTGTAATTACCTGCCTGCAACAGGCAGGTACATATTATTTTTATAAAGAAAACCGGTGACGGTTGCCACACGCCAAAAATTATAAGGCATTTTTGGAATTAATTAAATCCCTTACGCTGTTCAAATATTAAACAGCTTGGTTATGATAATTCTTATGGTAATATAAATAATGAACCCCCGCTAAGACTCTCTGTGTTGAAATACCTTCCTAAAACCATTTCTGGCTATGATAGGTCAAGTGGCACAAATCTTACAGCCCGCTTTTACTATTTCAAGGACGCTCAAAACAGGATTACTAAAATTCTTTGCTGTACCAATGTTTTTACAGGAGCTGTAGTAACAAATAAATTATATACAAAGCTTTTGCATGCTTATCATTAACAGGCAAACATACTATCACGCATCCACTTTTTTAGTGTTAGGCAATTGGAGCAATCTTTTTCGCGGCAAACTGCCCTGTCAGCTCCTTTACCTTCCAGATTAATCTTCGCTCTTATCAAGGGCAATAATCATGGTATTTTTACGTTACAGGTATACCTGGAAAGTTTCCCCGGGTGGCAACTTTTCCGGCATACCACAATGAAAAAACACAACCTTACTATCTTTTTACTGGCGGGTATTTTTTCCCTGCACGCCAATTCACAGGATGTTATCAGACAGGTTTCCTGCAGCAATGATTTCATTTTACACCAGGCCGACAGCATCAAACAGGTTTTTTCCAACCAGGGTTTTATAGTTTTAAGAGAAGCTTCTATGACCATGGAAAGTGAATATGAAATGCCGGTAGTGGTAGCTTTGACAGAAGGAAGCTGGTACCAGTTTGTTTTTATTGGTGAAAACACTTCCAAACTATACGAAGTGAGAATGTACGATTTCGATGAACGGATGGTAATTTATGAGAAAAATCGTCGCGGCAACGTGGATGCAAACGTAATCAGCTATCCATATATCCCTAATTCAAGTCAATACCATATGATGAAGCCGGTGCAGGTGAATAACAAAAAGAAGAAAGGGCTCTGCGGGTATGTGATGTTGTTGAAGAAAGTGCGGTAAACGTTTAGAGGTTTAAAGGTTTAAGAAAGATTCCCAAACAAAATATTTGCCGCATAAAATAAAGGTTAATGCTACAATGTGCATTAACCTTAAACTTTTAACCCCTTCAACGATCCTTACGGCGCAAGCGATATCCGTACCTGCACGCCTGCTCTTGTATTGGTGGTTGGCGCACTTGAAGAAATATAAGGCAATACTTTTCTCCTGTCGTAAAACAGTTTAATATTTATACGATTATTAAGATAATAGTCAACGGTTGGACTTATCGTGATCTCCTTGCTTCCGCCGGTAGCAAAATTATTATCCTGATCCAGCCTGCTATTAGCTGTAACATTATCTCTTACCCTGTAGTCGAAACGGAAGTTAATTTCATTTTCGAGTTTTGTGCCTCCTCCCAGGAATTTAGGTAGTTTTAATCCGCCCAATATTTTTAATCCTCTTTTACGGTATCCAAGGCCCACAACAAATTCTGTACTGCGAACTTCGCTCAATTGGTAATCATATAAACTCAAACTTAGCTGCCTTGATTTCGAATATTCAAATTTTGCCTGCATCTGGTTAACAAACATCGCATCAAACCCGATCAATGGTGAAAATTGTTCCTGTATGGTAACATTCGGTACAAGGTAAAACGGCATGAATGAATTTGAACTGGAATCATAAAAAGAAGGATACCCGTATCTTGATACATCCTGGTAAAGTAATGCGGAGGTAAACCCATTCATAGAAAGGTTGCCTGTATATCCGTGCGATAATGTAAAGCTTGTGAAAACTTTATCCAGTGGCTTTAATTTTGTTAACCCGTTGTAGTCAACTTTCCAGTTTGGCCGCGGAAGGATATCCCTAAATGGGTTTGTTTTTGTTTTTTCGTTACTCTGCTTGATAAGTGCAACTTTATTCGGGTCCTGGTCTGTATAAGCTGCGATAAAAGACGGTATCAATACGTCAACTGAATATTTGCCGTAGCCATAGTAATAATCTCCCACCTGCCTGTTGTTTGTGTAAGGGTTTGCTTTACCAAGCCTGGCAGATAATATCTTCCTGTTGTTCTCAAATGTTTTAAAAGTTTCAGACACTTTGTTTGGATTGAACTTACCAAAGAGCGTATTGAAAGCTATATAAGATATATCGAACCCTCCTCCTGCATAAGGATTCAGGTGGTTAAACTTCAGGTTACCCATGCCGGAAGTATCAACATACCTGAATGTTTCGCTGTAATTTTTACTAAAGCTCTTGCTGATGTTAACTGTAATCGACAGGTCCCTGAAAGGTTCCAGGTTAGCCGACAACGTTATTCGTTGGTCATAATTCTGCTGGAATACAGAATTGAATGTAGTATCCTTTGTTATTAACCCTTTTTCGGCCTTTCGGTTCATCCAGTTGGTGTCGGGCTGCATACCCAGGATAAAATCAAATCCCGGCGCTGCACTTTTAAAATTCTGTCCCAGGAACTTGGTACTATCCGTATAACCGGGCAATCTTGTATTTCCAACTTCCGAGATAGAGAAATTAACCTGCTTAACGCTCGTAAGCAGTTTACCAAAAACTTTCATCACAGGACTGATATAAGGAACCGCGGTTTTGTCCACGATCCTTCTTTTCTGAACAACTTTTTTCCCGCTTTTTGTAATAACGGTATCTCTTACAATCGTTACACGGTTTTTCCACTTTTCTTTATCGGCTTTACTTGACAACTGATCAAGCTGGCGCAACCATTTTGATTTCTGGTAGAGTCTCGTAAAATCGCCCTGTATGGTAACTTCCTTCTGCTGGCCATTTTCCAGGAAATTTCCAAGATTAACAGCAAGTCTTGATGCACCAATCCAACGGTATACAGCCTGGTATTTGATGTTAACTGTTGTCCAGTCAGTTAACGGCAGTTTGTTTGTCGGAACCGTATAAGAAAAATTAATTGCCTGGTTAAATAAAGTATTTCGTCCTCCTTTCATCAGGTTTTTCCATACTGTATCTTTTTTCGCTTTTGTATCCAGGCGACCATAAGGTTCATCAATCCTTGAATTATTGGTGGCCGTATAATCCATACTTATGGAACGGGTTAAGTTCCACCTCAGGATGTAGTCACGTTGAAAAGTATAATACTTGTCGTATGTTTCAGGTATCTCGTACTTAGACACACCCACACTGCGAGGTTTGATTGCGCCAAATTGCCTGCTGATATCAGCCCGGAAACTTAATTGCGACGGTACATAGTTAAAATTGAAATCCTTGATAAGGTCATACCAATGCGTCTTTGTTTTCTTGAAGTATTTTTTTAGTGGCTCAATGTACTTTGGTTCCGGCGCAAAATTATACCCCAATGCACCACGGTGACGGGTAACCTCGTTGTGCTCGATTAAGGGATTATGATTAAGTGTCTGGATATAAGAATAACTGACGTCAAAATTCTCTACGTCATATATTTTTGGCTTCTTACCGTTAGTCTTATTTTTCCTCACATTGGTAAAATTCAATGTTTTTATAGAGGTAAAATCAACTGCTGCCTCTTTTATTGAATCCTTCTGTGCTTTGGATGGAGCTGTTTTCAATTTTTCTTTCAGCTTTATATCCATATCATAAGGATCATATTCCGGAGTACTTACCGTTTGTGAATAACCAGCAAAAAAAGGAATAGACATACCTATATTTTTCGGCAATAATTTTCCCAGTTCGAGATTTGTCGCAATATCATACTGAACAAAATCATCCCTGTAGCGTTCATTCGCCTTTTGTTCGAGTGTACCAAAACCATTTGTATGCATGTTACCGGAAAGTGAAAGTGTTCCAAGGTCTGCGAGGTTAACGTCTATCCTTCCCAATGCTGCCCAACCTCCTTTTTCGTCTATCGAAGAGAGCCTTAATTCATTCACCCATATCTGGCCACAGGCACCGCCCGGGAAATTTGAATTGGAATTTTCCACGCCCAGTAATATTCCCCTTATCTCACCAAGATTAGGATTACCGATAATCGAATAGGTTTGACCGTTAGGTTGTAACTGGCTATACAATTGAGTAAGCGACTGGCTGGATAAATTCCTTTGTTGCTTAATTTTAGTAAGTGTAAGCAGGTTAAGGTCTAGCGAATTGGCCGGATTCCACAACGCATCGTTGTAGGCATCAGTGTCCGGTTGTAAACTATTTGGAATCTTTGTCAGGTAAAGTGGTATCCTGATCTCGTAATAATTGCTGATGAAATCCGTGCCTATTCTTACTACCGCCGTAAGATCCTTGTCCTGTACCGTGCCCCTTGGCTGATCTGTTCCATTCAACGTTGCATCCTCCGCATGTATATACATCGACAGTTTTCCAAACTGCCTGAGATCCCTGTTCGCAAATGTCTGGATTACTCCTTTTGCATCAGATTTTGCAAGATCACAGAATACAAGGCTCATAGACTGTTCATTCTGTAACAGGTTCACACCATTATTGCTCAATGTTTGTACCCTTTCAATTTCTTTTGGTGTACGATAAGGCAAGGGAACACGTTGGTCGTTTTCTTCAATACTCACAGCACCCACGTCGAATGAGGTGCTTGAGGCGGGGGTAGGAATAACGGTGGAATCAATCTTGAATTTAAATTTACGCCAGGTGTTCCTGGTCAACTGTAATAAACCAAAACGCATCGTAATACTGTCGGCAAAACCGGTGGTATACATACGAATGAACCTGATTGACCTGAAATCGGGCACATTGCCAATATTTGCATTGTACTGTTCTATCGGTATTTTAAATTGATACCAGGTTTCATTGCCAACAGTTCCATTCAGGTAATTAACAGATACCACTTTTTTATCTACAATGAAATTTTTCCCGATCTGCATGGATTCATGGTCGGTCGGTTTAATGTCGACCGTATACTGGTAATATGATTCAACCTCGTTGAGTGAATTATCCCTATCCAGGTCTTCAGCATCAGGATATAAAGTTGCTGCATTGGTGAATTCACCGGTACCTGCAATGGCAGAATTACCGTCGGGGCTATTATAATTTTTATACCTGATCAGGAGCCCATCATTTTCAGTAAAACCTGCATCGCGGTAGTTTTTAAAATTATCGCTGGAAGGATCTCTTTGTGCATCCTGGTATGCTTTCGAATTGGTTCCAAAAGTTGAACCTATCGTATTAATGTAGGCATCCCGCCTCCTTTGTTCTGCGGTATCGCTCAAACCATCAAAACCCACATCCTGCAATAACCTGTCTTCCGTGCTATTGTTGAACGCATTGGTCACCTGGATAGGGTTACGGGGTACCCTACCCCAGATCGTTTCATCTTCGGGTGATGGAACGTTAGGCGTGTTCAAACCATTTTCATAAAACCTTCTTCCATCTTTCAAAACATCTTCGGAAATACTTCCGAGATTAAAATATAATTTTCCTCCTGATGTATCAGGATTGGGATTCATCGTGGAAACTATAAAAGGATCCTGCATCCAGAATTCAATGAATTCAATATTGGCAGTTTCAAAATCCGTTTGGTCGATACTACGCATTAAACCACCGAATTTTTGCTTCCGCACAGCATCATTATTATATTGCCCGTTTGCATCAAGGTTTGCGACATCATAATTATAAGGACCCTTTTCACGGGGATAATACGAAAGATCAAATGTCACCAACTGGCTTTCACCAAAACCTGTTGTTCTTTGTGGAAATATCTCATCCTGGTAAACCTGCCTTACCCTGGGATCACTTAAAAGATCACGATTGTTTATCGGGTTATTTTGCCCGTCCAGTTGCTGTAATGTTTGTTCTATCTGGTACCAGGCGATCTTTGACCTGTTTTTACCATATGTGAGACTATTACTGGAATCAGATTCCGGGAATAGCAGAGCCGTAGGGTTAGGGGCCGTTGGATCTGTTGCTCCATGCGGTACAGAAGCAAGTGTCCAGCTGATAATCGGGAAACGCAAATCAATTCCTGATTGGCTGCCTTCAAAATCATCTATGTAAACAAGCCCGTTCTCTCCCCTTCCAATCTGCGGCGCATGCCCGGGTTGGAGATAAGCACCCTCAGCATACACATTAATGGTTGACGGAGCTGTGGTAGAAAAATAAGGAAGCTTATCCAGTAATTTGGTGAGCCGCGGTACATCCTTCTTATAATTCAGGTCCAGGCCATACATCGTATTGCGGATAGGATCTTCATTATAATTTACTTTTGTAAAGAATGGTCTTTCACCCAGCCTTACGATTGTAGTACCAAATGACAACTGTTCCTTAGCAGTGTTGATGGCATTATAATCCGCCCTGAATCCAAGGTAATTACGTTGTTGAATACCAAAAGATGCATTGTTCTCAAAATTTACCTGCACGGGTAACCCCGCATTCAGGATTGCCTGGTTTGTTATTTTGATAGTTCCAAGATCATAATTAATGTCATAGTCTACCCCTTCCTGTAAGGTACGTCCGCCTGCACTAACAGTAACAGAACCTTTGGGTATATTATAACCGATACTGATATCACCCGACCCCGATGTTTTAGCTGTTCCCCTCAATACAAACCTGTTCAGGCCGGGAAATTGTTGCGCCACTGCTTTAATAGAATCATACAACGCATAATATAGTGTATCCTTTATAGTTGGGAGGTTGGGATCCGAATAGATTGCTTTGCCAAGATCTCGTCCGAAAGGTTCGAGTACCGGGAATATTACCCTGCTGAACTGCGAATAAACGGTAAAATTTTCTACGTAGTCAAACACACCATCAGGCTGTGGATCCAACTGGCTGTTGAGCCTATCGAGATTTAGGAGGGAAATGATCGGTGTACCGAGGTTTTGGTTACCATAAGGAACATAACGTTTTTCTCCAAGGCCCGGTTCCTGGTACAACACATCAAGCTTAAAATCTGTTGGCGTTAAAACACCGTACCCAATGCTGTACACATTTTTCATCATCAGGTTCCATATTGGTAAACTGGTACGTTGGGAGGTTGCCTTCAGTAATTTTAAGAAAAGCACTGCCTGTGTTGCGGATGTAGTATCGGGCGGCACATCCTGCGAAAATTCACCAACCTGGAAAATTTTACCATTGTAAGAATACTGATACGCTACACCAACCACTTCATTTGTTTGTAAAGGCTGGCTGAGCGAAAGTGTTCCTACCTGTGGATTATATATGTATTGCGTAGAGTCTAACTTACGGGCAAAGGTCTTTTCAAAATCCTGCACAGGTTGGAGCTGAAGCGTTTGAGAAAGGTTTTGATAGACAGTGGCCGGGTTTCTTGGATCTGGCTGTGATAATATTTTATCGTAAAGATCATTGGTCCTGTTTGTAGGAAGCTCGCTTGAATTGATAACATTTACAATAGGTGGTTGAAGATAGGGGTGCGCTTCTCCAAGATCTGCAAGGCCT
>JADMIO010634700.1_pt1 | contig 12488 bp, 2 predicted proteins | sample 8958161 | NCBI WGS metagenome assembly JADMIO01 (sample SAMN16585339, study PRJNA669376) | soil metagenome | isolation source: Crop rotation soil | place: USA: Cullars Rotation, Alabama | collected 2011 | reverse complement strand
TCTTCTTCTGAAAGCGAGTTTTGCCACTCGGCAAACTGAAGGTACTGAAGCGCCTCGTCCTCAGCTTCCGCACTGCCAAACAACTCTGACGCGAGATTGCTCAACGTGCGGCGATCGGCGCATAGGGTGGGCACAGTGATTGATACCCGATGTCGATCCGGTGCAAGCGTGGTCAGCGTTGCATTTACCAGCGGCCCATTCTCGTAGTCGAGATCAGTCGCGTCCCACGAAATTAAGGATTGATCCTGAACCACCTGGACCGGCATCGCCACACCGGGCAAACGCCGGAACACAGTCCGCAGCGATTCGTGCCGCGCACAAACCGTCTCCAGCGCCTCGCGAAGAGCCTCCGGCCGCAGTTCGCCCTCAAGCAACAACACGAGCCGCGAAGCCAGCGCGGAAGCGCCGCCGGCGATGTCGTGTTGCAGCTTCCAGAGACGCCGCTGCTGCGGAGAAAGGCGAAAGCCTTCGATTACAGGCTGCATGATGAATTGGTGGGTTCTTAATAGGTCCTATAGGACCAATAGGACCTATATTGCTTCCGCAAGCGCCGCGTAGGGCTCGGCCATCGCCACCGCGATCTCGCGCGGCGCCACGAAGGGCTCACGGCCGTGGGCGCAGAGCATGTTGTCGAGCATGAGGATGTCGCCGGTCTGCCAGTCGAAAGCGACCTGCTCCTGCCGGTACGCTTCGTAGATCTGCTCGATGTCCGCCGGCTCGATCGTCGAGCCATCGCCATAGAACGTGTTGAAAGGAAGATCGAAATCATCAATTCCCGCGCGCAGCGACTCGCGCGCGGTCTTCTCGAGACTGTGAATGTTGAAGAACACCGCGTGATTGAACCAAACCGTCTCGCCGGTACGCGGATGTTGTCTCACCGCAGGCCGAATCTGTTTTGTACGCAGCCGATTCTCATCTTTCCACTCAAACTCGATCGCATCGCGGCGGCAATGTTCCTCGACCATTCGCTTATCGTCAGTTTGAAACGCTTCCTGCCACGACAGCCCGAGCATGTCGCCGTAGTTGCGCACGTACATCACCTGTTTCTCAACAAACTTCCGGATCACCGGCGCCGGCAAACGCTGGTAGATTCGCCTGCTGTCGGCGATCGGCGTGCGGCCGCCCTGATGCGCCGGACGCACACAGAAGAACCAGATCATCATGGGCCAATTGAGCGTGTACGACTGCTCATTGTGCAGCAGGATGTGCTGATCGGCCGGATGATCGGTGGAGGTGTAGATATTGCCGCTGATCGCGTGGCGTGGTGAAGATCGTTCGCCGTAAGACATCAGCGACGAAGCGATCGTGGTCGTGAACTGCTCGAAGTTTGCCAGCGAATGGCCATTGAACCCACGGAATAACAACGCACCGTACTGTTGCAAACGGCTGTCGATCATCTTCCGATTCTGCCCCGCCCAGGTTGTAAGATCGACCCCTTCGACCTCCGGCTGAAACACAACCGGCAAAGCCATCTGTTCGCCGATCCGCGTTTCTCGAACGAGGTTGCGCTCCGACAACTTGACCGCTATCGGCTTCACACTGAGCAGTTTCTTCAGCTTTGATTCGCGACGCTCTTCTTTGTGCTCGACCCTTTGTTTTTGCTCGTCTTCCGTCAACATTTCCAGCGCACTCAACCGCGCGTCGGCGTCAGTCACGATCGAACGCAACAGCGTTTCGTAATGACCGGTCAGGCGGTCAATTGTTGAACCGTCGAAAAGGTCTGTGCTGTAACGAATCGAACCGCGAATCTCTCCATTCGGCGTTTGATTCAACGCCAACGTGATGTCGAAGGCCGTGGTCGCTTCGGTCATCTCGATCGGCTTGATCGCGAGATCGCCGATCTCGAGCGCCGGCATCGGATTGTTCTGGAAGATGAACATCACCTGGAACAGCGGATTGCGGCTGAGATCGCGTTCCGGCGCAAGTTCCTCGACGAGTTTCTCAAACGGCATGTCCTGATGCGCGTACGCGCCGAGCGTGACTTCACGAACACGCCCCAACAGTTCGCGAACGGTCAGATTGCCAGCGAGACTCGTACGCAGCACGAGCTGATTGGCAAAGAACCCGATGAGCGGTTCGATCTCACTGCGATTACGGTTCGCGATGTCCGTTCCGACGACGATGTCGTCCTGATTGCTATAGCGATTCAGCAGAACCTTGAACGCCGCGAGCATGAGCATGTAGAGCGTCACGCCTTCGCGGCGGCTGAACGAACTGAGCGACCCCGCAACTTCCGCAGGCAACGTAAAGAAACGTCGCGCACCATGAAAACTCTGGATCGGCGGACGTGGGCGATCGGTTGGCAGTTCGAGATTCGCGATCTGTCCGAGTTGTTTCTTCCAATAAGCGATCTGGTTTTCGAGAACCTCGCCGGTGAGCCATTCACGTTGCCAGTGGGCGAAGTCCGCGTACTGCACCGGCAACTCGGAAAGCGGTGATTCCTTAGCGTAAGCAAACGCCTCGTATAGCGAAGCGAGCTCCTGAGTGATCACGCCGAGCGACCAGCCGTCGGAGATGATGTGATGCATCGTGAGCAGCAGCGCGTGCTCGTTATCCGTCAGCTTCAACAGACGGAAGCGAACCAGCGGCAACTTCTCGAGATCGAATGAATGTCGCCCTTCTTCAGCGCAAACGCTTTCCAATGTCGAGCTCGAAAGATCTGTTAGCGGCAACGCGATCGAGTATTCCGGTGCGACGATCTGAACCGGCACGCCGCCCTTCACAGCGAAACTTGTACGTAGCACTTCGTGACGTCTGATGATCTCGTTCAGCGCTTTTTCCAGCGCCTCACGATCGAGTTGACCAAGCAAACGCACCGCTACCTGAATGTTGTAAACCGTGTTGCCTGACGAGAGTTTGTCGATGAACCACAGCCGTTGCTGTGCAAACGAAAGCGGCAACTTCCCTGCTCTGTCGACGCGCGCGATCGGCGTCAACGTCCCACCGGCCTCAGTCAGCAACGCCGTATCTATACTTTGCGCCAACCCCGCGATCGTCGGATTCTCAAACAACGCGTGCAGCGGCAACTCAACGTTGAACGTCTCCCGCACCCGCGAAACAACCTGCGTCGCCAGCAACGAATGCCCGCCAAGATCGAAGAAGTTATCGTGCAAGCCGACACTGCGCAAACGCAGGATCTGCGCCCAGATATTCGACAACAACTCTTCAGTCGGTGTGCGCGGCATCACGCCATCATCCTGAACGTCCGCAGAAGGAACCGGCAACGCGCGACGATCGATCTTGCCGTTGTCAGTCAGCGGCAACTCGTCCAGCAACACAACAAACGACGGCACCATGTAATCAGGCAACTGTTCGCGCAAGGTCGATCGCAGATCGTTACTCGTCACAACAGCGGCGCCTTCATCACGAACGACATAAGCAACGAGGCATTGATCGCCCGGAAGCTGTTCCCAGCAGTTCACGACCGCTTCGCGCACGCCGTCAGTCTCACGCAACGCCGTTTCGATCTCGCCCAACTCGATGCGGTGTCCGCGAATCTTCACCTGACTACCGCTGCGTCCGAGAAACTCGATCTCGCCATTCGGCAGGTAACGCGCGAGATCGCCCGTGCGATACAAACGCGCTCCGGCTTTGCCGCTCAACGCGTCGGGCACGAATAATTCAGCGGAGAGCCCAGGCCGGTTGAGATAGCATCGCGCCTGACTATCTCCGCCGACCCAAAGCTCTCCGGTGACGCCGACCGGCACGGGTTCGCCGCGCTGGTCCACGATGTAAATGCCGACATTGCCGATCGGTCTGCCGAGCGTCGGCGCCGTTCCCGGTGCTCCGCCTTCGCGACCGATCAAGCCTGACGTACTGACGACTGCGTTTTCGGTTGGTCCATAGTTGTTGACGACGGCAAATGGTAACGACGACGCGGGCCAGGTGTGCAATCTGTCACCGCCGGTCAACAACGTTCGCAGTTTGGTTTCGGAGGACCACTCCAGAGCGAGCATCGGTTCCGCCACGGGAGTGGGAACGAAACTGACAGTAATCGCGCGCTGGGTGATCCAATCGCGCAACCCTTCAGGTGACGAGCGTAAATCGTCGGGTGGCAAGTCGAGAGACGCACCGTAGCTCATATATGGCCACAGTTCCCACACCGACGCATCAAAGCTCACCCCCGCGAGAAGAGTTGCGCGATCGGAAGCTGAAATATTGAAAGTTGAGTTGTGCCAGGAAACGAGGTTGAGCAGGGCTCGGTGCGTAACCGCGACACCTTTCGGCCGGCCAGTGGATCCCGATGTGTAGATCACGTAAGCGAGATTGCCGAGATCGACATCGGTCATTGGCGTGTCGTGGTCCAACTCTTTCGACACTAACTCGTTGATCGACTCCGGCGTCAGCACGAACGAAGCACCGGAATCCTCAATCATGAAGTTCCGCCGCTCGAGCGGATAATGCGGGTCGATTGGCAGATAAGCAGCGCCCGCTTTGAGAGTTCCCATGATGCCGACGAACATCTCCAGCGAGCGGTCAGTGCAGATCGCGACGATGCTTTCCCGTTCGACGCCGAGGCGGCGCAATTGTTGGGCCAACTTGTTCGACTGAGCGTTCAATTCGCCGTAAGTCAACGTCTGGTCGTCGCAGAGAACAGCGATGGCGTTTGGAGTTGTTTGCGCGTGCTGTTCGAACTGTTGATGAACGCAGAGCGAAGATTGCTGCGGCAGCGCTGTGTCGTTCCATTCGCTCAGCAACTGTTCGCGTTCGGCATCGGTGAGTAATTGCAGATCGCCGAGCTTGTGCTCGTCGCTACTGACAGTATTTTCCAATAGTTGTTCGTAGTGACCGAGCAGTTGCATCATCGTCGCGGCATCGAAGAGATCCGTGTTGTACTCCAGCGTTCCGACTAAACCCTCCGGCTTCTCTTCAAACGACAGTGAGAAGTCGAACTTCGCGGTCTTCACAGTTGCGGCCACGGAATCTACTGTCAGCCCAGCCAATTCAAGCGCCGGCATCGGTACGTTTTGCAACGCAAACATCACCTGGAAGATCGGCGTGTGGCTGAGGCTTCGCTCCGGTTGCAGTTCTTCCACAAGCTTTTCAAACGGTAAGTCCTGGCGCGCCTGGCCTTCGAGCACGGCGCTACGAACCTGGGCCAACAACTCGGCAAAGCTCATCTCGGCTGATAACTGCGTGCGGATCGCCTGTGTGTTGACGAAGAAACCGATCAGGCTCTCGATGTCGGCGCGATTGCGTCCGGCGACCGGCGTGCCTACGACGATGTCTGACTGGCCCGAGTAACGAAACAGCAGCGTTTTGAATGCTGCAAGCAGCGTCATGAACAACGTCGCGCCCTGCCGGCGGCTCAGAATCTTGAGCGATTCAGCTAAAGCTCCATCCAGGACGAGCGTTTCACTCTCGCCCTGAAACTTCTGCACCGCCGGACGTGGACGATCGGTCGGGAAGTTGAGTAATGCGGGCGCGTCTGCCAAATGCTGTTTCCAGTAAGCCAGTTGTGCCGCAAGCACATCGCCCTGTAACCAGCGCTGCTGCCAGTGCGCGAAGTCGGCGTATTGAACCGGCAACGCAGACAGTTGCGGCTCTTGTTCGTCTGCAAACGACGCGTAGAGTGCGCTGAGTTCGCGAATGAAGATTCCGACAGACCACGCGTCGCTAACGATGTGATGCATTGTTACGAGAAGCGCGTGCTCTTCGTCGTTTAGTTGCAACAACCTCGTTCGCAGTAACTGACCGGTCGCGAGATCGAAGGGTGTCTGTGCTTCTTCTGTGGCCCGTTTTACGATTTCAGTCTCAACGTCAAAGTTGCGTAGATCGATTACCGGCAACCCCCACGAGAGCGCGGGCGTCACGATCTGCACCGGCTGACCGTCAACCACGTCAAAGCGCGTGCGCAAAACTTCGTGCCGGTTCACGATCTCGCCGAAACTCTGCTCCAACGCGCGCACGTTCAACGGCCCATTCATCCGCACCACCGCCGAGATGTTGTAGAACGGGTTGCCGGGCTCCATCTGGTCCAGGAACCAGAGCCGTTGTTGTGCAAACGAAAGCGGCAGCGCTTCTTCGCGCGATGCGATTTCGATCGGCGTGTAAACAACCGCAGGCGCGTCTCGCAATGACTGTTCGACGTGTTCGGCCAGACGCGCGACCGTCGGCGACTCAAACACTCTGCTGACTGGTATCTCGACGTGAAGCTCGTTGCGCACCTGCGAGATCAATCGCGTCGCCATGAGCGAGTGGCCGCCGAGTTCGAAGAAGTTATCGTGAATGCCGAGTTCTTTAATTCCCAGCACGTTGGCCCAGATGCCGAGCAAGACTTCCTCGATCTGCGTGCGCGGAGCCGTAAGCGATTCTTCACCGGCGCTACTGAAGTCAGGCGCCGGTAACGCTTTGCGATCGATCTTGCCGTTTGGCGTCAACGGCAGCGCGTCCATCAAGACAAACGCAGCGGGCGTCATGAACTCCGGCAGCCGCTCTCTCAACCATGCACGGAGTTCACTCACCCGCGCGGGCGCTTCCGCGACCACATACGCAACAAGCCGTTTCTCTTCGCCTTCCTGATCTCGCGCGACGACAATCGCTTCCTGCACCTGCTCGTGCCGGCGCAGAACGCTCTCGATCTCGCCCAACTCGATGCGATACCCGCGCAGCTTCACCTGGTGATCGGCGCGGCCGAGAAATTCAAGATTTCCACTCGCGAGATAGCGCGCTTTGTCTCCGGTGCGATAAAGCCGTGCGCCCGCTTCGCCGCTGAGACTGTCGGGTATGAATTTCTCCGCGGTCATTTCCGGGCGTTGCCAATAGCCGCGTGCGAGTCCGGCGCCATTGATGTAGAGATCTCCGATCACACCGACCGGCACTGGTTGCAACTGTTCGTCGAGCACGTAAACACGCGTGTTCGCCACCGGTCGGCCGATGGAGACATGTTCACCGTCTCTACACAGCGTGTACGTGGAGTAAGTCGTGTACTCGCTTGGGCCGTACAGGTTGTAAACACGTTCGGCCTGAGTGTTTGCGTAAATCTCCGCCACCAATTCGTCGGTCAGCGGTTCGCCGGCCAGATTCACGACGCGAACCGAGTCGGGCACCGCGCGCATTCGCAACAACTCGGTCATTGCAGAAGGAACTGTGTTGATGAGCGTTACTTCGTTTGCGGCCGGCAGTTCTGCGAGATGCAAAGCGTTGTTAGCTAGAACGATCTGACCGCCGCGGCTCAGTGTGACGAACATTTCGAAGATCGAGAGATCGAAACAGATCGACGTCGAAAACAGAACGCTGCGAAGATCTTCATCGCTGAAGACGCTGCCCGCCCAATGTACAAACGCCGTGGCACTGGCGTGTTCGATCGCGACGCCTTTCGGGCGTCCGGTTGAACCCGACGTGTAGATGAGATAGCCAAGCTGATTATCGGCCACGGATTTACACGGATTGGAACTTGGTTGATCTGCGATTCGCGGATCGGCGAGTTCTTGAGCGGTCAGAAGGATTTTCGAACCGGCGTCCGCCATCATGAACTCGACTCGATCCTGCGGATAGGCTGGATCGAGCGGCACGTAACAACCACCGGTTTTTAGCACTGCGAGTAAGGAGATCAGCATGTCGGACGAGCGGTCCAACAGGATGCCGACGCGGTCTTCGTTCGCGACTCCGAGCGCGATGAGATGATGGGCGAGCCGGTTCGCGCGTTCGTTCAGCTCCTGATAGGTGAGCCGTTCGGAGCCTGCGAAAAGAGCGATGGCCGCCGGTGTTCGCTCGACTTGCGCTTCGAAAAGACCGTGCATTGATTCGCCGCGCGGATACTCACGCTGCGTGTCGTTCCAGGTCGCGAGAAGCTGTTGTTCCTTCCCGCTAAGAATTGGGAGCCGCGATACAGCGGTTTGCGGTGCGGTGACGATGCTGTCGAGCAACGTTTCAAACTGCTGCGACAGACGATCGATCGTAGTAGCGTCGAAAAGATCGGTGTTGTATTCGAGACTCGCCCCGAGGTGCTCGCCGGTCTCGGCCATCAACAGCGTGAGATCAAATCGCGCGCTGCGTGGCGGCAACGCGAGCGATTCCAGAACGACGTCGCCGAGTGGAATCTGCGCGCCCGGATCGCCGACTGCGAACGCCGCCACACTCTGATCGTTGCGCAAGTGCGACTTCTGCAAGGCAAACATCACCTGAAACACGGGCGAACGACTCGCGTCACGCTCCGTTTGCACGTCCTGCACCTGCAATGCAAATGGATAGTCTTGATGTTCAAAGGCCGCCAGCACGGTCCGCCGCACATCGCTCAGAAATTCTGCGAACGATTGCTCCGGTGAAAGATTCGCACGTAACGCAACCGGGTTAACGAGATAACCGACGAGTCCCGCGAGCCAGCCACGATTGCGGCCCGAAGTCGGTGAACCGACGAGGACCTCCTGCTGACCGCTGTAGCGATAGAGCAAAACCTGAAACGCCGCGAGCAGCGTCATGTAGAGCGTCGCGTTCTGATCCCTGCTCAACGCCTTTAGACGCCGCGTCAATTCCGGATTGAGACGGAACGTATGTGCAGCGCCGCGATACGTTTGCACCGGTGGACGTGGCCGATCGGTCGGAAGGGCGAGCCCCGGAAGCGGACCTGCTAATTGTTCTTGCCAGTAGCGGCGGTGGCGTAGACCTTGGTCGCTCTGCAACAGATCGTCTTGCCACTGCACGTAATCGACGTATTGGCGCGATAGCGGTGGCAAATCAGCAGCCGTTCCCGATCGCTGTGCGTTGTAAAGAACACTCAGCTCATGCATCAGGACCGTCAGCGACCACAGGTCGACGATGATGTGGTGCGCAGTCAGAAGTAGAACATGTTCGCCGGCTGGGCGACGGAAAAGGTGAACTTTCAGCAGCGGCCCGTGTTCCAGATCAAACGGACGTTGCGCCTCAACGCTCAACCGTTCATCCAACACTGCCTGTTCCAACAGCGACGCATCATGTTCTTCAAAATGCACTGTCGCGTGTTCGACCACGCGTTGCACGAGCTCGCCATCGTCATCCGCAAACGTAGTCCGCAAAGACGCATGACGATCGACCAGCGCCTGAAACGCGCCGCGCAAACTATTCACATCGAACGCACCACGAACACGCGCCGCAAACGCGAGGTTGTAAGTCGGATCCTCCGGCGCGAGCTGGTGCAAAAACCAAAGCGACTGCTGGCTACTGGAAAGCGGCTCTCTGCTTGCGGGACGATCCCCATTCCGGGAACCTGCATTGGGCGAACCAGTCCCCACCCCAACGCGCACACGCTCGCATAGTTCAACGACACTGACGCTCTCAAACAAACTCGCTAACGGAATCGAAACACCAAACTTCTCTTCAATCCCGTGCGACAACTCAACCACCATCAGCGAGTCGAGGCCATAACGCGGGATCGGCTGGTTAACATCGATTTCCACGACATCAACGCGTAACAACGCGGCGAGCTTCGCCCTCAACCAGCTTTCCGGTGAATCCGCGTCGGCCGGCTTCCCGTTTGTCTTTGTTTCCGCAATCGCAACCTGATTCGCTTTTGCCGTTTCGCGCCACTCAAATTCAACCTCCAACTTCCTGGTCACAAACGCGCGCTTACACGCATTTCGCTGAATCTTCCCGCTCGACGTCTTTGCGATCGTCCCTTGCCGAATCAGTGCGACCGCATGAACCTGCACCTCGTGCTCTTCCGCCACTCGCTGCCGGATCGCGTCGACGATCTCTTTGTCCTCAACAGCGCGGTTGCGATGTACTTCCTGCACGATCACCAACCGCTCTTCGCCTTCAACTTCCAATGAAAACGCCGCACTGCATCCCGGCCGCAACGCCGCATGACTCAACTCAGCCGTCTGCTCGATGTCCTGCGGATAGTGATTGAGCCCGCGAATGATGATCAGGTCTTTCAACCGGCCGGTAACGTAGAGTTCACCATCGTGCAGGAAGCCGAGATCACCGGTGCGAAGGAACGTCGTTTCATCGCACGTGTCGTCGAGATCGTCACCTACAAGTTTCGCGTGAAACGTGTTCGCGGTCGCTTCAGGTTGTTTCCAATAACCACCAGCGACACTCGGTCCAGCGAGCCAGATCTCACCGACCTCACCCACAGCACACTCAACCGCAGTCTCCGGATTAACCACGGCCAAACGCTGTCCGCCAAACGAAACACCACAGCTAATCAACGACTTCGCTTCCGAACCATTTCCCGCCGCGCTCAGCACGCGATTCTTAATCAACTCTGAAGCACTGAACGATTCGACGTTCGTCACACCGCGCGCCGCTTTCCCCGAAACAAACAGCGTCGCTTCCGCCAGTCCATAGCACGGATGAAAAGCCTCCGCCTTAAACCCGCACGACGCAAACGCTTTCGCGAATCGCTTCAACGTCGCCGGACGAATCGGCTCCGCACCGTTGAACGCGACTTTCCAACTACTCAGATCCAACTGCGCGCGTTGCTCTTCACTAACCTTGCGCACGCACAGGTCGTAAGCGAAGTTTGGCCCACCACTCGTCGTCGCTTTCGCTACCGAGATCGCTTGCAGCCAACTGAACGGACTTTGCAGAAACGTTGCCGGCGACATCAACACGCAACGCGCGCCAACGTACAACGTTTGCAACACGTTACCGATCAATCCCATGTCGTGATACAGCGGCAGCCAACCAACGATGATCGACGATTCCGTCTGATCAAACGCCTGCTGAATCAACTCCTCGTTGTGCATGAGATTGCCGTGGCTGACGATCACGCCTTTGGGTTGGCTCGTCGAACCGGAGGTGTATTGCAGGAACGCCGGCATCTCGGTCGTCAACAGCGGTCTATGCCATTCGTCCTGCGTGTGTTCCTCGAGATCGTCGGTGGTCAACCACTTCAATGAGTCGAGACCAGGAGACTGCTTACACAGCGGTTCGATTCGTTGCTGGATAAACGAAACACTCAGTGCGAGTGAAGCCTGTGAATCCGCCACAATCGACTGCAACCGGTGCAATGTGCGATTGAGCCGCGGCGGATACGCGGGCACAGCGATCGCACCTGCATATAGACATCCGAAAAATGCGGCAACGTATTCGAGATCCGAGGGATAGAGCAGCAGCACCGTCTTGCCGGCAGCGCCCATCGCAGCTAGTTCCTGGCCGATAAGCTGTGCTTTGCGATGGAGTTGGCTCCAACTCAGACTGATACTGCCCGTGCCGTTATCGGTAAGAAACGTGTAAGCCACGCGATCCGACTGAAAACGCGCACGCCAATCGAGCAGGTCCACGAGCGTGGATAACTGCGCACTTATCCCTAATCCGTGATCCGGACTTCCTATTGCTAAGCTACTCATGCAGGAATTTGCACGTGGTTTGAGGTGGGAGCTCTTGCGAGTTGTGCGGGCTACCGCCCTTTAGGCCAAGTGAGTGGCCTCGGTGTCACTGAAGTTCCGCCCGGTCGGGAGGGGCGCGAGTATCCCATGAGAGGGTGTGTCTGTCAACAACGAAGTTCTGGTAATCGAGTGAGCAAATATTGTATTCTGATGGCCCCGTTCAAATGGAAATTATCGTAATGCCTCAGCCTCAAAGGAAGGAAACAACATGCGAAGACTCGTAATGCTCTTTTTTATCGTTCTGTTCGCCTCGGTGGCCCACGCCCAGACACAACAATCGAAATCGGACGCGGATCAGATCAGGCAGACAGCACTTGATTACATCGAAGGTTGGTATGAAGGCGACGCCGTACGCATGGAGCGCGCGTTGCACCCGGACCTCGCAAAACGAATCGTGCGCGTCGATCAGCGTGGGCGCTACATGCTGGGACAGATGAGCGCGATGACGCTCGTGCAATTGGCGCGCGAGGGCGACGGAAAGTCGACGCCTAAAGAGAAGCAACAGAAAGACGTTACAGTGCTGGACATCTTCGCGAACGCCGCCTGCGCAAAGGTCATCGCGTCAGATTGGATCGACTACCTGCAACTCGCGAAGTGGAAAGGCCGCTGGGTGATCGTCAACGTGCTGTGGGAGATGAAACCCGCACCGACGCCAAGCTCCGGGCAGTAAGAGTTTCTGTTTGAGCTCAAACTTTAGCTTGTCAGACAACCTGAAGGTTGAACTCAGAACGAGCTCATTTCAAAAACGGTCTACTCGAATCTCGGCGATCGCAGACGCAGTGAGTTTGCGATCACTGAAACAGAACTGAAGCTCATCGCTGCGGCCGCGATCATCGGACTCAACAGCAGTCCGAAAAACGGATACAGCACGCCCGCGGCGATGGGCACGCCGATCGAGTTGTAAACGAACGCGAAGAACAGGTTCTGTTTGATGTTTTTCATCGTCGCGCGGCTCAAACGAATCGCGCGCACGATGCCCCGCAAGTCTCCCTTAACTAACGTCACATCAGCACTTTGCATTGCGACATCGGCGCCTGTGCCCATCGCGATACCGACGTCTGCCTGGGCCAGCGCGGGTGCGTCGTTGATGCCGTCTCCGGCCATCGCGACGCTGCGCCCTTCGCTCTGAAAACGTTTCACAACTTCCGCTTTCTGATGCGGCAAGACTTCGGCGACGAT
>JADMIO011053186.1_pt1 | contig 12489 bp, 12 predicted proteins | sample 8958161 | NCBI WGS metagenome assembly JADMIO01 (sample SAMN16585339, study PRJNA669376) | soil metagenome | isolation source: Crop rotation soil | place: USA: Cullars Rotation, Alabama | collected 2011 | reverse complement strand
CATCGGATGTAGCTGTTGGGGTGGCGGCGGATACGGATATTAATATATCCTATCCTTGAAAAATGAACTAAAAACTATAGAAAAACAGCTCAAATATGAGCTGTTTTTTTTCATACTTTCGTATGAATTTATATCCCTCTTATTTGCGATTTCAACTAGCAACATATTGTTTACTATGGAATAAGAAACATTTTTACTAAGGGGGATTACAATGATTAGAGGTCTTTACGAAGCACATTTACCTGTCCGCAACTTAAAAGTATCAATACCTTTTTATGAATCACTAGGGCTAAAATTATATAAAAGAGGAGATAATATTGCTTTCTTTTGGATTAAAGAAAATGAGAGTTGGCTCGGCCTTTGGGAAGGCACAGAATACAAAGTGAATTATCACCCCTCTTTACGACATATCGCCTTTCAAGTAAGTTTACATGATTTAGAAAATGCGATTCATTGGCTAAATCAAAAAGGAATTTCAGCACGAAAAGACTTTGGAATGGAACCAATTGAACCGATTGTTTTTCCGGAATTAGCACATGCAGCCGTATACTTTAACGACCCTGATGGAAATAGTTTAGAATTGATTGCACAATTACCTGTTGGACTTCCTACAGCGGAAAAAGTGTATTTAAGTGAGTGGAAAGAACAAATTCAAACATCGTCATTACATAGGGAGTAATCTATTTATGTCGGTTTCTTATTCCACACTTCTTAAAACAAATAAAAACTTCAATAAACTATTTTATGGGCAAACATTAAGTGTACTTGGGGATTGGTTCCATACGGTAGCTTTATTAACATTTGTCTACAGCATAACGGAATCGCCGTTTATGATCGCACTTACTTTTATAAGTAAAAGTTTACCACAGCTTCTTCTTAGTCCATTCATAGGCGGAATTGTAGATCGTTTCTCTAAAAAGAATATTATGATTTTTACCGATATTACACGGGGAATTATCGTCCTTACATACTTACTCGCAGGCTATAAAATTGAGATTATTTTCATTGCTAATATATGTTTATCTGTACTTGTTTGTTTATTTGAACCGGCTAAACAAGCAACCCTAAAAAATATCGTACACCAAAATCATTTCGTAACTGCTAACTCTCTTTCTAGTACAATTAATGGTTTTATGTCTATTATGGGGGCTTCTTTGGGCGGAGTAATTGCACAATCTTTACATATTGAGTTCGCTTTTTTAGTAAATAGCCTATCATACTTTCTTTCAGCCTATTTTATTTATAATATGAGTATTCCTGCTCATGATACTTGTAACAAGAACAAAGCATTTTTCACTGATATAAAAGGTGGTTATACATACATATTACAAACAAAAATCATTTTAACATTAATTCTTGTCGGCATTTCATGGGGGATTATTGGAGGCGCTTATCAACTACTTCTAACGATCTATGCCGAAAAAATTTTCCATACGAACATTGGGATTTTATATACGGTTCAAGGGGCTGGGCTTATGATTGGAAGCCTTCTCGTTAATCTTTATATATCCCATAATAAAGAAAAAATGAAAAAAGTATTCGGTTGGGCCTACTTATTACAAGGAATTTTCTTTCTCGGATTCATTCTATCCGATCAACTTATTATCGGTATCATTACTTTATTCTGTATGCGTATAGCAGGAGGAATCATCGTTCCACTTGATACGACATTACTTCAAACTTACACACACAAAAATATGATAGGTAAAGTTTTTTCATTCCATTATTCTATTTACGGATCTCTTATTCAGTTATCGATGCTTTTTGCAGGAGGGCTGTTAGAAATTCTTTCTCCTCAAATGATTGGCAGTTTATTAGCTACATGCTGTTGTAAGTTTTATATGGCTGTTCTTGTTTTATCGTGGGGATCTCAGTGAATAATTTAATGATAATCAATACATTTTGATCCCATTCATTATTTGTTTCCCCATAATAAAATTGTTTCAAAATGTAAGTCGGATTTTTTAGTTAAAGAGCCTTATATGGCAATACTATTTGAGAAAAAACTAGATATTTATGTTAAAATACAAATGAGTTTGTGAAATATTGCACTTAAATAATAGACTTTAACTAGTTAAACTTGATTAAATAGGAGGGCTGTTTTGGGTATCACATTCATTTTCGTATGTATTATATTAGTGGCTTCTATTCTGCAAGCAAGTACAGGTTTTGGCTTTTCCATAATGGCAACCCCTTTCTTACTTATGTTATTTCTACCACAAGAAGCTATACAAATAAACATTATTTTATCTTTAATTATTTCCATTTCACTCATTTGGAAAATAAGAATGGACGTTGATTTTGTTCTACTGAAAAGGTTTATTTTTGGAAGTATAGTTGGTGTTCCTTTTGGCATTTTAATTTTCATTTCCGTTAACATAAACACTTTTAAATTAGCAGTTAGCATCCTACTCTTACTATTAACATTGTTGCTAATATGCAACGTTAAGGTTAGATCAACACAATCTAGAGATTTCATAGTTGGTGGATTATCTGGTCTTTTAACGACAAGTATCGGTATGCCCGGTCCACCCCTGTTACTTTATTTTACAGGAACTGATACTGAAAAAGAGAAGTTAAGAGCAACTACATTAGCTTTTTATCTGTTTATATATTTCATTAGTCTAGTAACTCAAATACTCTTTACTGGCACAAACAAAACCATTTGGGAATCAAGTTTTTATGCCATTCCAATTGTATTTTTAGGTTTGTTTATAGGTCAAATTATTTTTAAATGGCTTAATCAACGGATTTTTAAAATATTTACGTATATTCTTTTAAGTTGTACAGGGGGTTATCTTCTTATTGAAAGTTTGAACTTGTTATAGAAGATGCTTTAGATTGTGCCATAACAGATATGTTCAAACGAAATTATTACTGTATTTTCCGGCGGGGTATTCCATATCAAAACTTAAATAACTTTATTAACAGTTTACAATTAGCAATAATCTTTCTTTCATAAGGAAAATATTTCAAATCAAATACTAAATAAAACGATAAAAAGCGGCTATTATGCCGCTTTTACTTACTATTGGCATTTCATCCTCATTTTCTATCACTTTTGTAAAAAATTATTAATTTTTATTTCTATGTACATGATAACAAACAAAATACCTAAGTTCAGAAAGAATAAACAACTTTCTGGCCTTAGGTATTTCTCCTTCTCAAAGAGGCAAACCTGCATCACAGGTTTGCCTCTTTACTCACTTCTTATTTAATCCTTTTTCACTTAAAAACTCTTTCATATGCATTCTTTTTTCTTTAGACATAAACGAACTCATTGATTCCGTCCATGTTACGTTTTTCTTGTTTGATGATCTTTCTTTATAATACGCGTTCATCGTTTCATCATATTCGTTTAGTAATTCATCATATTTTTGTTCATCATATCCATTTTCATGAAGGATTGCTGCTACTGGTAAACGTGGTTTCACTCCATGATCTTCATCTGGTACGCCGACTGTCATTCCGAATACAGGATATACTTTATCAGGTAAATGAAGCAGTTCACTCACTTCTCTCGGATTATTACGAATACCACCAATATAACAAATACCGTATCCTAACGATTCTGCTGCTAGTGCTAAGTTTTGCGCAAAAAGTGAAGCATCTACCGTCGCAACGATAAAGTCTTCTACTCCCTCATGCTTTATCTCTGTACTATGTTTTTCACATGCAATTTCAAGTCGTTTTAAATCTGCACAACAAACAAAAAATGCTGCACAGTCCTTCACATGACGATTTCCGGATAGCTCTGCTAGTTTAGCCTTTAATTCCTGATCTGTTACATATATAACAGAATACGCCTGTACAAAATGTGATGAAGCTGCATGTTGCGCAGCGTGCACCATCTTTTCTACTACATCTTTTGGAATTGATTCTTCTTTATATTTACGAACTGAAACATGTTGCTCCATCTTATGTATGATCTCATTCATGAAAATCACTCCTTTTTTCTCTTCATAATGAAAAATTAACATATCTTTTTCAATTTTCACAACTTATAAGCACAAAAAGAGCAATTCTTTTTGAATTACTCTTTTTTAAAACGTTTATCGATACGGTAAATGAAATTATACTTATCTTATTACGCCGTTTTCAAGACTTTAATACCTTTTACGATATTCCAAATGAAGTAGTAAATTCCTACAAGAATGAACACTGCATATGTGATAGCCATTCCAATTCCAGCACCGTCAGATTGATTGAAACCTAAACCGTACATGCCTGATATTGCTAGTCCTCCAAATAAGATTGCGTATGGGAAAACATGTGACCAAAATGCTTTTTTCGCGTGATACTTCACTTCATCTTCTGCAACAAAGTACACGATAATTGGTAGTAAAAATGGTGCAAAAAAGATACTAAAGTAACATAACGAAGATAAAATATTATTTCCTTTCATCCGATTCACCTCTAAATAGTTTTTGTTACCTTCATTATGTCAGGAAATCATTCTAGAAACTATCGCTTTACCTTTCACGAACGTGACATATTTGTAAGATTTTCCTCAAACTAAATCCCGCCTGAAGTTTCAGACGGGATCACTTTCACTATATTCGATTCATAAACCAATACTGTGTAATTGCTAAATATTCTCGTATATTCGATGGAATGATGATTGGTTTCGGTGTTTTTGCCGGAAGACCTTCTAATTGTAAACCTTGTTTGGCCGCTATTTTTTTCGCTCTAAACATGTGAAAATCGTTTGTTACGATCATACCTTTTTTCATATCGGCTGGAATTAACGGTTTTGAGAATGTAATATTCTCATCTGTACTCGTAGATTTGTCCTCCATTATAATGCGGTCTTCTGCGATATTTTGTTTTATTAGTCCTTGTTTCATTGCTAATGCTTCTGAAATGTCTTCACCTTTTCCTTGTCCTCCAGATACGATAGCGATTGTTTTCTCATGTGATTTTAAATATTCAGCTGCTTTATCAATACGATATTGCAATGAATAAGATGGTTTCGTCCCATTTACTTTCGATCCTAGTACAATTATGTAATCAGCATCGTAGGTTGCATTCATATGCCCATGCTTATAAATGTGATATTGTAAAAACCCCGCATACACGGCGCAAATCATTATAACAACTAAAATGCCCTTCATTATTTTCTTCTTTCTCATATTCATATACTCCTATTTTCTTTTACTTCCTTCATGATAATATCCATTTATTTGTTTGTATACAGACAGATTCCAATAAACCCTAATTTATCCTCTGAAAGGTAATATTTATATTACTTTCGGGAATAGTAAGTACAACTTTACACGAAGGAGTGTCTCTATTGCTTCTCTTTTTATGTAACGTGTCGTTCTTTTTCATCTTATTTTTACTATCGCTTAAGTTACTCGGTAAATCCGCGTTAGCACAACTAACTCCTCATGATTTTGGGGCTATAATCTTTTTATCTTATTTAGCTTTCCAAGCCATACCCGTCTCTGGTGCTTTACAAGCATTTCTCGGTATGGTTATTATCACATGTTTACATTTACTCCTTACAAAATTAAGCCTATTCAACAAACTAAATCGTTTTATTCTCGGACACCCTATCATTTTAATTAAACATGGTGATATTATTTTTGAGAACTTACAAAAAAGTAGATACCCCATTGCAGAACTGCTTTCTAATCTTCGCGTTGCAGGATATCCAAGTGTTCATGAAATTGAATACGCTATTTTAGAAGCGAACGGCGCTATTAGTATTTTACCAAAAAGAGAACTTGTACCATTAACTCCAAAAGATTTAAACATAGAAGTTAAGTATGCTGGATTACCAATTGCACTTATCGTCGATTCACAAATTCAATACGATAACTTAAAGTTAATACATAAAGATGAAAAATGGTTATATAAAGAATTAAAAGAAAAAGGAATTACAAATATTAAAAACGTTGCCTTTGCTTCTGTTCAAGAAACGGATGGATCTTTTGCGATTAGTTTAAAGGAATAAAAAATCCCCTTAATTGCTTAAGGGGATTTTCTTCATCATATCGCTTCTTTCTCTCCTGCCATATTTAATGGCACAGGATGTTTCATGCGATTCATCGTAAATACGATAATTGCTGTCATTACTTCAGCAACTGGCATAACGAGCCAAATTCCATTTATACCAAATAATTTCGGCATAATCCATAACAATGGAATAATAAATAGTAATCCTCGGCTCATTATAATAAGTACTGATTTCTTCGTTTGTCGTACTGATTGGAAATACTCTCCATACACAATGTTATAACCTAAAAATACGTATTGGATAAAGAATAAGCTAATACCTGTTAAGGTTAACTCCAATAATTCTGGAGATTGAACATCAAATAAACCAATGATATATTTCCCGAAGAATAATCCGACAATTATCGCAATGCCTCCGAGGACAACTGCAATTTTCACAGCAAACTTCAGTCCTTCACGAAGTCTCTCTGATAAATTTGCCCCGTAATGAAAACTAGCAATTGGCTGTAATGCTGCTCCAACACCAAAGAATAATAGTAATGTCATTGCATGAATACTATTCACCATCGCATAGGAAGCTACTCCTACTTCTCCTGCATATTGGACAAATGCGATATTAAAACCAATCGTTACGATTGCAACCGTACTTTCTGCTGTAAAACTTGGGAAACCAATCACCATAATTTGTTTGACAGTATCCCATTCAAAATGAAATTTCGTCCACTTTAAAATACTACTTTTTCTAAAGAAGTGCGTTAGTAATACAAGGAAACCAACCGCTGCCGAAAGAATAGTCGCTGAAGCAGCACCTGTAACGCCCCATCCAAAGATAAAAATAAAGATATAGTCAAACACTATATTTAATACAGCTGTTACAACAAGACCAGCCATTGCTAAATTAGGATTTCCATCATTTCGTATGAATGTACTTAAAATATTTTCTAAAACGTATATCATTCCAAATGTTAATAATACGTGTAAATAGTCTAACGCATATGGTAGAATCACTTCATTTGCACCAAATAAATATGCTAAATCTTCTATTCTCCATAAGCAAATCGCTGCTAAAATCCCTACGATAACAACTGCTACCGTCATGGATTGAGTAAAAATAGACCTTGCTCTTTCTCGTTTATTTTCACCTAATGCAATGGAATATAACGTTGCCCCGCCCATTCCAATCCATAATGAAATAGAGAAGAAAATCGAAAACGCTGGAATAGCCACGTTTACTCCTGCTAAACCGTTCGCCCCAACTCCTCTACTAATCATGACCGCGTCAATTACAATATTCACTGACATTAATACCATTCCAAGAACGGCTGGTATTAAATATGAAATAAATAAACTTTTAATTGGTTTTTCTCTTAATTTTTCTGTTGCTTCCATACTATTATGCTCCTTTTTCAACTCTCTGTTCACAGTTTAAACCTTCAAGTAACTTGAAGGTCAAGAGAGAATTAAAAAATAGGTAACTGAATTATATTAATGAATGTAAATTTGTAATCAATTCAAAGGTTTTCATCTTATTTTTTTACTACAGGAATTTGAATTTCTGTTACTTGCTCCTCTGGATTTTCTGTTACAGACCAATCAATCAATCCAATCTCAATCGAATCTCCATGTACTTCGTAACCTTCTTTATCAATGTATGTAAGTAACTCCTTGTACGTTGCATCTGTTTCTTCATACGGTCCATGATGATAAGAACAAGCATATAAACCTTCTTTAATTTCATCTGAAGTATGCACTTCATACGGCATATAATCCAAAAGAATAAATACGCTGCTATATGCTTGAAACTCCTTTTGCATTAATGCTTTTTTGGAAATTGTCACACCTATATCTCCTGAAAATAGACTATCATCCATTTGCCTCATATTTTTTTGCAACGAATGAATGTAGTACTCAAACATATCATCCGTCGTATTCGGGGCAACCGCAATAGCTGTTATTTTTCGCTGCGGAATCTCTTTAATTACCATTTGTTCAGCTTTTGCTTTTGTTGCTTTCTTAATTAAATGAATTCTATGCTCCATTTTCGCCAAAGCATACTCAATTTCTCTTTGTTTCTTCAGCATCATCTCTTGTTGTTTTTCCAGTAAATTGAGTGCGTATGCTGGATTTCTTTCATCAATATATTTCTTAATTTCCTTTAACGGAATATTTAACTGGCGTAAAAATTTAATCGTATCTAACAGTGAAAATTGATCGATTGTATAATAACGATAATTCGTTTGAGGATCCACAATGGACGGATGAAAAATTCCTTTTTCATCATAATACCTTAATGTAGATTCTGCGATATTATGCATTTTCGCCATTTCTCCAATTGTAAAACGTTTATTTAATAACATCTTTTATTTCCTTCCATTTCTATTTATTTCATTATATGTTCATTTTCTCTTCAAAACAAAAAAGAATTCCCATACGAGAATTCTTTTTTACTATTAAACCTCTATTATTATAGGAAGAATCATCGGCTTTCGTTTTGTATTTGTATATATATACTTCCCTAATGCTTCTCTTACCTCCCTTTTCAAAATACCCCAGCTATTCACATTCTCTTTCTTTAAATTATTAATCGTAATAACAGCTAATTTATTTAATTCTCTTAGAAATTCTTCTGAATCACGGACATAGACAAATCCACGAGAAATAATATCTGGACCTGAAATTATTTCTCCATCCACTTTATTAAAAGTAATAACTATAACGAGCATTCCATCTTCTGAAAGTTGTTTACGATCACGTAATAATGCATTTCCAACATCTCCAATTCCTAATCCATCTACATATATATTTCCTGCCTGTATTCTTCTAGATTGAATTGCCACTTCATTACTTATATCTACAACATCTCCATTACGTACAATAAAGATATTTTCCTTTTCAATACCAATTGATTCTGCTAACAAACTATGGTGATGTAGCATTCTAAACTCTCCATGAATTGGAATAAAATATTTTGGCTTCATTAATGTAAGCATTAACTTCAACTCTTCTTGATATGCATGACCGGATACATGCACTCCAGTAGAACTACCTGATCCGTAAATCACCTTTGCTCCTAATGCAAATAAATTATCGATAATTCGAGAAACGTTACGTTCATTTCCTGGGATAGGTGTCGCGGCTATAATAACCGTATCTTCTGGTAAAATATCCACTTGTCTATAGTTTCCACTAGCTAAACGCGCTAAAGCTGCCATTGGTTCTCCTTGACTTCCTGTACAAAGTATTGCAACCTGCTTTGGATCTAAACGATTTACCTCATTTGCTTCAATCAACATACCTTCTGGAATATGTAAATAACCTTTCTCTAGAGCAACCTCTACTACATTTACCATACTTCTCCCTAGCAAAGCTAGTTTTCGATTTGTTTTTATACATGCTTCAACTATTTGCTGAACACGATTCACATTAGAAGCAAACGTAGAAATAATTACTTTTCTATTTGCTTTCATAAATATTTCCTCTATCCGTTCTCCTACTGACCTTTCTGATGGAGTAAAACCTGGGCGTTCTGCATTTGTGCTTTCAGATAATAAAGCTAGTACACCTTCACTTCCTATTTTAGCCATTTTATGAATATCAGGATGTTGATTATTTACTGGTGTTAAATCAAATTTAAAATCACCTGTATGTACTACAGTACCTTCTGGTGTATGAAAAACAATACCGAGACAATCCGGAATACTGTGGTTCGTTTTAAAAAAAGTTGCCTTAATAGAACCACAATCAATTTCTGATTCTGAATGAATAACGATTAATTCCGTATCATTTTGAAGATTGTGTTCCTTTAATTTAATTTCAATTAAACCTAACGTTAACTTTGTTGCATAGATTGGTACATTTAGTTGTTTTAAAAAATATGGTATTCCGCCAATATGGTCCTCATGCCCGTGCGTTACTATTAAACCGCGAATTTTTTCTTTATTTTCTTGCAAATATGTGACGTCTGGAATTATTAAATCAATCCCTAATAAACTTTCATCTGGAAATTTAGATCCACAATCAATGACGACAATATCATTTTCATATTGGATAGCATACATATTTTTTCCTATTTCATTTACTCCACCTAAAGCAACAATAGACAAGTTATTTTTTAATGCCTTCAAATTATAAATCCTCCCTTTCACAGTTATAGTTCGTGAAATAGTATGTAGACTTTATTATTTGTAATGGAAAAGGACTTCATACTATTTTATACATATAAAATTCACACACTACTCTTACACCTATATCCCAATAAGACAGCTTCTTCCTCAAAAAGCTCCCATTTTTTCATTGATTTTTTATAAAATCTATTATATATTAATTACAGGTTCAAATTACGAGTTCAAAAGAACTTGTAATCAGACCCTTTTGTTTAATGGGTTTTACATATTTTCATTAGGCAAATTCCGAGAAATCGTATGATAAAATTAAAAATGACGAGGAGAGGATCAGATGGAATTCGAATTTTTCTTTCAAATTGCACTTATTTTATTAAGTACAAAGCTTGCTGGTGATCTTAGTGTTAGATTAGGTCAACCTTCTGTACTAGGTAAATTAATTGTCGGTATCGTTATCGGTCCAGCTGTATTAGGTTGGATTGAAAATTCAGAGCTTCTAACTCAATTAAGTAATGTCGGGGTTATTCTCTTAATGTTTATGGCTGGACTTGAAACAGACTTAGAAGAATTAAACGCAAATCGTAATTCTTCTTTAGCAGTTGCACTCGGAGGTATCATTCTTCCATTCGTAGGTGGTTACGTTTCCGGCCTTATTATGGGAATGGAACAAGGAAACGCTGTATTCTTAGGATTACTTTTATGTGCGACAAGTGTTAGTATTTCCGTTCAAACACTTCGCGATTTAGGAAAGATGAAAACACGTGAAAGTACAACTATGCTAGGCGCAGCTGTATTTGATGACATTCTTGTCGTTATTTTATTAGCATTTGCAATGAGCTTCTTAGGTACTGATGATGTTAACTTAACAATGGTTATCTTGAAGAAAGTAGTATTCTTCGCTTCTATTATTTTAATCGGATGGAAAGGTGTTCCTGCGATTATGCGCTGGTTATCACCACTGCGCGTATCTGAGTCTATCGTGAGCGCGGCCCTTATCATCTGTTTCTCATTCGCATATTTCGGCGAATTATTAGGAATTGCTGGTATTATCGGTGCTTTCGCTGCTGGTATTGCAATTTCTCAAACAAACTACAAACATGAAGTAGAAAAGAAAGTAGAACCAATTGCTTACGCTATGTTCGTTCCAGTATTCTTCGTTAGTATCGGTATGAATATTACATTTGACGGTATCGGCAATCAAATTTGGTTCATCTTAGCATTAACTGTTATCGCTGTATTAACGAAATTAATCGGCTGTGGATTCGGTGCACGAATGACTGGATTTGACGCTAAGTCTTCTGCAATTATCGGTGCTGGAATGGTTTCTCGTGGTGAAGTTGCACTTATCATTGCAGGAACAGGACTTTCTTCAGGTCTATTGGCACAAGATTACTTTACAGCAATCGTTATTGTCGTTATTTTAACTACAATGATTACACCACCAATGTTAAAATACACTTTTGGTGCAAAAGATAAAGCAATGAAAGCAAGTAAATAAGTTTACTATAATAAAAGGAGATTGCTATTTTATAAGATAGCAATCTCCTTTTTGTTTTATCTTTAAACAATCTCGTTCTTTTTTAACCATTTTTCAAAAATAGTTCGTGCTTCTTCATCATTGATATCATCACTAAATGAATACACCTTAATACCATAATCATCTATATATTCACCCAGTTTCATTTCCTCCACTTTCTTATAAAAATCGTCTGCCTCATAGTGCGGAAGATAAGCATCCCAAACTGGTTCATTTATTCTTTTGTACGCCGTCACTTCTAAATCATATCCGTCTTCATAATATCCGATGTGATAATGTTTGCTCGGATCATATTTATCCATTAAAAGTCCCCTCCTACTAAACAAAAGCGAGCCTTATATTAAAGCTCGCTCCTCTCTCTATTTATTAAATACGTTCCATCGCCGTCTTCAACGTTCCAACAACAAAGGCAATTTCTTCACTTGAAATAATAAGCGGCGGTGCTAATGTTAAGACGTTATTATACCCTGCTGTTGTCATACCATTGCGTCCTATAATTAAGCCCTTTTCTTTACAAGCATTTACAACACTTGCAATTTTGTCGTTATCAATTGGCTCTTTCGTCTCTTTATCATTTACTAATTCAATTCCAACTAACAGGCCTTTTCCTCTAATATTCCCAACAAGCGGATGTTCCCCAATTTCATCTTTTAGTTGCTCTAATAAAAGGGAACCCATTTGCGCAGATCGCTCGATTAAATTTTCATTTTCCATAATCTCTAAGTTTTTAAGTGCTAATGCACAAGCTGCTGGATTTCCACCAAATGTATTAATATGGCGGAAGAATTCATATTCTCCTTTACCTTTAAAAGCCTCATATATTTCTTTTTTCACAGCTGTTGCAGATAATGGTAAATATGCGCTCGTAAT
>JADMIO011827287.1_pt1 | contig 12490 bp, 7 predicted proteins | sample 8958161 | NCBI WGS metagenome assembly JADMIO01 (sample SAMN16585339, study PRJNA669376) | soil metagenome | isolation source: Crop rotation soil | place: USA: Cullars Rotation, Alabama | collected 2011 | reverse complement strand
CTTTCCCCGTCCATTCGATTTGGTTCTCCGAGAGTTCATCCACCCCGGATATGCCGCCGCGCCGTACGAGCTTCATCAAGGCCGTCAAATTAAGCGGCCCCGTAACTCTGCCACGAGAGCGTACATAAAAGAGCTTCTCCGTCCCATCTGGCATACCGACTCCAGTCGTGTGTTACTTCATATTCGCCGACGCAATAAACAAGAACGTGCCCTCCGGTATGTCCTCAGGAAACGGATTCTCAAGTTCCCATTTACCATTAGATGTGTGGCCAACTACCACCAGGCCGGGCTCCTCCACCGTTTTTGGTAAATGGGCGCTGACCGCAAAAGCAACGAGCCCATCTTCCGGCTTCACCAGCGTGACGATAGTCGCTGTTTTGTTGGGCATGCCGATGTAGCATCCACGACCCAAGAACCCCGACGGCAAACTCGGCCTAGTGCGTGCATTTATCGTTTGCTTCAGTTCCGCTGCAGAGGGCAGGGCTCTGACAGCTGAGCTGATTTCGGCACGCGCGGACGGCGATTCCGGATCCTCTGGATCAATCCACCGCTTGTCCTGCGGCTTCAAGTCGGCAAGATCCTTTACGGCGGATTTTAGTGCTGGGATTTCAACCCAATCTAGTGTTTCCAGGTTCAATTGTGAAATGCGCAGTACCGTACTCGCCTGCAGGACGGGGTCGCACTTTTCCTGGGCCCTAAAAATTTCGACGGCATCGATGCCAATGAATGGCCACTGGTCAAAGGTCATTTTCTTGATCGACGCGCGAACCGCCGCGGCCGCAATCATTTGGGGTGATTTCGGTGCGGCCTGTGTAGGCAGAATCTTCGGTTTATCTCCCTTGCGGAGATCGCGTCTGATGGGTTTAACAGCAGAATTAGGGTCAGGATCAGGATAAAGATATGCTGTAATCGAATCGCCGACGATCGAATGAGTTAATTCAGGAATCTCAGGCGTGTAATATACCTTTCCCTGCTCGGTTTCTACGACATAAAGGCGCGTGTAGAGCGCTCCCTGCATTAGCCGATCCAGAGTGCGCTTCCATACGCCATCCTCTGCCACCGCATCCATCCCGCGCCTCAGAAAATCTCTGTAAGTGCCGACGGCCAGAAGGAGCGGAGACTTGGGGTGTTCCGGCAAGTACTTTTCCAGAACCTTGATGCGATCCGCCGCCTCTTTTTCCGACTTGGGGACAAAACTCTGTGACCAGCTGGCCGAAATCGAATCCCAAGCCTCGATGGCGGCGTCGCCCTCAGCGCGCTGCTGCGCCGCCGTAAATGAGTCCCTCTTGAGCCCGTTGGGCATCGATAAGAGATAATCTTTGATGGCGGTCTGGTTCTGCTTGCTGGACTTGGCAGCCGCAACCGTCTCAATCTTGAGTTGCTCGGCGTCAGCCGCACTCAGCGCGGCCTTTGCCTGATTGAGTACAGCGTCCAAAGTCATCGAGATAGACAAGCGAGTGGAGACCGTAACATCCGGCCGGTTTTCCAAGTCCTTGAGGAGCGCCTCGCATGCCGCCACCTCTCGGATGTACCCCTCGTGATCTAATCGTAACAACTCAGCGGTTATCTGCTTGTCCATTCTTGTACGCAACACTTCGGCCGCACCCATGAATTGCTGATCCGCCTGACGCTGTTTATTGGCATTCGCCTGCGCGAGCTTGTCTTGGAGCGCCTGGAGCGCTCCCTTCTCATCAGGCCGGAGTGCTAAGATCTGCGCGCGTTTCAAAGCAAGTTCATCGACCGCATCTGCACCCTGCAAGTTCGCCCATACGGCTTTAAACTCAGATTCGCGTGTTTTTTCTTTCTGGATCCCGGCGTCCAGGCGAGCAGTTTCTGCCTCCAAATCCGGGTTGGATGTGTACCGCGCCCCTTCCTTAGCTATCGAACCACGCACCGATATGGCGCGCTGTAAGTCTCCGCTGGTTTCCAGTGCGACTTCTGCATCCTTGGCAGCCACAATCCATCGCTTCAAATTGGACTGGTAGGTTGCTTTGAGGAACCAGAAGCCGGAAAGGCCTAAAACGACTATCACGGCAGCTGCGATCCCAGCCATCGTCATCTTAAACCTGCGCTGGGCCGCGGCACTTCGCTCGGCCAGGCGCTTCTGATAGCGCTGCTCTAGTTCGGGCGCCAGTTCGTAGGGGTACCGCGTTGTAGCCTGAAAGAGCCTCTCCAACTCCACCGTCGGCACGTCCCGGTCCAACCCGCCCTGGAGATCCGCGCAGGCCTCGTCAAATGCCTTGGACGAGTCGGCTTTGTGCTGCTCCTGAGTTACCCACGAGCGCGCGCCGGCAGCCTGTTCCAGCAGATCGGCGGGGAGTTTGTGCGGACAAACCTTGACGATGTGATCCCATTGCCGCAGGACGGCGCTACATTCCTCAAAGTTCATGGCGGAATGCGCGACCTCCAGCTTGGGCACAAGTTCGCGGAGCATTTTTTCGCCAGTCTTATTGGTTAGGCGCTTTAACGCCGCGTCCAACTCATTTTTGAATTCCACCGGAATAGGCACGCGCCAACCGGGCTCGTGGACCTCCTGAACCAATCCTTCCAGCCATCCCAGCTCGTCCCGTTTTTCGGCTTCCCGTGCCTGTTCCTCGATTTCCGCCAGCCGAAGTCGTTCCACCACTTCCAGATCGTCTCCCCAGTGAATTGTCGCAGAATCAGCAGCCGCAATCTTCCGCAAGAGTTTCACCCGCGCTGGCAGCGCGCCTTGAGCCAAATTCAGCGTCCGATGTGCCGTCAGCATCGATTGAAGTGGCACTTCCTCGGCATAGGCGTCGTTGAGTGCCTGCGCCGCTTGCACTGCCAATGGCGGCGGGGTTGGCAGATCAAGCGAGACACACGCCAACTTCCACTCGGATAGCTCCGCGAAATCCAGTACCGCTAGCACGTCCAGCAAAACCGGATGTTTTTCTGCAAGGTGAATGGCCTCTGACCTCAAACCCCTGCGCAAGTAACCATGGCACTCCCGCAGCCGGTCGTTCATCTCCTTGCAGCACCGGGCGAATTCGCCGGCAAGTGGCGCAATCTCGGCAGGACTTGCCTGCCTTGACGAGGCCAGATAGCCCTGAATCTCGTCCACAATGCGCTGATAATCGGCCATGGTCGCCTCAATCGGGAGGTTATCTATCCCCGTTGGATGGGACTTGTACTTTGATTCGTCTGACTCGTACGCTATTGCCATATCCAATTTCAAACTGCTTCATCGTCGCCATTTGTTCAATGGAGAGGTTCATTTCGGAGATACAATTTTCAACCTTCTTTTTAAAGTTAGGCAGTTGATTCCCTTCTTGTTCCACTTTCTCCTCTCTTAAGATTGCTTCGTAGGACGCTTTGATATTGGGATCATCCAGTGGTCCCTTATTCGACTCAACCGCTTCCCTAATTTTCGATCGCGTTTTAAGTTTGGCGTCCTTTACGTCGCCGATCGCATTGTCAACCGCTTGTTTTGCCCAGATTTTTTGTTGGTCCAATGCGCCAATATTAATTTCAATCTTGGCGAGGCTCTCCTGTAGACGCCTCCGGTAATCTAGAGCGGTTTCGGTGTTACAATATGCCTGAATCTTACAACCGTCACCAGTTTTATTTGGAATCAGGACAAGATCGACATAGTACTGGTGTTTGCCGAGCGAAATGTCAATTGCCTGCGTGAGGTGACTACATTTGATTTCCTCAGTTTTTTCCGGCCCCGGCGAAGAAAGGACTCCCCTAAAGAAACCCACAGATCCAGTGCTAGCAGAATACCTCGCAGGCTCATCGAACCATTGACACGGAACAAGTCCAGTGTCATTGGCAATCTGACATCTCAGCCCGTTTATTGGAATATCTAGGTCAATCGAAGTTCCTTTGTATTCATTTACTCCGGGAGATACCACGAGAGTAGAGTCCGCAGTACCGGGTGAAGGCAAGGAAAAAAAGACTTCTATTTGTGCTGATTTGCCGTCGCCATCCACGATTTTCAGTGAACCCGATGAGAGTATGAGAGCGCACTGCCGGCGAATTGCATCATTTTCGGGCGACTGGTCTACCCAAACAAGTTTAAGCTTCTTGTCGGTGTCGGCATAGGCCATGGATGCAACCGGCATCCCATCGGATTCGCCAGCCTTTGGAACCGAAATTCTAATTCTTGGTCGATCCCAAACGAATCGGAATTTTAACTCTGGAATGCCTTTGCCTTCAGGTGGGATACTGAATATTTGTAAGCCTGATTCATCCGGTCGACGCACACCTGCCAAGGAAAACTCCAAAGTATTTCGTGCGCCGCTAAAGTCTGGAATCGGCACGTCCGTGTCCTTTGTGGTGTTTATTGCAAGCGTAAGCCTTGGGCGAGTTGCCGGTGCAGTGTTAGCGCCTGCCTGGTCCGGTCTTGATGTAGCTTTGCGGTCAGATATGTCTGGCTCCGTGTCAGCGCTTGCTATCCGAGCTGAAGGAGCATTATTGGGCGGAGCAATCGAAGGGTTAGCGGACGGCGTCGGCGCTGGGCGCGAGACCGGGAGTGGCGTCGTATCTGAACTCATTTGCCCCAAAACATTCGGATTCCGCGGAACATTGCTCGATTTCGTGGGAGTATGCGACTCAATAAATACGCCTACAAATATCCCAATGCCCAAGAACAGAAGCGCGGCACTCGCCACTCCCACTGCAAAAATCCAAGGCGCGATCCCATGCTTACGTCCAGAGTATTCAGCAGATACTTCGCGCTCCACGATCACTACATTGGGATACGACCCGGATGGCGAGTTCGCCAACTGTATTTCCTCTGTAACCTCATTAAGGGACCGTGACCGTCTCGCAGGTGCGCTTTCCTCCAATTCCAATAATCCTCTACCGGGTTCTTTCGCCATCTCCCTGGGTGCGGGTTGAATGCCTGTGCGGGCGAAGTCCACCAGCGGCGACAGCGTCCCACAGGCCCCGGCGTGCGCCAGATCGATCACCAAGGCGCGGCCCCGTTGCTTGATGGCCTCCCGCGCAGCCGCCGAATCGATCACCACACCGCGCCACGCACAGCCCAGTCCCGCCGGCAAGTCTGTAAAGTATGTATTGAACGTCACCTGCCAACGTATCGAATCTGGCAGCAGCGCCAGTGCTTCTTCAAACAGACCCAGAATGTCCACACTTGGCCCGTAAATGATGTAAGCCGGCTTGCTTGGGTCGCTTATGAAACTCGCCGCCAGGACGCCGGCCCACCCGGCATCGCCAGTTACTGTTTGCCACTTTTCACAGATTCCGCCGGCCCGCTTCCTATCAGGCGCGGCCCGTCCCACGGGAATCGTCCGTGGCGCCCCGCTCCACTTTTTCTCCAGGAATCCATTGAGCATCAGATAAGCGGGGCCGCAGCCGGGCAGTTCGTTCAATTCCAGGGACACGTGATGAGCAAATTTATTGGATCGCCCCGTGTAATCACTACCGGCTTCACACACTCGCGAGAGGACGCTGCGCACTCTACCTTGTAAGGTGACGCGCCAATGCGCCCATGACACCGGGTTCTGCGATGACTGGGGACCCCCTGGCTCGAATAGATAGCGATAGCCGCTCAGAGACTCCAGCCGCTCCATCAACTGGGCTGGAATACCTTCTGTGCACGCCACTGTACAGAAACCTTTGGAACCCGGCTTCAAGCCCGACGGGGCGGACGTATAGTACAGTTCGTGACTCATCGCCTTTGTCCCTCGGCCGCCGAGTGAGGGATACGCCGTGTGGAATGTAGGACTTCCTGGCCATTAACGCGGCCGTTAGCAGTGGTGACCACGGGAATGAGGTCTTTGCCCCACTTGCCAAACATGTAGGTGAGCGGCACGGTCGTCCATCGCGGTTTGATGTTTCGCGGCCGTGCGCCAAAAAATCCCGGGCTTCCGGGAACCGGTTCCGGTGCCGATCCAAGTGCCGAGACGGGAATGTATACCACCCAGCGGCAGAAATCCTCTGCTGCCGAGACAACTTCTGGCGTCCATTTCAACAGCACTTCGCGAATTCGGGCCGAAACGTGTTCGATCCGCGGTATGTCGAGGAAGTTCTCGCCGTGTCCGTTGCGGATCGGTTCGGAAACCAGATCCTCCGTCGTCAGTTTGCCCCATACGTCTGACTTTGAGATGACCATGATCAGAGGGCGTTCATATTTTGCGCTACCGGTCAATCCGGCATATCGCTTAATGCGCTCTGCGGCTTCCAAAAGCAGCGTGTGCTGGCTTAACGCCGATTGCCCGCCGTGCGCCTGGTATTTGGCTTTGGCTGAAAGTTGCGGATCGGCACTAAACTGACGGCACTGTTCGCGCAAACGCGGGTCCTGAGTCGGATCGAACAGGAACATCAATGCCCGGGACTGCGCCAAATGCCGCGTGGTCGGGCTCAGCCCGTGGTCGTGCCCCGGCTGGAAAGATTCCCCGGCATTGTCATACAGGCAGAGGATGCGGCTACTCTGAGGCGTCTTGTACAGTCGATGGCCGTTAGTGGATGAGAGACGGAACAGAAAGGGTTTCGGCAATTGGACGGGCTGTCCCGCCATCAACACCTCGTCGTAGAAACCTCCTCCCTTTTCCTCGGTTTTCATCAGTTTGATCACCGAGTCTGGGTCTTCCGCCAGGAATAGGCGTGACTCATTTTCGTTGAGCATGATGTTAGAAAGCGGGTCAGCATCGTTAAATGCCAAGTTGAAGTTGCTCGGGAGGCTGCGCCGTAATTGCCAGATCATGCTGGCGAGGAGCCAGGTCTTCCCGCTCGAAGGGCCGCCGATGATCGACAGGAAATAGGGATCAGCGCGCAGAATCGGGCGTGGAATGTGGAGGTGGCATTGTGGGCATGCCAGGAGCTGGCAGGGTTGCCCCCGGCCGTCGATCGCCTGACAGTCACCGGTAAATCGTGTTGGAAGAAACCTGCGGTGAGCATCGGGACCGGCGACGGGATCGCCGATCAGATCCTGATGTTCGGCAATCCAGAGGATTTGCCCCGGTGCAAACCGGTGCCAGCAGTGCGGGCAGGTTATCCTTGGCAGCAGCCCGAACGTACCTGCATTTCGTGCTGGTTGATGGGCGTGCGAATGCGCAGCCGACTGAGTCATCAGAATTCCTCTCCACCACACTGTTCAATCACGAGGCTTGGGAAATGATTTACAGATGATCATAACCCCAAGACCAAGTGTTCACAATAAGGTAAGAACGCTCCGGATATGAAAGCACCATTCCATTCGCTTTCGCGACCAACCTGAATGGGGTGGGCGGCGCGGAGGGGTGGATTGGCCCATAGATTTCGGTCAGTTTATCGAGGCTTAGCGTGCAGACTTGATTCGACTTGTCCCAACACCCGGTAGATGGTCGGCCTTGAGAGTCCGGTCACACTGGCAATCTGGATGATCTTCTTGCCTGCTGACTTCATCTCGCGGATCGCCTTTAGTTGATCGTCGGTCACCTTCCACCGCCATCCGCGCTTCGATCCCCCCCACCGCTTGCCTCTCTTCTTGGCGGCCGCCTGCCCAGCCCGAACTCTATCAGCCCGCAGTTCGGTCTCGAATTGCGCCACACTGGCTAGGACGTTGGCCATGAGCCTTCCTGCCGCGGTATTGAGATCGACACCGTCGCGAAGCAAGATCAGGTTGACCTTCTTTTGGATAAGCGTCTCGAAGAGAGCGGTCAATCCTCTCGCAGTGCGTCCTAGCCGGTCTAACCTCCAGACCACAATCTTGGTCACCTTTCCGGTATCGACGGCGGCCATTAGCTTATTCCAGCCTGGCCTGTCCATACTCTTGCCGGTGAAGGTGTCTTTGTACCAGACCGCCTTCTCGCCCTGGACATTGCACCAACGGCGCAAGTCTGGTTCCTGTGCGGCCATATCTTGCGTTCGGCTCGACACCCGCATGTAAACGGCCGTGGTCTTCATAAGCACATTTTAACGGGCCAGTTCCGAATGTCAAATGTCTTTTTTACATGACACGTTACATAGTAAGCCCATTGCAGCAGGGTTGGGGAGGCCCGAAATCGTGGTCAAGCGGCCGGATATCGACCCTTTACACTCTTCCAAGGCCCAGACGGTTCCGAAATGAAATGGATCATCAGTTCAAATCCAGCCCAATTCAACCGAAACCGCTCGCCAACGAAATCGGACAGGCTCCAGGCAACCTCAGGCCTGAAGAAAGAAAAGCAAATCCCCAGCAAAGCTGACAATTAACTGCGGTGTCACACTACGATGATCGCACTGACCTGAGGTGATTTGCCCCGCAGGTCGGGAGCAAGCCCGGGGGCGCCAACAAGCCCAAAACAAGCTCCAGGCAAGCCCAGCGGTCCGAGTCAGTCAAGAACCCAAGCAAAACCTGCCATTTTCTACCGGCCCCAAACCCGGAGGTCACACTCAAACCTGCAGAATTCCGCGGGAAATGCTATCTGAGCGCCGGGGTTTTGCCCCGGAGGTCGGAGGCATGTAACGCGCCTGGGCGCACGGCAGAAAGTGGCCGCAAGATTTTCGCGGATGCTCCTGCACATCCACCACTGTGATTCCGGTATGTGATCATCGAAAAAGGCGCGATCAAAACGCGCTGCGTTGCGGCGGCCGACATGGGTTTTGACGAACCGGGCGCATCCCTCTCATCGGGGAATGGGAGGCAGGGTCTGTACTCGGATGGGATTGGCAATGAAGTAACCGCGCGGCATTATGCAACGGTCAATGAACGGCATTACTGGGACGCGTGAGGCTCCCACCTGGTGGGGAACGAGGTACGGAGTGTACAGGGGAGTGGCCCCGGAATAGGGAATGTACGCCGGGGGTTCGGGGATGGGTGCGTATCCCGAGGGGAAATTCGTCTCGGCAGACGCAACTGAAGCCTCGGGTGCAGGAACCGCCGGATGATCGGCAGCGGCCCTCATGCTTCGCAGTTGGGCGGAAAGCTGGTCCTCCAGCTTGAGCAGATTAACCGCCGGGCCACTCACGTCGGCGCTGCTCAGAGCCTCGCCGGTCTTTGCGTCAACCAACTGTGCGGTCAAGTGGATGCTGTCATTTTCTAGTACGGCCGAACCACGGACCGCAAAGTTGGCGGAAGCGCTCTTCGCCAGCCGCTGTGCCGTCGCGTTATCGTCGACGAGAGCGGCACCCTTGTAGGGCACAGCCGCGTAACCCAGCGTTCGGCTGAAACTCGAAACCAGGTTGTCCTGAATGCTTTTGGGCATCCAGCGCTGCGACTCCGGAAGGTCTGCCATCGAGAATGGCGCAATCAGCACTCGCTTCGCCGCCGCCGGGGCACCGGCAGCCTGGCCAAAGATCGAACTGGCAAGCGCCAGCGCCCCCGTCAGGATGAATGCGAGAAGGATGTGCTGTCTTCGCATGGTATTTACCTATCGGCCTCGCGGAACCGCCTGTATGTCGATTGGGACAAGCAACGCCACGGCAATGATTGCAGTAAGATTACCAGATCGGAGACGAACTTTGTCATTATTGGATGCCATCGCCATTATCACTTCACTGCAGGGCGTTTATCGTAATGGTGTCAACTACTTACTCGGCGACCACTTTGGGGGGCATCGGGTCGGGGTCCGAGTTGGATTTCTTCGAATCTGAATTCGGCGCCCGGCCCTTGGTCTTTAGGGACGATGAGGGGTCTTTCGCCACGAACGCCGCGTAGTTCGAGCAGTTCGAAAGCTTGAATTTTTGTGCCGGGGCTGACGGGCACGCCCTTAAAGGCATATTCGCCTCTCTCATTGGTGGCAATCTCGGTGCCGGTGAGGACCCAGGTATCGGCGGCGAGTGGGATGGAGAAGCGAACGTGGATATTTGCGGCGGGCTGGCCGTTGGTGGCCAGGACTTTACCGGTGACCTTGATAGTCGGGGCAAGTTGGATGGGGTCAGGAAGGGAGGTGTTTTGATCGGCCGTCACTTCGATTCTCTTGGACGCGATGCCGATGAGCGGAAGCTTGCCGTCGGCGGGGGTATCGAGTTTTGCGGCATCGGGGGAAACCGCTCTGAGCAGGGCAAAGTCATCAACTTTGTGACCGTCGCGTGCTGTACCTTCGAGGAGGCTGGCGTCATCCCAATTCCAGGCGGAAACGATGGTAGCGCCAACGGGCACGTCTTTGAGCAGGAATTCACCGGCGTCGTTGGTTAGGGCGAGTTGCATGTAGGTGCCCACGCGGGACTTGACGCGGATCTTGGCGGCGGGTTTGCCATCTGGGTCGATGACTTTGCCGGAGATGGTGCCGACTTTGGGAGGCGTGACGGCAACATTTGCGAGAGGCGAGGGTGCGATGGACAGAGTAGGTGCGGACGGCCCCGTCGCCGCCACCGCAACATCTTCTCGCCCCTGCCCCCACATTCGCGAACCCAGAACACCACCCGCCACCAACGCACACGCCAAAACGCCTGCCGGCACGGCAACTTTCATCCTCATCCAGAACATCATCCGAAGAACTCCTTGAGAAATCACCCACGAGCTGCTCTCCCCAGCGATCCCACAACCCGCCGCCGAAAGGGTCGCCGGCGCCGCTTGCACCGTCCCTTCCAATAGCATCTTTCCTAACACCACCCCCGGCACAATCACACCCTTCTTCGACAGTATCGCACGCAGCGATTCTATCGCCCGCGCCACACGCTTCTTCGCCGCCTCTTCGGAAACGCCCAGCCTCCGGGCGATCTCCTGATGCGTCTCTTTCTCATAGTACCTCTGCAACAGAATCACCCTCTCCTTCGCCGAAAGCCGATCCATGGCCGGCTCAAGTTGCAGCACAAGCCGCTCCCAGGTTTCTTCCGTGTCCGCCAGCCGTTGAGCATGCATATCCGCGGCCTCCGCTTCACGCTGGGCGCGCCGCCGCGCCATTTTTCTCGCATCCGCCGCCGCGAAATTCGCCGCCTGATATAACCAGCCCGTGATCGATTCCCGCTTCGCCAGCGCCCGCGCCTTTTGCGCTAACGCCATAAAAACCGCCTGCGCCGCATCCTCCGCCCCATGCGGATCCCCCAGCCGCCGCACGCACACCGAATACACCCAATCCCTGTGACGTTCCACGATCTTCGCGAAAGCCCCCTCCGACCCGCTCTCAACGTACCTTCTCAATAACTCCTGGTCGTCCACTGTCGGTCACCCTTCCTCTCCCCTTATACAGACGGCAATCGCATTTCGGGACATAAAATCTGCGTCAAACACGTCCCGCCGCTCCGACGTCTGGGCCCTCAACCTCACATCGTCCAGGCCAAACTGAAATCTGATTTTTGTGAATGAGAGGCGATGACGTAGGGTAAGGGGTTTGGGCCTTGGGCGCGGCGGGTGTTTGGTTGGCGGGATCGAGTATCGGTTTGCCGTATGCCAGATGTAGTGATTGGGATCTTTTGGATCGGTGATATCGATGGCTATTGGCTCAAGTTGCTGTCCTTCTGAGATGCCGTCCATTTGAAAGGCGTTCAGGGCTGCAAAGTCGGGGTGGAGATTGATGCCACTTCGGACCTCAATCTCGGTGCCTGAGTTGGGTGGAAGTGTGCGATAGGTTTCCACGTTGGCGGCCTTCCCTGAAACAGGAATAAAAGTGCCGCCGATCTGGACGATCTTCATATCGGAGAGTTCAAAGTGCGAGGTGGTCACGGCATCCACGGGGACCTGGCCGGGCACCTTGGGGAAATCCTTTGGTAATTTGTCATCCCAGTAGAGGTCGCCCTCTTTCTGGTCAAGGATTGCTTTTGCGAGAAAGGACGTTTTGGCATCGATCCATATTTGAAACGTCCCAAGGGCACATTTCCCGGAGAACAAAAGAGAAGGTGATCCATCCAACAGGACCTCCTGGGCCGCTGAAAGGGTGGTGGCTTGCTCGAGTAGATCACCGACGTGGTGCATCTGGATATACCCTTGCAGAAAATTGTCTGCTCCGGCGGAGCCGCGGAGCCGTAATGCCTCTCGTGGATCATGTGAAATGAAGGCAGTAGAGATCATCACACGAGACTTTGGATCGGTAGAACGGACCGACCCCGTCCACGTTTGCCGGGATATGAGTTGTTGTCCATCCCATATGTGTCGGGAGCTATACTCATGGCGAAAGACGTCATCGGTACCGAAAGTTTTATCAAATCGGTCTGCCGTCTCGTCAATTCGGGTGCCGTCGGTGATCTGTCGGGTGAAGACTATGTTTTCACCCAGGGGACCTCTTTGCGTGACAGTGACCGAGGAGCTGCGAGATTCCACTGATTTATATGCGGCTCTAATGTTGGCAATGGTTTCGAGAGTGCCTGGGGGTAATGGCTTGGTGGTAGCGGCAGGTTGGGCAGGCGGCGGCGTCTTAGCTGTCGCTTGGGTGCCGGGGGTGACAGACTGCAGTGCCGGGGCGTTGTTGGCGGGGGTTTGAGCTTGGGTGGAAAGAAGGAAAATGCCGGTGCCGGAGAGGAGTAGGATGGCGGCGAGAGCAGCCGCGAATTGAATTTTGGCGGCAGTCATCATATGTGCGACTCCTTTGGCGATGAGGATGCTGGAAGCGGTCGCGATTGTGGCGGGGGCCAGGGCTGCGGAGGTGATGGCCGATGCCATGGGGGAAAG
>JADMIO010007452.1_pt1 | contig 12491 bp, 6 predicted proteins | sample 8958161 | NCBI WGS metagenome assembly JADMIO01 (sample SAMN16585339, study PRJNA669376) | soil metagenome | isolation source: Crop rotation soil | place: USA: Cullars Rotation, Alabama | collected 2011 | reverse complement strand
GGCGGTTGGCCGCCCCCGCGACATCGAGCGGCCGATTGGATCGCCCGCGGGACCGGCGTAGTTGAGCACGAGATTGGGCCGGCGGCCGCGCCGCGCCTGCCATGTCGAGAGCCTGTTGCCGCCCGACGCGAGCGCCGCGCCGACGACGCGTTCGGCCGTCGCGCGGTCGGTGTATGTGGAGGCGCTCGAAATCTGCGGTTCGCGCCGCAGCCGATCGCGGAGGTCGTCGTCGCTCTTGCCGACGTGGCGTTGCAGCGTATGGCCGCCCATCGACTCGTCAATCGACAGGTCCCGTCTGGTCGCTGGAGCGTTGGCCGGGCGTGGGGCTTGCGCCGGCGTCTCTGCTGCGCGTGCGTGTGTGGCGGGCGTGCGCAGCCGCCGAGCAGCAGCAGCGCGACGATCCACGCGCCGCGCCACGCGCCCGTCGCCATGCGGTTCCTCGGCTGGCGTTCGTCACGGAGGCGGCGGACCATGTGAGATCAGGTTGTGTGCCGGTTCGCCTCCGATGTCAATACCAGGCTGCTCTCCACGGTCGAACCGCTCGCGGCTCATCGCCGCCGGTAGCGCAGGCCGACCGTCGCTTCCTGATCGACGACCAGCGGTTTGACGAACCGGTGCGAGGTGCCCGCGCGTGGAACGTCCACGCGTATCGGCAGGACGCCCGCGGCGCGTCGCTGAAGGTTCAACACGTTCTGCGACGGCGCGGCCTTGGTTCCGTCTGCCGACACCCCTTTTTCGCGGGCGGCCTGAACGCTGACCGTTTCAGAAACTGCAGCGACCGGCAGAGCGAACTCGATCTCCCGCGGCTGCTGATCGAAGGCGAACGAACGGCTCTGCGTGACGAAGCCGTTCAGACGCGCCGACGCGGTCACGCTGCCGGTCGGCACACCGGTGAGCGAGAACGTGCCGTCGCCCGCGCTCACGGCTGCCAGATGGGAGGAGCCGGCATCGAGCAAGATGGTCGCGCCGGGAAGCGGCGCTCCGAATCCGTCGGTGACCCGGCCGCGAACCTGGCCGGGGAGTGCCCCCGCTGCGAGGGACACGTGGACCCCGCCGGCGCCGCCGTCGATTCCCGCGACAACGCCTCCGCCCACGCCGGCGAGAGTCGATCCGACTCCTTCGACGTCCTTCTTGTCGTGCCCAAGGTCGGCGATCGTTCGCGCGATCACGTTGCCGTCCACGGCGACGACGCGGTAGCGGTCGGGTACGAAGACCTCCCAATCGACGAGTCCGACCGGAAGGTCCATCTTCGGCAACGCCATCCGCAGGTCGCCTTTGCGGGTGAACGGAGCCCCCGCATGGAGGTAGACGTAGGAGACGGAATAGACGCCCGTGGGGCGGAAGCCGGGCCTGAGCAGCGGCACGCGCGTGCCGTCGGCGCCGACCACCGGCTTGGCGCCCTCGCCGGCGACTTCGACCGACACGATGGTCGCTCCCTGCGGCAGCGTGACTTTCAGAAAGGGCTGTGCGCGATTGCGGACCTGGAGCACGACCTCTGTGAGCGCGCGCCCTTCGGCGGTGACAAGGGCCACCGCGCGATCGGCGACCGCCGCGAGCACGCTTGCGTCGCCAAAACGCCGGACGTCGAGCGCGAGCGCGACGTCGGCGCCCGCGCTGCGCTGATAACGGAATGCCGTGAGCACCGGCAGTCGCGCCAGCGATTGCAGCGCGCTGTTCAGCTCGCGCACGTCGATGCGATGCATGCCGGTGCGCTCGGCGGCGTTCAGTTCGAGCGTCCCGACCCCTTCGACGGCGATCTCGCCGCGTTCCCGCTGCACCCCGGGCAGCGAGATGAGGTCGGTGTCGGTGCGGAAGGAGCCGCCGGCATGCGGTCGTTCGAGGCTGACCAGAAACTGATGGCGGCGCACCGCCGGATCGGCCACGGTCAGGAGCACGCCGCCGGCGCGCGGTTCGCTCGATTCGATCATCGAGCCCGAGATGCCGGTCAGCTCGTAGCCGCCCGGGATCCGGACGTCGATCGTGCGCGGCTCGCCCTGCGTGACCGTGAGATCGACGAGCGCCGCCATGCGGATCTCGGAGTCGCCGATCGTGACGAGCGTCAGCACGTCGGCGAGCATGCGCACGTCGCGAGCCGCCGCGACCGATGCGCTGTCGCGCATCGACCACCAGACCTCGGTAGCGGTGCCGGGGCGCAGCGTCACGTCGACGACCGTGCGGCCGCCGGCGGCGGACCGCCGCGTCACCAGTCCAGCTGACACGTGCACGTCCGCCTGTTCGCCGGGGACGTCGATGGTCGCGCGCGTCGATCCGGCCGGCGGCACCGGCAGCACGAACGAGGCGCGCCCCGGCGTGAAGGTCAACGCGGTGCCCCATTCGAGCGTCACCGCGAACGGCCCCGGTCCGGACAGCAGCGCCGCGTGCGCGGTGCCGTCGGCGACGAGCGGCAGCGGCCGGCCATCGGCGTGCGCTTCGATCAGCGTCGCGCCGGAAATCAGCGCGACGCGATTGATGCCGTCGCGCAACACGTCGCCGGCGAGCGCGAAGACGCCGTGCGCCGCGTCGCGATCGACGCGCACGCGCAGATCGGCGCTGGCGAGGACGGCCGGCACCGGCGCGGCCGGCGGCTGTTGCGGCGGCCGGCTCGCCAGATCCATCAGCCGGTTGTACTCGGTGAGCGACAAGGTCACGCTGCGCGACGGTTCCGTCCTTGGCGTCTCGCCCGGCCTGACCGGAGGCTGCGCGCCGGCTGCGGGCGCGACCGCGAGCACGACCGCTGCTGCTGAAACTGTCTTGAGCATCGACATGCGACACCTCGAAGTGCGACCGCGTTCAATGCGTGATCCGCCGGACGAGCAGATCGATGGCAGGAGTCTGGGTCTCGGCGGTCAGCTCCGACAGCAGAAACACCGACGGACCGAAGGACGGGAAATCAATGTGCACCGGCAGCGATCCCGCGACCGAACGGCCGCCGGATTCGCTGCGAAAGCGATCGACGAGGGCTTGCAGCCCGGACGCCGTCCGGTCGTCGCGACGCTGCACTTCCACCGCGAGATCCATCTGGACGCGTCGCATCGCTTCGGCAAACGGTCCGGGATCGGCTGCCGTGCGGAATGTGCCGGGCAGCGCCTCTACGCGGAAGCGCGGCGAGTAGTGGAGCTCGATGCCGCTGCGCGAGACCGGCAGATCGAGCGCCGGCAGCTGAACGCGGGATCGGCTCTTGTCGGTCCACGCGTCCACGCGCTGGAGATACACGAGCTCGACGACGAACGTCGGCGCCGGCTCGCCCGCCCGCCCCTTCTCCAGCGGCAGCAGCACCGCGCCATCGTCGGCCACGCCAGGCTGCGTCGGGCGGCCGGCGACTTCGGCGCTCCACAGCGTTGAGTCAGCGGGCAGGACGGCTTTGAGGAAGCTGCGCTGATTGTTTCGAACGGCGTAGCGCGCGTCGATCAGCAGCCGGCCGTCCTCGGACGCGAGCGCGCGGTATCGCGCCTCTTCGACGTTGGCGATGAACACCGCCTGCGGCGTGTAGCGCACCACGTCCACCGTGAGCGAGCGTGCGTCCCCTCCGGCGAGCGGCCGGTGACGGAACGCGATCATCGACGGCGATTCGCGGTTCGAGACGATGTCGCCGAGCTCGGAGGGATCGGCACGCTCGAGCCCGCGCGCCTGCGGCCGTCCGACTTCGCCGGCGCCGGCGACGTCCACGGCGATGCCGCCGGTTTCGCGCTCGGCCGACGGCACCCGGACCAGCGGAATCTGCACCGTGCCCTCGCGCGGCATCCGCGCGTCGCCCTGCACCACCAGTTCGACCTCGGTCGCGGTCGGCTCGAGCAGCCTCACGCGCAGCGTGCCGGCAGCGGCTTCCCAGTCGGCGACGGTCGCGCCGTTCACCTGGTTGACGACGACTCCTGCCGGAAGCAGCAGCGTCAGATCCCGCGCGAGCCCTTGCAGCACTTCGACGCGCACCGCCGCGGACACCTGGCAGGCGTCTTCGCCGAGCGCAACGAGCTCGGTGACGCGTGCGCGCACGCGCAGCGGTTGCTCGGCGCGCCTGTCGTCCACCTTCCGCTTCCACGTCAGCGTCAGCGGCTGGTTCGGCCGGCCGAACGCGGTCCAGCGGCTCTCCGCGGCCGTCTCCGAGCGTTCGGCGATGAAGCCGCCGTTCAGCGTCAGATCGACGCCGCTGCGCGGCAGCGTCAGCCGCGTCCGCGAGATCGGCGACGGCGACGCCGGCAGCACGATCGACTCGGCGCCTGAAGTCGCGCTCATCGGGACGACGACGTCGAGCGCGAGGACGGATCGGCCGGCGCGGGGGAGGACGACGTAAGGCGGCTTGCCGTCCACCAGCGACACCGCGCCGCCGTCCACGGTGGCGGCACGGACCATCAGGCCCGCCGGAATCGGCACCCGCGTCCAGCCGTCGCGCAGCACGTCGATCGTGAACAGCGCGCGCCCGATCACGACATCGGTGTCGGTGCGGAGGTCGTAGTCCACGCGCGTCAGCGTCGCCTCAACCGTGGGCGCCTCCGGCGCCGGCGGCCGTGGTGACGCACGATCGCGCAGCACACGATATTCGTCCACGGGCAGCACCACCCAACCGTCGGGCGGTGCAATGGTCTGCGCGCCGACGATCGACGCGCAGCACGCGAGCGACACGGCGACCACGACGAGGGCGAGACGTACTCGGCCCATGTGATCCTCCTCAGCCCGATGCGTCATCAGGACGCGGCTGCTGGCTATGAGTTAGACACGCAATCGACGCGCACGGCTTGGATGCCGATCTGCAAGCGGCTCTCCGCCTCGAAGCTGGAAGGAAATGCAGGATTCCGGGCGCAGGACGGCAGGGATTACAGGTTCGCCGTCGGCAGCGATCCGTTGTGATGGATGCCGTTCAACGGAACGGATCGTACCGCTCTCACCACGAGCCCCGCGACCGGCATCCCCGACTCCATCCGCAGTTCGGCGTCGGCGATCGTCGCCTGCAGGCCGGCGTCGTCCAGCACGCGCGCGACGTAGGCGCGGCCATGGCTGTAGCGGCCGTGCAGCTCGAGGTGATAGCCGGTGCTTGCAGCCTGACCGACCGCGTGCTCGAGCGTGAAGACGAACATCCCGTTCGGACGCAGCGCGGCGGCCGCCGCGGTGATGGCGGGGTGGAGGTCGCCGAGGTACACCAGCGTGTCGGCCGAGACGATCACGTCGAAGGCGGCACGATGGCCGCGCAGGTACTCGGTCAACTCCGATTTGACCAGCGCGTCGTACAGCTGCTTGTCCCGTGCGCGTGCCAGCATGCCGTCCGACAAATCGACGCCGACGAGCCGGCGCGCGTAGGGCGCCACGAGCGGCCCGCACAATCCCGTGCCACAGCCGGCGTCGAGGACGTCGAAGCGCCTCGCCGGCTCGAGCCCCGCATCCTCCAGCATGGCCGCCACCAGCGCGGGGGCGCGATACGACAACCGTTCGAGCTTCGACTCGAAGCTGGCTGCGAAACCGTCGAACGTCCGCTCGACGAAGTCGTTCGACGCGCGCGGCGGAACGTCGCGGCCGGTGCACGCCGCGAGCATGTGCCGCGCGATCGGGTCGCCGGGCTCTTCGTCGAGCCACGTCTCGAAGATGCGAATCGCCTCGCCGACCTCGCCGAGCGCGCAGTGCGCGAGCGCCAGCAGCTTGCGGGCCTCTCGGTGCTTCGGCCGCAGCGTGATCACCTTGCAGTAGCACGCGGCCGCCTCCTCGGTTCGCTTCAGCCCGTTGAGCAGGATGCCGAGATTGGTGTACGCGTCGATGTGGTCGGGATTCAGCCGGATGGCGGTGCGGTAGGCCGCTTCGGCGTCCGCCGGCCTGCCGCTGGCCCGCAGCAGCACGCCGAGGTTGCTGTAGGCGTTCGCGTGGGCCGGGTCGAGCGCGATCGCTCGCTGATACGCCTCGATCGCATCGTCGATCCTGCCGTCCGCCTGGAGCGCGATGCCGAGGTTGCTGTAGCAGTCGGCCTGATCCGGGACCGCAGCAAGACTGCGCTCGATCAGCGCGATTGCGTCACCGCTGCGTCCCTGCTGGTGCGCGAGGACGCCGGCATAGTGAAGCGCCCGTGGGTGGTCCGGCTGGACGTCGAGGATGCGGCGGTACAGCTCGCCGGCTTCCGCGAGCTGATCGTTCTGCTGCAGCGCGATCGCGATTCCGATGGCTTCCTCGACCGTCAGCTCCCGCTCGGGCGTGTCTGACGGCTCCGGCAACGCCTCACCCCTCTTTGTTGGCCTTGAGGTCGTACTTGAAGTGGATGCCCGCATCCATCGGCGGCTTGTATTCGAAGTCCACCTTGGCGAACGCCATGGTCACCGTTTCCGAGCCCGGCTGGCCGCTGTTGCCGGCGTGCGTGACGCCGGTGATGATCACGTCGTTCATCTTCACGATGAGGTATTCGTGCGAGACCTTGCCGGCCTTGCGATGGGTGATGGTCGCTTCCTTGATGTGCGTGCCGGTGGCGCAGGCCAGCAGCAGTTTCGGCGACGCCTTGTCGATGTAGTGGACGATCGACAGATCGTGGAACGTCGCCTTGCCGGTCGCGCCGCCTCCGCTCGACACGGTACCGGCGTTGGTGACGCCCCACGAGAACGAGAGCACTTCGATCTCGTCCTTGTGCTTGTCGTCGTTCGATTCGCCTTTGATGTCCCCGAGCTTCGCGAAGATGTCTGATGCCATCGCGCGGCATTGTAATCCGGCGCAGCCAGGCTTTCGATAGCGGGATTTGCCGGCTCAGCCGTTGCCGCACTGCCGAAACCGCATAGTCGCCCTACGTCCGCGGTCCGTACACTCGCACACACGAGGGCTCGCGAGCCGCCTGAGACGAGAGCCGATGTCCCCCTGGGTGCGCGGCCCGGCCTGGGACCGTTTCTGGATGCTGAGCGCGCTCTGGCTGGTGCCGGTCGGGTTGTGGCTCTCGCGCGGTGACGGCGATCCCGAAGGCAGCCCGCTCGACGTCGTCTACTCGCGCTGACCGGGTCGTGCTCCTGCCGCTATTCGAAGGTCGAAGGGAACCGCGAAGAGGGCACCTGCTACGGCGATCGAATCTTCGGGGCGATTGCCGCCGGACTGCGAACGTCGTCCTCGGTTCCGGCGCTCCTCGCGCTTGGCTTCGCGACCGGGTTTGTCCACTACCTCCTCGATCGCAGCGTCTACCGGATGTCAGACACCGGGCGTGCGCGCGGCGGCGCGCGGTCTGCTCGAGCAGTTGCTGACGTCATCACCGGCGCGAGCGGATCTCAGCGGCTGGTCGCACGCTGTTTCAGCTCTTCACTCCAGTTCACGATCACGGTCAGCGCGGTTTGCGGTGGATCGCCAACGGCTGTCGGGATCAGGAATCGGCGTCCGTCGGCACGCGCGGCGTAGCGCGTGCCGTTCTGCCGCCGCTCCGGCGAAATCGGTGCGCGGAACAGCTCGGTGGGGCGGCTGGCTTTGACGCCAGCCGTCAGAGTCAATCCGACGGCCATCAACTCGCCGCCGGGCGCGACGTAGAAGAGCTCCTGGCCGTCGCGGCGCCACGACGCTTCGGATCCGCCGCCGATCGAGATCACCACGCTCGATGTCCCTTCGGGAAATGCGCGCACGTACACCTCGGGTCGCCCGCTCTCCTCCGACGTGTAGGCCAGCCAATGGCCGTCCGGCGACACGCGGCCCTCGTACTCGCTGAAGCGCGAGGCGACGAGCGGCGTCATCCGGCGGTCGCTCAGGCGCAGCAGTTTGAGGTCGTTGTTGTACGCCGGCGGATTCGTGGAGTAGACGAGGAACTGGCCATCGGGGCTCCAATCCTCGGGATGCGTCGATTCGTCGGACGTGAACAGCGGCCGCTCATCGGTGGCGCCAGCGCTCGGGCGTTCGAATACCTGGAACTCGAGCCGGTTCATGTCCGACTTCGACGAGAACGCCACGCGCGCGCCGTCGGGCGACCACACCGGCGACAGGTCGATCTGCGGACCGAAAGTGAACCGCGACTCGGCGCCGCGATCCAGATCGATCAGCCAGATGTCGGGCGTGTTCAGATTCGGGTCCATCCGCAGGACAGCAGCGCGGGATCCGTCGGGCGAGAAGCGGACGCCCATGTGCTGCGCGACGCTGCCCACCGTGCCGATCTTCTGACCCGATCGATCGAACCACGTGAGCTGGCTCGCGCCGCCGGTGGCTTCCGCGTAGACGAGCGTCCCACCGCCGACTGCAAACGACGCGTCGAGCACGCTGGAAATCGCGACGCGGCGGGCAACCGGCATGGTCTCGCCGGTGAGCTCCAGACGATTCGCGTCGAACCGCCGCGCCAGCAGCGCGCCATCGTCCCCAACGACGAACAGAAAGCCGGGCTCCGCATACCACACGCGGGCGTTCGTGTCGAGCAGGTGCCGGCCGGCGCTCCCGTCGAGCGAACCGACGAACACGCGCGGCGTGCCTTGCGAGCGCACCAGGTACAGGAAGTGTTGTCCGTCGGGCAGGAACTGGGGGAAGGTGTGCGATTCGCCGCGGCTGACGTCCGGATTCGTGACCGCCGTCGGCGCGCCGCCGTCGGCCGGGACGCGGAAGAGGCGGCCTTGTGCCGCCGCCGCGTACAGGATCACGCCGTCGCGGTTCCACGCGCCGCCACGGATCGTCACGTTCTCCACCAGCGTGCGAGCCGGTCCGCCGGCGAGGTCCTTTCGCTTGAGCACGCCGCCGGTCGCGAACGCGATGCTGCGGCCGTCGGGAGACCAGAAGGGAAAGATGCCGTTGTCGGTGTCGTCGATCGGAACCGCTTCGATCGAATCGATCGCGCGACGCCAGAGACGGCGGCGCTCTCCAGGCCGATTGGCGGCGTACAGGAGCTGCCTGCCGTCGGGCGAGACAGAAACGGTTACGGCCGCGGGCACCAGTCCGACCGGAGTGAAGACGGTGTTTGGCGGCGGTCCAAGCACGAACCTCGTTGTCTGTGCGGCGGTAGGGACAGGAGGACGTGTGAAGAGAGCGACGGCCAGACCCGACGCGATGAGCAGCAGCGCCGCAATCGCTGCGGTCTGCCACGCGCGCGTGCGGGGTCGCTGTGCCGTACGAACCGGAGCAGCCGTGGCCAGCGCCGTGGGTCGTTGCAGCCGCTTCAGATCCGATCCCAGATCGGCCGCGGACTGGTAGCGCAGCTCGGGATCCTTCTCGAGCGCGCGGCCGACGATCAGATCGAGCTCCACCGGCAGCCCGTCGCGAACGCGCGTCGGCGGCGCCGGCGACGTGTGCAGCAGCGCGCCGTACATCGCCGCGTTGCTGCCGCCGCCGAACGGCCGCTGTCCCGTCGCCATCTCGTAGATCAGGATGCCGACCGAGAACAAATCGCTTCGATGATCGATCGGCTCGCCGCGTGCCTGTTCCGGCGACATGTAGCAGGCCGTGCCGGCAATCACGCCCTCCTGCGTGATGACACCGCCGGAGGATGCGGACGCGGTCGCCGCCCGCGATGCGGATCGCTTGGCCAGCCCGAAATCGACGACCTTGACGATGCCGTCGCGCCGGATCATCACGTTCTCCGGCTTGACGTCGCGGTGGACGATGCCCTCGGCATGCGCGGTTGACAGGGCGGAGGCAACCTGGCCGCCGATCTCGACGATCTCGCGAACCGACAGCGGACCGTCGGCGAGCCGCGCGCGCAGTGTCCTGCCGTCCACGAACTCCGAGGCGACGAAATCGATGGCGCCCGCCTGGCCGATTTCGTAGACGGTGACGATGTTCGGGTGATTGAGCGACGAGGCGGCGCGGGCTTCCTTCTCGAGGCGCCGGCGGAAGTCGGCATCCGCGTGGAGCACCGGCGCGAGGACTTTCAGCGCGACGTCGCGGCCGAGCACCGAATCGGTCGCGCGGTACACGTCGCCCATGCCGCCGGAGCCGAGGTGCGCGACGACCTGATAGCGATCGACGCGCTGGCCGACGAGCGACGCGCGCTCGGTTCCCGATGCCCAGTCGGCGGCCGCGTGCTCACCGATGCGTTCGAGTGGAACGGCCGGCGAGGCCGAGTCGGCCGCGATGAGCGACACGATCTCGGCGTACAGCAGCTCGTCGCCGGCGCAGGCTCCACGCAGGAACGCCTCGCGCGCCGCGCCTTCGCGTTCGAGCGCCGCGTGAAAGAGGTCGTCGAGCCGCTGCCAGCGATCGCCGCTCATGGCATGAGCGCGCGCGGCAGCCAGGCGCGCGCTCGCGACCGGCTGGTATCAGACATCTGTTTGCGGGGCGGTCGAAATTCTACTCCGGATTGCCAACGGCTCTCTGTCCCGTGCCGTCTAAGCGGTCATGCGTACTCTCCAGGACGTCCGGTTCGCGCTCCGCCTTCTGGTGAAACGCCCGGGCTTTGCCGCAGTCGCCATCGTGACGCTTGCGCTCGGCGTCGGCGCGTCCACGTCGATTTTCTCGGTCGTCGAGGCCGTGCTGCTGCGCCCACTGCCGTTCGTCCAGCCGGATCGGCTCGTTCAACTGACCATTCGCGGAGAGGACGGCGAGACCTACCCGCTGCCCGACGCCGATTTCGTCGCATGGCGCGAGCAGAACGACGCGTTCTCGTCCCTCGCTGTCTACGACGGCGGGGACGGACTGGCGCTGACCGGCGAAGGCGATGCGGAACGGATCATCGTGCGCAACGTCACCGATCGGTTCTTCGCGACGCTCGGCGTCGCGCCGCTCGCCGGGCGCACGTTCACTGACGGCGAGGATCGGCCGGGCGCTCCGAAGTCGCTCGTATTGAGCCACGCGTTCTGGCAGCGGCACTTCCACGGCGACGCGAGCGCTATCGGCCGATCCGTTCTGCTCGACGGCGTCAGCCACACGATCGTCGGCGTCATGCCGGCGTCCTTCGCGTTTCCCGAAAGCGACTTGGACGGCTGGCGGGCGCTCACGATGCAGCCGCCGTCGCGGCGCGGTCCGTTCTACACGCGGGGAATCGCCCGGCTGAAGGATGGCACGACTCTCGAGCGCGCCCGTGCGAACCTCACGGTGATCGCGGACGGCGTCAAGCGCCGCTATCCCGGGCCGAACCAGTGGACCTATTCGCTCGTGCCGCTGCAGGAGCAGATGGTCGGGGACGTGCGGCGGATGCTGTACCTTCTGTTCGCGGCGGTTGGTTTCCTGCTGCTGATCGCGACGGCGAACGTCGCCAACCTGCTGCTCGCGCGTGCCGGCTCACGCACGCGCGAGATCGCCGTTCGCGCCGCAATCGGCGCCGGCCGCGGCCGCATCGTCGCGCAACTCGTCACCGAGAGCGTGGTCCTTGGCGTACTCGGGGGCCTTGGCGGATTGCTCATCGCCACGTGGGGCACGCGAGCGCTGCTGGCGATCGCGCCCGAAGGAATCCCGCGCCTCGGTGAGGTGCGGTTGAATACCACCGTCTTTGCGTTCGCAGTCGGCGTCGCTTCGATCTGCGGCGTGCTGTTCGGCCTGGCGCCGGCGCTCCGGGCGGCCGGCCTGCCGCTCGTGGAAGGACTCAAGGAAGGGGGACGCAGCGGCGCTGGGCTGAGCCAGCGGCGCACGCAGCGGGCGCTGGTCGTCTGCGAGATTGCGCTGGCGCTGATCCTGTCGATCGGCGCCGGCCTGATGATCCGCAGCATGGCGGCGCTGACAGGCGTGAACCCAGGCTTTGCGCCCACGCAGCTCGTCACCTTCGCCCTGAAGCTGCCCGAGCATCGCTACGACACGCCGCAGAAGATTACCGGGTTGTTCGACACGCTGCGCGAGCGATTGGAAGCCGATCCCGCCATCCGATCGGTCGGCAGTTCGACCAGCCTGCCGCCGGACCTGAACTCGATGACCGACAGTTTCATCGCGGAAGGCCAGCAGATTCCGCCGAACCAGAGCCCGCCGGTCGCGCCGCTCGTCTTCGTTGACGAGCACTACTTCAAGACGCTCGGCGTACCGCTTGTGGCCGGCCGGTTCTTCGACGAGCGCGACGTGCCCGACCGCCCGATCGTCGCGATCGTGAACGAGACCCTCGCGAAACGCTATTATCCCGGCGGCAACGCCGTCGGCAGGCGATTGAAGCAGGGCGGCGCCGATCGGCCGGACAATCCGTGGATGGAAATCGTCGGCGTGGTCGGCGACGTCAAGTACTCGGGGCTCAATGCGCCGCCGGAGCCGGCCTTCTACCTCGCCGACCGCCAGCAGCCGTTCGTCCGTCGTTTCGTGATCGTCCGCACCGCCGCCGATCCGCGATCGGCGCTCGCCTCGATTCGTGCGGCGGTTGCGGCGCTGGATCGCGATGTGCCCGTCGCCCGGCTGTACACGATCGACGAGCTGATGAACGAATCGGTGGCCGCGCCGCGCTTCCGGACGATGCTGGTGACGCTCTTCGCGATCGTGGGTCTCGTGCTGGCCGCGATCGGGATCTACGGTGTCATGGCCTACACCGTGTCGGAACGCGCGCGCGAGCTCGGCGTCCGCGTGGCTCTCGGTGCGACGCCCGGCGACGTGATGCGGATGGTGCTCGTCGAGGCCTTCGCGCTCGCCGCGGCGGGCATCGTCCTCGGCGCAGCCGGGGCAGTGGCGACGAC
>JADMIO010976219.1_pt1 | contig 12492 bp, 12 predicted proteins | sample 8958161 | NCBI WGS metagenome assembly JADMIO01 (sample SAMN16585339, study PRJNA669376) | soil metagenome | isolation source: Crop rotation soil | place: USA: Cullars Rotation, Alabama | collected 2011 | reverse complement strand
GACTTCAAGTCACGTGAATTCCAAGCTTCGGATCCCACTGTGCTGGAAAGAGCGTGGCCTTGGTCGGCATCGGCCTTATTGGCGAATACGTCGGCCGCACCTACCAGGTGGTCCGCGCGCGGCAGCGGTATTTCGTGAAGGAAATCCTGGAGACGAAGGAGTGAGTTCCCGGCCGCGCATTCTTTTCTTCGGCTACAGCGAGGTGGGCTATGAGTGCCTGTCGCTGCTGCTGGAGCGCGGCGACAACGTCATCGCGCTCATCACGCACGCGGACAACCCGAACGAGAAGATCTGGTTCCAGACGCCGGCGCTGGCCGCGAAGGAGAAGGGCGTGCCGGTGTTCACGCCGGAGAGCGTGAACAATGACGAGTGGCGCACGAAGATCGCGGCGCTGGAGTGCGACCTCATCCTGTCGGTTTATTATCGCCACATGATTGGCACGAAGATCCTGGCGATGCCCCGGCTCGGGGCGTGGAACATCCACGGGTCGCTGTTGCCGAAATACCGCGGTCGCGCGCCGATCAACTGGGCGGTGTTGCACGGCGAAAAACGAATCGGGATGACGCTGCACCGGATGGTCAAGTCGGCCGACGCCGGCGCCATCGTGGACCAGGAAGGCGTGGAGATTGGTCCGCGCGACACCGCGGAGCAGGCCTTTCGCAAGGTGCTCCCCTGTGCGCGGCGCGTGCTGGCCCGGCAAATCGACGCCCTGCTGGCCGGCACGGCGAGGGAGACGCCGCAGGACGAGTCGCAGGTCACGTATTTCGGCGGCCGCAAACCCGAGGATGGCCGGATCAACTGGACGCAAACCTCGAAGCAGATTTTCAACCTCGTGCGCGCCGTGACCGACCCTTACCCCGGCGCCTTCACCGACGTCGGCCCGGCGCGGTTGATGGTGTGGTGGGCGGAGCCGGCTTCGCCGATCGCGCAGGCCAAGCGCGGCGCGCCAGGGGAAATCATTTCGGTCGCGCCGCTGGTGATCCGGACAGGGGACGGCGCGCTGGAGTTGACGAAGGTCGAGTGGCGCAACGCGCCTGTCCCGGCGCTGAAGGTGGGACAGATCCTTTGATTGTCATTCTGAGCGCAGCGAAGAATCCAGTGCGAGTCAGTTGGCTGTGTCCAAGTGGATTCTTCGCTGCGCTCAGAATGACAAAGTCAGACCGGCATTCTTTCGTGTCTTTTCCCGGCTTTCGTGGTTAACCGTTCTCCCTAACTTCCCATGCCTCTCAAAGTCCTCATCCTCGGTGCCAACGGTTTCATCGGCAGCTCGCTCACGCGCGCGATCCTCAAGCAGAAGGATTGGGAAGTGTACGGCCTGGACATCGGCAGCCACAAGCTGGAGGACAGCCTCGACCACCCGCGCTTCAAGTTCGTCGAGGGCGACGTCATGATCAACCGCGAGTGGATCGAGTACCATGTAAAGAAGTGCGATGCGGTCATCCCGCTCGTCGCAATCGCGAACCCGATCCAGTACGTCAAAGACCCGCTGCGGGTCTTCGAGCTCGATTTCGAGGCCAACCTCGCCGTCGTCCGCCAGTGCGCGAAGTACAAGAAGCGGATCATTTTCCCGTCGACGTCGGAGGTCTACGGCATGTGCCCCGACAAGGAGCTCGACGAGGCGACGAGCACGCTGGTCTACGGCCCGATCGAGCGGCAACGCTGGATCTACGCCTGCTCAAAGCAGCTGCTCGACCGCGTGATCTACGCGTATGGGGTGCGCGACAACGTCGACTACACGCTCTTCCGGCCGTTCAATTGGATCGGGCCGAAGCTCGACGACGTGTTTGAGCCGAAGGAAGGCAGCTCGCGGCTGTTCACGCAGTTCATCTCGAACGTCATTTTCAAGAAACCGTTGCAGCTGGTGGATGGCGGCAAGCAGAGCCGGTCGTTCACCTTCATCGACGACGGCGTGGACGCACTGCTGCGCATCATTGAGAACAAGGGCGGCCGGGCATCGCGGCAGATCTTCAACTTGGGAAACCCGAAAAACGACGTGAGCGTGGCCGAGCTGGCCAAGCTGATCATCACGGCGTTCAAGGATTATCCCGACTATGCCGACCACGTGAAGAAGGCGAAGGTCGTCGTGGTGCCCTCGGGCAAGTACTTCGGGAAATATTACCAGGACATCCAGAAGCGGGTGCCCTCGATCGCGCAGGCGAAGCAACAGCTCGGCTGGACGCCGAAGGTGAACCTGAAGACGGCGATCAAGCTGACCCTCGACTACCACCTCGCGCACAAGGATTATCAGCTCGAGTGACCGCCGCGCCGAACAACGCCGCGCCCGCGCCGCTCAAGCTCTTGTTTGTTTGCAGCCAGAACAAGCTGCGCAGCCCGACCGCCGAGACCCTTTACCGCGACCTCCCGCGCTATCGAGTGAAGTCGGCCGGCACGAAGGCAGGCGCGCGCGTCCGTATCACTGGCGGATTGATCGGCTGGGCCGACAAGATCTTTGTCATGGAGAAAAATCATGCGCTGATTCTCCGCGAGAAGTACCATGACGCGCTGGTCGGGAAGGAATTGGTCTGCTTGCACATCCCGGATGAATACCAGTACATGGACCCGGAGCTGATCACCGTGCTCAAGGCCAAGCTCAGCCGTTATCTGGAGGTCCCATAATGCCCATCCGCCTCGCGCTCAAAGTTGACGTCGACACCGACCGGGGCACGCGGGTCGGGGTGCCGAACCTCGTGGAGGATCTCCAAAAGGTGGGGGCGCCGGCCTGTTTCCTGTTTTCCCTCGGGCCGGACCAGACGGGGCGGGCCATCACGCGGGTGTTTCGGCCGGGATTTTTCCAGAAAGTGAGCCGAACGAGTGTCGTCTCGATTTATGGCGTGCGCACGCTGCTCAACGGCACGCTGCTGCCCGCGCCGCACATTGGCCGCCGCAATGCCGGGGTGATGCGGGCGGTGCGTGACGCGGACTTCGAGGTGGGCATCCATTGCTACAACCACTACCGCTGGCAGGACTACGTGCAGACGATGTCGCTCGATGCGGTGCGCGCTGAGTTCATCGCGGCGCGGGCGGAGTTCCTGCGCATCTTCGGCCGCGAGGCGCGCACCGCAGGGGCGGCCGGCTGGCAGAGCAACGGGAAGAGCCGGCAGGCGTACGACGAAGCCGAGCTGCTCTACGCCAGCGACACGCGCGGCGGCGGACCATTTTTCCCGCGGGTGGACGGGCAGGTGTTCAAGACCCTCGAGATTCCCAGCACGCTGCCGACCTTCGACGAGCTGATGGGCCGGCCGGAATATCCCGACGCGAAAATTGTCCCGCACTATCTGTCCCTGCTGCGTTCCGACCAAACCAACGTCTTCACGCTGCACGCGGAAATCGAGGGCATGGGCCGCCGGGAGCTGTTCCGACAGCTGCTCGCGGCCTGCCGCGACACCGGCGTGGAGTTTATCCGGATGGATGACCTTGCGCGGGAGTTATTGACGAGGCGGGAGACAATCCCGGTGCGGGACCAAGTGCTGGGCACGGTCGACGGCCGCTCCGGCCAAGTCGCCATGCAGGCGGCATAAGCGCCGCCACAGAGGCGACGGAGATCGGAGCGCGCAGATCGCAGATCGGAAATGGCGAGAATTCGCTTCCCGTGTCTCCTCTCGCGGAGTGCGGGAAATTACGATCTCCGATCTCCGAAATAAGTGCAGGCGCACTTATTTCTTCTCGATTCGTGTAAACAGCCACATCCCGAGCCCGATGATCATCAGGTTGGGGACCCAGAGCAGGATGTCGGGGCGGTACTCGGGGTGCCGGTCGAGGGCTTTCACGGCGACCGTGAGCAGGTAATAGCCCAGCGTCAGTAGCAGGGCCACGCCGAAGTTGGCGGAGGTCTCGCGACGGGAGACCTTGATGCCGAGTGGAATGCCAATCAGCGCGAGCGAGAATACGGCCAAAGCCGTGTTGAATTTATCCTGGTACACCAATTCCACCTTCATCCGGTCGCGGGCGAACTCCTTTGCCTCGCCGGGCGGCGGGACGCGCGCGGCCAGGCGCGCCCGCTCGGCCCGGAGCTGGCTAAACGTCATCCAATCCGGCTTCACCCGCACGCTGCCCGGCTTGAAGAAGCGCTCGAGCGACAGGCGCACAGGCTCGGATTTTTCGAACGAGATGATCGGCGACGTGTCGGCGAAGCTTTCGGGATTCTTGGCATCGCGCGTTTCCACCTGCGCGTGAGTCAGCGTCAGCACGAGGGTGTTATCATCGTTGTCGTACTCGAGGTGGCCCGACGCGGCGCGCACCAGGCGGGTGACGCGCTTCTGGTCGTCCAGCTCCCACAGCCAGAAGTCCTTCAGCTCCGCGCCGGACTTTTCGTTCACGTACACAATGTAGCCGGGAAATTTGCGGATGAAGGTCTTTTCCTCGATGAAGCTCAGCGAGTTGGCGCGCACCGCCTCGGCCAGCTCGCGGTGATACTCCACGCGCGCGCGGGGCATGGAATCGAAATTGAAGTATAACCCGAGCCCCGCCCCAAACGCCCCGAGCAACAGCACCGGCACCGTCAGCCGCGGGAGGCCCAGGCCGGCCGCGCGCATCGCGGTGATTTCGTGGTCGGCGGAGAGGCGCCCGAGCGTGAGCAACACCCCGGTCAACAGGCCCATCGGCAGCGCGTAGGTGATCGCGAGCGGCACGAGGAGGAACATGAGCTTGCCGAAAACCATCGCCGACAGCTGCCCGGCGAGCACGTAGGCCAGCAGGTCGCGCGCGATGTTGGGCACGAGGACGATGAACGCGAACAACCCGACCGCCGCGGCGCAGGTGAAAAGGACGCTCTTGAAAATGTAGCGGTCGAGGAGAGTCACGGGTCACGCGTTTCTTCGCAGACGAATGTCTCGCTGACAACCTGCAACGTCCGGATGTTTCGAAATGTAGGGCGGGGTCTCCTGACCCCGCCTACAACAATTCCATTTGCCGGCCGCCGGGCGGGCGGAAATGCGCGGTGGAGAGCTCGAAGCGCTCCTGGTTCAGGCCGGCGCGTCGGGCACAGACGTGGAAGAGGTCGTGCAGCTGCTCCGCAAAGATGCCTTCGCCGCGCATGCGTGTGCCCCATTCGCTGACGTTCAGCTTGCCGCCGCGGATCTCGCGGACGCGATCGACGATGCGGGCTTTCTTGGTGGGCGCGTGGTCGTCGAGCCACTGGAGGAAGATCTCCTTCACCGCGTGAGGCAGCCGCATGATCACGTAACCCGCGCGCTTGGCGCCGGCCGCGGCCACGGCGTCGAGGATCGCGGGCAGCTCGTGATCCGTGAGCCCGGGGATCACCGGCGCCACCATCGCGGCGACCGGGATGCCGGCGGCGCTGAGCTCGCGGATCGCGCGAAGGCGCGCGGCCGGCCGCGAGGCGCGGGGCTCGAGCTTGCTGGCGAGCTCGGTGTCGAGCGACGTGACCGACACGTACACCCCGATCGCCTGGTGCCGCGCGAGCTCGGTGAGCAGATCGAGGTCGCGCGTGACCAAGGCGTTCTTCGTGATGATCGAAATGGGCTGGTGGAGCTCGGCGCAGACCTCGAGGCAGCCGCGGGTGACGCGGAACTGCCGCTCGCACGGCTGGTAGCAGTCGGTGGCGCCGCTCATCGTGATGCTCTGCGGCTCCCAGCGCGGTGACGCGAGCTCGGCGCGCAGGAGCTGCGGCGCGCGCAGTTTCACCAGGATCTTGGTTTCGAAATCGATCCCGCTGCTCCAGCCGAGGTAGTCGTGATAGGGTCGGGCGAAGCAATAGGCGCAGCCGTGCTCGCAGCCACGATAGGGATTGAGGCCGAAGGTGAATGGCACGTCGGGGCTGTCGTTGCGTGTCAGGATCGACTCGCTCGCATCAAAGAAGAACTGGGTGCGCGGATGCGGCCGCTCCTCCGGCGGGCAATCCGGGTCCGGCTCGAGGATGAGCGGTTCGAACCGGTTGGGCGGGTTGATCGCCGGGCCCCGGCCGTGAATCGGCGGGAGGGAGGGGGGAGGGGGCGCGGCCATGGGAAAACGGATAGCGCGGATTCTTAGAATTTCCAGCTATGTGTTCACTTGAACACTTTCCTGCAGATGGATGGCCACGAAAAGGCACAAGGGCTCCAAGGCTTCGGCTCGAATCTCACGGCGCCTATAGGCGCAATGGAGACTCCGACGAGCCCGTACCCTTGTGTCTCTTTGCGGCCAACCTTCCGAGGGATTGCTTATAGAGGCTGATTCGCTTCGCTGGCGGCATGTCGCTTGCCAAGACCACGCGCACGGTGTCGATCGCCCGCCTCGAGGGGCAGGCGCCGGCGGAGACGCGCTCGGACGCGCTTGCGGCGGAGGAGCCGCTGGAGATCCGCGTCGGCGGACACAGCGTGGCGGTGGTGATGCGCACGCCGGGACACGACCGCGAACTCGTCGCGGGTTTCCTGGTGACGGAGGGCCTGGTGAAGCGACGGGAGGACGTGATGGACATGGTCTACTGCCGGACCGACGGCGGAAAGCCGGAGGAGAACATCCTCGATGTGCTGCTTGCGCCGGGCGCGGTGGTGGATGTGGCGCGGTTGACGCGGCACGTGTTCACGTCGTCGAGCTGCGGGATTTGCAGCAAGGCCAGCATCGACGCGGTCCGGATGCAGTTTCCGCCGATCGGCGCGCCGCTCGCGCCGCGGCGGACGGTGCTCGCGGGCCTGCCGGAAAAACTGCGCGCGGCGCAGGCGGCGTTTGCGGCGACGGGCGGGCTGCATGCGAGCGCGCTGTTCGACGCGAACGGTGCGTTGCAGGTGGTGCGCGAGGACGTCGGCCGGCACAACGCCCTCGACAAGGTGGTAGGCCACGCGTTTTTCGCCGAGCGGCTGCCGTTGGCGTCCACAATATTGCTGGTGAGCGGCCGGGTCTCGTTCGAGATCATGCAAAAGGCGCTCGCCGCGGGGATTCCCTGCGTGGCGGCGATCTCGGCACCCACGAGCGCGGCGGTGGAGTTTGCGCGGGCGAGCGGGCAGACGTTGGTGGGCTTCCTGCGTGGGGAGCGGATGAACGTTTACGCGGGCACCTTGGGCGATTGAGGCTGTCGCACTGGGCCCGATGAAATTCCTCCTCCTGCTGTTGACCGGCATTCTCGCGTGGGCGGCCCCCTTGCGGGCGGCGGACACCGAATCGCTCGCCGACCGCACCCTGCGCCAGCTAGTGGAGCGGCAGAAGGAGCTGATGGCGGAGGAGGCGAGGAAGGGGCCGGATTTCGACGCGGACAATTTCCAGACGCAGATGCAGCTGGTCTGCCAGAGCTACGAGGTGCTGCTGCGCGAGAATCCCACCTACGCGCCCGGCTACGCGGCGTACGGTTACCTGCTGGGCAAGATCGGCCAGCGCAAGGCGTCGCTCGCGATCCTGCTCAAGGCCAACCAGCTCGATCACGACCTGCCGATGGTGAAAAACCAGATCGGGAATTTTCTCGCCGAGGAGGGGCGTCCGCGGGAGGCGCTGCCGTATTACCTCGCCGCGATCAAGCTGGCGCCGACGGAACCGCTCTACCACTACCAGCTCGGCACGCTGCTGTACATGGGCCGCGATGATTTCCTGAAAGCAGGGGAGTGGACAGGGGATGGGTTGAACCACGCGATGCATGACGCCTTCCGGCAGGCGGCGGAGCTCGCGCCCGACCGGCTGGAGTTCACCTATCGTTATGCGGAGTCGTTCTACGACCTGGACACGCCCGACTGGGACGCCGCGCTGAAGGTCTGGAACAAGCTGGAGGCGAAGGCGGAGACGGAGCTGGAGCGGCAGACGATGCGGCTCCACGAGGCCAACGTGCTGCTCAAGCAGGAGAAACCGGACGCCGCCCGGGCGGTGCTCGAGAGCGTGACGGAACCGGGGCTGCAGACGCAGAAGCAAAAGCTCGTTGCGCAACTCGCGGCGCCCGTCGAGAAGTAGGCGGGTTTTTTCCCACCGCATGCCCTTGCTCGACAAACTGGAGCGCCGTATCGGGCGCTTCGCCATTCCCAATCTCTCGCTCTACCTCGTGATCGGGCAGGTCTTCGTCCTGCTCACGGGACGGCTGGGGCTGATCGACCCGGCCTATTTCCTGATGGCGCCGACGCAGGTGATGCACGGCGAATGGTGGCGGTTGATCACCTTCCTGTTCATGCCGCCGCCGGGGGCGTTCACCGCGAGTCTGACCGGCTGCGTGTTCCTGGCGTTCGGCTGGTACATGTTTGCGCTGATGGGTGGCGCGCTGGAAGGGTTTTGGGGCGAGTTTCGCTTCAACCTGTTCATCTTCACCGGGCTGATCCTGACGATCGCGGCGGGCTTTCTCACCCCGAACAATTTCACCCCCAACCTGTTCATCGCGGGGTCGGTGTTCCTGGCCTTCGCGTGGCTCAACCCGGATTTCGAACTGATGATTTTCTTCATCCTGCCGGTGAAGATCAAGTGGCTCGCCCTCCTCACCTGGATTTTCTACGCGTACAATTTCATCACCGGCGCGCCGACCACCCGCTGGCAGATCGCGGCGTCGGTGAGCAACTTCCTGATCTTCTTCGCCCGCGACATCGTGGCGACGATGCGGCATCGCAACCGGACGATGAACCAGGCCGTGCGGCGCATCGCCACGACGAATGACGCGCCCGAGGTTCGTCATCGCTGCCACACCTGCGGGAAGACCAACCTGACCAATCCCGAGATGGACTTCCGCTACTGCTCCAAGTGCGCCGGCGACCAGTGCTACTGCCCCGAGCACATTTTCAACCACGAGCACGTGCTGAGCGAAAGTGACACGGCCAAGAAATAGCCCGCTGGCGGGGGCATCGCGCTGCGTGACGCTCGGCGACTGGCTGAAGCTCGCGAAGCAGGCCTACGCGCGGGAGCACCTCGCACTCGGCCAGATCGCAGCCACGGCGCACGATGAAGCGCTCTACCTGTTGCTGCGCGCCCTCGACCTGCCGCTCGACAGTCCGGCGCGGGTGCTGACGAAGAAACTCACCGACGCCCAGCGCGCCCACGTGGAGGCACTACTGCAGCGTCGGGTGGTGGAGCGGGTGCCGGCGGCCTATCTCACGCAGGAGGCCTGGCTGGGCGGGCAGCGCTTCTACGTGGACGAACGCGTGCTCATCCCGCGGAGCTATTTTGTGGAAATCATTCCCGGCGAGCTCGACCGCTGGCTTCCGGACCCGGCGGCCGTCCGGCGGGTGGTGGACGTGTGCACCGGCTCGGGCTGCCTCGCCATCCTGCTCGCGCAGCATTTTCCCAAGGCAAAGGTGGATGCGATTGACCTGTCCGTGGACGCCCTCGCCGTGGCGAAAGTCAACGTGCGCGCGCACGGCCTCGGCCGTCGCATCGCGCTGCATCAGGGCAATATCTTCGCGAAGGTGCCGGCGGCGAAGTACGACGTGATTCTGAGCAACCCGCCCTACGAGCCGAGCGCGCACTGCGACGCGCTGCCGGGCGAGTTCAAGCAGGAGCCGAGGCTCGCGCTCGATGGCGGGCGGGACGGGCTCGATATCATCCGCCCGCTCTTGCGGCAGGCACGAACCCGCCTGGCGCCGCAGGGCATCGTGTTGATCGAGGTCGGCGGCTTGCGCGCGGCGATGGATCGCGAGTTCGCCGCCCTGGAACCGCACTGGCTGTCCACCGCCGACGGTACGGACTGCGTCTGCGTGATGCATGCCGCGCGATTGCGGGCGTGGCGTGGGTAGGACTGCGCCGAGCCGGCGCGTTAGGGATAACGCGCCCTACCTCGTCAGGTCGTACAGCGCGTAACCCGCGAAAAGATTGGGGAGCGCGGCGCAGGGGGTGCGCCAGTTGCCGCGCAGGTGGGCGCGGCGGGTGATGGTGATGCCCTTGGCGGCGCAGAAGTGCTCGAAGTCGGCGATGGTCACGGGATTCGCCGGCTTACTTTCGAACCATTCGGTCGTGTAGACGTCGTTGCGCACCTTGCGTCCGCGCAGCAGGGCGTCGACGCGGTTTTTCCAGAAACCGTGGTTCACGAAACCGACGGTCAGCGCGCGACCCACGCGCAGCGCCTCGAGGATCACGCCGGTGGGGTCGTCGAGTTCCTGCACCGTGCGCGAGCAGATCACGCGGTCAAAATGCCGGTCGGGGAACTGCTTCATGAACCCGGTCATGTCGCCCTGGTAGGCGGATAGCCCGCGGCCGACGCACGCCGTGATGCGCAGGAAATCAAGGTCCACGCCGACCGCCGCCGCTTCCTTCTTTTGCACGAGATAGTGCAGCAGCGCGCCGCGCCCGCAACCGAGGTCGAGCACGCGCGAGCCGGGCACGACCCATTCGCCGATCACCTCCATGTCCACCGTGCGTTTTTCGACGAGCTTGGTCATGGAATTTTATCTGCCCACGGAACACACGGAACGACACGGAACCAGACAAGAGGCCTCAGCTGCGGGGAGTTTTGATGTTCCGTGTGCATCCGTGTGTTCCGTGGGCGATTCTCCGGTTTAGATCGAGAAATCCACCGCGGCGGTGGAGTTGCGCTCGAGGAAGGCGCGCACCAGTGCGTAGAGTTCCTCGGACTCGAGCAGGAAGGAATCGTGGCCGAGGTCGGTGGAGAGCTCGGCGTAGCTGGCCTGCTTGCCGGCGCGGAGCAGGGCGAGGGCGATCTGGCGGTTCTGCTCGGGCGGGAAGAGCCAGTCGCTGGTGAAACCGACGATCAGCGACTCGGCTTGCACCGGCGCAAACGCGGCCTCGAGCGAGCCGTAGGCATGCGCGAGGTCGAACTGGTCGAGCGCACGGGTGATGTAGAGGTAGGAGTTGGCGTCGAAGCGGTTGATGAACGCCTGGCCTTGGTGACGCAGGTAGCTTTCAACCTCGAACTGCACGTCGAAATTGTAGGCGTCGCCGTTGGCGGACGTTTTCTTCCGCCGGCCAAACTTGCGGTCCATCGACGCGTCCGAGACGTAGGTGATGTGCGCCATCATGCGCGCGATCGCGAGGCCGACGCGCGGGCCGCCGCCCTTGGGATAGTCGCCCTGGTTCCAGTCGGGATCCTGCATGATCGCCTGGCGGCCGACCTCGTTGAAGGCGATCGCCTGCGCGCTCTCGCGCGACGTGGTGGCCATCGCGAGCACGCGCCGGGTGTAGGCGGGGAACTCGATCGCGAACAACAGCGCGGTCATCCCCCCCATCGATCCGCCGATGGCGGCGTGGAGCGAGACGACGCCGAGATGATCGAGCAGGAGTTTTTGCGAGCGCACCATGTCGAGGATGGTGACGAATGGGAAACTGATGCCATAGGGCCGGCCGGTGGCGGGATTGAGCGAGGAAGGGCCGCTCGAGCCGACGCAGCCGCCGAGGACGTTGGCGCAGACGACGAAGAAACGGTTCGTGTCCACCGCCTTGCCCGGCCCGATCAGGTTGTTCCACCACCCGGCCTTGCGGTCCTCGGTCGAGTGCACGCCGGCGCAGTGATGATCGCCGCTGAGCGCGTGGCAGATGAGGATGGCGTTGTCGCGCGTGGCGCTAAGCTCGCCATAGGTTTCGTAGCGGAGGGTGAAGCCGGGGATAACCTGGCCGCTCTTGAACGTGAACGGCTTTGCGTAGACGAAGTCCCGGGGCACAACCAGACCGGCCTCGCCAGGCGCGAGGGCACGAAGGGTCGGCTCGTTTTCCTCGGGGTCAGTCATACGAGAGGGGAGAGGATTAGGGTGGTGCGAAGGGAGGCAAGCGTCCCAGATGTCATTATGACAAGGGGTTGAAGGTAGAGCGGAGTCTTTAACCCGCCCTTTTCCGAAGCCCAGTGGCGAGTCAAAGCCCCGCCCTGCTTAGGCGTGAGCCGCGGCACTCACCGCCTCGTCCATATCCTCGTTGGAGAAGACCGCCTGCACATCGTCGTGCTCTTCGAGAGTGTCGTGTAGCTTGAGGACGTTCTTGGCAATAGCCACATCGCTCACCGGCACGGTGGTGGTCGGGATGTACGCGATCTCCGCGCTGTCGGGCTTGAGGCCCTTTTGCTCGAGGGCGTGCGACACCTTGTCGAAGGCGTGGACGTTGCAGCGCACCTCGAAACCCTGGTCGCTGGTGATCACGTCGTCGGCGCCGGCCTCGAGCGCGATTTCCATCAGTTGGTCCTCTGTGGTCTTGTCCTTGGTGAGCAAAAACTGCCCGGCGTGGAGAAACTGAAACGCGACCGCGCCCGAGCTGGCGAGATGTCCGCCGTGGCGGGTGAACGCCGAGCGCACGTCCTGGGCGGCGCGGGTTTTGTTGTCGGTCATGACCTTGACGATGAAGGCCACGCCGCCGGGGCCGTAGCCCTCGTAGGTGATTTCCTCGTAAACGACGCCGGGCAGTTCCCCGGTGCCCTTCTTGATCGCACGGTCGACGTTGTCGACGGGCATGTTGGCGTCGCGCGCCTTGACCATCAGCGTGCGCAGCCGCGCATTGCCGTTGGGATCGCCGCCGCCCGACTTCGCCGCGAGCGTGATGTCGCGCGAGAGGCTGGAGAAAATCTTGCTGCGGCGGCCATCGGTGATGGCCTTCCCGCGTTTGACTTTGGACCACTTGTTATGGCCGGCCATGGTGGGATTAATGTAGGGCGGGGGCCCC
>JADMIO010839020.1_pt1 | contig 12492 bp, 11 predicted proteins | sample 8958161 | NCBI WGS metagenome assembly JADMIO01 (sample SAMN16585339, study PRJNA669376) | soil metagenome | isolation source: Crop rotation soil | place: USA: Cullars Rotation, Alabama | collected 2011 | reverse complement strand
GCGACTTCAAGTCACGTGAATTCCAAGCTTCGGATCCCACTGTGCTGGAAAGAGGGTGGCGATGTTCGGGTGGTTGAGCTTCGCCAGCGTCACGGCTTCGGTGCGGAAGCGTTCGAGGACTTCGGGCTGGCTGGCCAGTTCGGGCTTGAGCATCTTGATGGCGACTTCGCGTTCGAGCATGGTGTCGAGGCCGCGATAGACCGCGCCCATGCCGCCTTCGCCGATCTTCTCGACGATCTTATAATTGCCGATAACCTTGCCGATCATTACTCTCCTCCACACTTGCCATTGCTCGATTCGGTTCGTGACGCACCACGAAGACTATGATGAATCCGCGAAACTCGCAAGAGTGATCTACGGCACCCGAACGCCATCAGGATGGGCGCACGCAGGCCAAAAGTTAGTGAGGCCGCGCCGTCTTTGGTCTGGGTTCGCCGGCGCAAGGTCAGGCGCGCGGAGACGCGTCGTCGGGATAGTCCATCTGCGCGGCGACACGGCGGCGGACGTCGCGGCCCGCCGCCTTCTCGCAGAGGTAGAGGCCGAGGTCAATCGCCGACGTGACGCCGCGCGCCGTGATCACATCGCCTTCGTCAACGACGCGCGCATCAACCACTTCGCCGCAGTAAGGGCGCAGCTCGTCGAAGGCCGTGCGGTGCGTGGTGGCGCGCTTGCCTTTCAAGAAGCCCGCCGCGCCGAGCAGCACGCTGCCCGTGCAGACCGACGCCCGCAGCTCACAGGCGCGCGCCGTCTGTAGCCAGGCGATGAACTCGGCGTCTTGCGCCAGCCGCCGCGCGCCGAAGCCGCCCGGCACGATCACCCAATCGTAGTCGGCGAGCGAGCCGCCCACGCGCGACGCCGCGACGCGCAGGCCGCTGAAGTCCGTGACCTCCGGCGTCACCGCGCACACGTCCCATTCCACGTCGGGCATATAGCGCATTGTCTTTAAACGCGTGACCGCGTCATACACGCCGACGAAGTCGAGCGCCGTCATTCCGTCGAAGATGACAAAGGCAATTCTCATCGGTTCACCGCTGAAGAGATCAAGAAGGGAGACGTGCCGAAATGCCGAGTAAGCCGTTCGGAACGCGGCGCGCGGGAGTTCACCAGGGGATGGGGAAGAGGACCCACGACAGCAGCAGCCCGATCCCCAGGAACGCGCCGAACATCTTCAGCCCGTGCCGCAGCCGCTCGGGCGTCGTATCGGTGCGCGGGTCAATCGCCGCCAGCACGGTCGCCGCGACGGCGGCGTAGAGCACCATCATCAGGACGTGCATCAGCGTTTCCTCCCTGCCCCGATGTCGAAGGCGTCGTGGATGACGAGGTAATTCAACAGCCCCGCCAGGAACATGAAGGTGTTGCCGTACTCGTAGGTCGCCGCCCACGGCTGCGCGTTGGTGCCCCAGCCCGCGCCGTAAGGCACCAGATAGCAGAGGCCCGCGCCGACCTGCGAGAAGAACCACAGCAGGCTGATCAGGTCGAAGTGGCTGGCGGCGTCCGGCGTGTCGGTGATGAACGGCCAGAACAGCCGCCCGTGCAGGGCCAGCCCAAGCACGAACGAGCCGACGATGGTGAAGAAGAAGAGCGCCGCGCGCCCGACCTTGCCCAGCAGCAGGTGGCCCGCGCCCGGTATCAGCCAGGCGACGATGACGGCGAGGATGCGGCGCGGCAGGGGGTAAGGCTTCAATCCGGCGTCGGCGGCGACGTGCGCCCGGAAGTGCGACGCGAGGTCGTCTGACAGGTCATCTCTCGATTGCAAATCAAGCTCCTTCGCTAGTCTGACGTGAGTGGAAATTCTATGGGCCGCCGCCGACGCGTGTCAACCGTAACGCTTGATTTGGCCGGGGGTCTGGGCTATCATCAGGCCAGCCCGGATTATTTGAGGCAGGTCGGAAAAGCACGCTATGAAAGAGTTCGTGGGCCTGGAACCACGCGTAACTGAATACAATACCGCCGCGGGCTGACCGCCACGGTCTCCCGCCGTCGCCGGAAGGGGGTGCAGGATGGGAGATCGGATCACCAATCGCCAAACACTCAAGCGCAAAGCCGAAACGCTGACCGACACGGAAATCTCCGAAGTCCTCGACTACATCAACATCATGGAGTCGTTGCGCGAGCAGGCGGGAAGGCCGGACCTCTTTGACGACGAATGGATGAACCTGCTGGCCGACGCCATCGAAAATCGCCGCGCGCGGGTGGTCTCCGAATGGGACCGCGTCCGCCGCAAGGCCGACCACCGCGCCTTTATGATCGCCACCGCGCGCAAAGCCAATTAGACCGGCGCAGAGGAACGCTCCCGTTGCGGCATCGTCTTCCGGCAATCGCTAACGCGCACGTTTTCTCACTGCTCATCGCCGCCCTTCTCCTACGGGCGAGCGTCGCAGGCGAAGCTTCGCCGCAATCGCCCGCGACTCCTCAGACACCGACACCGCCCGCGCAAGCGGTCACCGCCGACCGGCAGGCAGAGATCGCCCGCTACGCGGCGGCGCTGCAATCGGGCGACGAGGAAGAGCGCCGCGTGGCCGTGCACAGGCTGAGCGTGATGCGCGATGCCGCGACCATCCCGGCCTTGCGCACGGCGCTCAACGATAAAGCCGAGCGCGTGCGCGCCGCCGCTCTTATCGCGCTCGGCCACCTTGCCGAGCCGACGCTCGCGCCGGTGGTCGCGACTTACCTTCTACAAGACAAGAGCCCCTTCGTGCGCAAGGCGGCGGCCTACGCGCTCGGCCACTTTGCCGACGCCGCCGCTTCGGCGGCACTCGTCACGGGCCTGCGCGACAAAGATATGGAAGTGCGCGGCGCGGCGGCGGTGGCGTTATCCAACAGGCCGGACGCGGCGGCCATCGCGCCGCTCATCCAATCCCTTTCCGACAAGTCGGCCTTCGTCCGTGCACACGCCGCGGCGGCGCTCGGCGTCAACGGTCGCGCGGCGGCTCAAGCCGTGCCCGACCTCGTGCGGGTGCTCACGAAAGACGAAGACCATGAAGCCCGCCGCCAGGCCGCCACCGCGCTCGGCCGCATCGGCGAGCCATCGGCGCTCACCGCGCTCCAGGGTGCCGCGCGCTCCAGCGACCCCTACCTCAGCCAGGCCGCCCGCGAAGCAATCAGCGCGATCAGAAGAGACTAGCCTCTAGCCCCTGCCTCTCATTGACGCATCTTGAAACTGGGGCATAGAATTTTGCCTTGCAGAGATTTCACGTTCAGGAAAAAAGAAGGACAGAGGGAGAGCGTTATGTCATCAGCTACGTCATCGGTCGCCGATCAACAGTCGCTGGCGCGGGCCGAACAGCTCAAACAGGAACTGCTCGAATTTGCCGTCCGCGGCCCGCTCAAAGAAGAGTACGAGAGCCAGTACAAGTTGCTGTTCGAGCTGTCCGCCGACGTGGACGAGCGCGACGTCGAAACCATGCGCGACTGGTTTTTGTATGACTGGTACGACGCGAATGGCGAAGGCGTGATCGAACACTTCCTGAATGCGCGCGACGACATCCAGACGGACGAGCAGGACGTCCTCTCCGAGTGGACCGACTCGTTAAACAGCGTCTTCGAGATTCGCGGCGTCAGCAAGAACACGCTGCGGCTTACAGAGCTTGACGGCGGCGATGACGTGACCGTCACGACGCTGATGCCGCTCAAAGAGACGCCGTTCAAGCGCGGCCAGTTCATCGCCGCGCGCCTGCTCCCGCTCGGCGAGCAGTTCATCTTCTCAGGCTTGCAGTTCATCCTGCCCGACCGCGAGGCGGCGCTCGAAGCGCTCGAAGTGCGCCGCGCGCTCGACGCGCTCGACACGCCCGAATCTATCGAGCAGGCGCAGCGCGAGCAGTGCAGCGCCTTCTGCGAATTGTTCGGCTGCGAGGAGATGACCGTCTCGTCGAAAGAGCTGAACTCGACCTTGCAAAAATTCCAGCGCTACGTCTTCGCCGAGCGCCGCGACCCTGAGACAGGGCGCACTGCCGCCGAGCGTTTTCAGGAAGAGTTCGGGCGCGAGCTGAAGCTGCCGGACATGCCGCCGCTGCCCGACGTGCTGGCCGAAGCCGGCGACGTCACGATCCTCTGCGACGAATTCGATGGCATCGTGCTGCTGCCGGATTACGAACGCTTCCGCCGCGTCTTCGGCGGCGCGAATCCCGACAAGGCCGTGCCCGGCTGGCAAGAGCTGGTGTGGCGCTACGTCAAAGACCCCGACATCCCCATCGTCGCCTTCGAGCGCATCGCCGAGCAGCGTCCGAAGCAGCTCGAATCGGTCATCCGCAAGCTCACCGGCGACAGGCGATTCTCGCTCGAACACCTCTACGCGCTGCTGATTCATTACAAGCAACCCGCCGAGGAGTTCGACTCACTCGAAGACGACGAGCGGTTGTGGGACCTGTTCGACGGCAATGGCTCGACGACCGAAGCCGAGCCGCGCCCGCGCAAAGGCTCCGCCAACAAGAAAGTCGCCAAGCCGGCGGCGACAGCGGCAAACAACGGCGGCGCGACGCGCAAGCCGGCGGCGAAGGCCGCGAGCAAATCAGCCGCTAAAGCGACCGCCAATAAGCAAGCCGCGCGCAAGACCGCCGGCAAGTCGGCGGCGACGAAGGGCGGCGCGAAAATCGTGAAGGCGGCCGCCGGCAAGGGCGCGAAGAAAGCCGGCAAGGCCGCCAAGAAGGGCGCAGCCAAAGGCGCAACGAAAGGCGCAAGCAAAGCGGCGAAGAAAGCGACCAAGAAAGCGGCAACGAAGTCGGCGGCAAAGAAACGATGACGCTCGACGCCGCCATCGCGCAATGGCTCGACACAACGGCGCGCGACGATTCGGTCTCACCAGCGGACGCCGAATCGCGCGCGCTTTCGCTTGCCATGCTGGCCCGCTACTTTGGCAAGCGCAGCCAGCTTGAAGAGGTGACGCCCGCCCGCCTGCGCGACTTTCTTTCGCGCTGGTTCATCGAAAACGCCGGCCCCGCACCGCGCCGCGCCGACCCGCATTCGGCCGCGCTTGAGTCCCCTGACCCGCTCGCGTTGAGCGACACGCTGACGGCTTTCATCAGGTGGGCGGCCGATCAAACGGGCGTCGCCGCGGGTGAATGTTTGGCGGTCGTTGCTGAGTTGCGCGAGCGGCTGCCGCGCGCCATCACGATCAGCACGCGAATGTCCGAGTGGCTCGCCGGTCGCGGCGGCGCGTTCGGCTTCCCTGAGTTCCTCACGTCATTCGAGGCCGGCGGGCGCAGCCAGTACGACTTCGACACGGCCGGCGAAGCGGGGAGCGTCGAAGGTTACTTTCGCATCACGCGCATTGCGGGCGCTCACGTCGAAGCCGAAGAGAGGCTGACCGAGAAGATCGTCGCGCCGATTCTCTTCCCTGAGCCGGTCGCCGCGCTGCTCGAACCCGACTACATCATTAACCTTGAGCTGGTGCGAGTGAATGAAGCGTGGCAGGTGGTCGGCTGCGGATTCGCTTACCCGCCGGGCGCGGACGTGTAGCTCGTTACTTCCTGGCGCGCTAGCAGGGCATGCCCGATAGCTCGGCGATCACGCGAATGAGATCGAATGGCTCGATCGGCTTGCTGACATGCACTTGAAAACCTGCCGACAGCGCGCGCGAGCGGTCCGTTACGCTGGCGAAAGCCGTCAGCGCGATGGCCGGCATAGCGCCGCCCATCTCAGGCTCCAGGGCGCGAACCTTGCGAATCAACGCATAGCCATCCTCGTTCGGCATGCCGATGTCCGACACCAACAGGTCGGCCTTCCATTCGCCGAGCGCCGTCAGCGCCTCGCGCGCCGACGTGCAGGCGCGCACCTCGCCGCCCGCGTGTTCAAGCGCAATCGTCAACATCTGTAGCGTGTCGGCGTCGTCGTCCACCAGCAGTATGCGCAAGTCTTCGAGCACCCGCGACGGCTCGATAGGAGCCGGCTCGCGCGGCGCGCTCTCGTCGAGCGGGTCGGCGGCCCGCGCCGCTTCCGTGCGATCCGTCAGCGGCAGGTCAACCGTGAAGGTCGCGCCCTGGCCTTCGCCGGCGCTTTCGACCACGATGAGGCCGCCGTGCATCTCGACCAGGTGACGCACGATGGCCAGGCCCAGCCCGAGCCCGCCGTGCTTTCTCGTCATGTGGCGCTCGGCCTGCGAGAAGCGGTCAAAGACGAAGGGCAAGAACTCGGGGCTGATACCGCAGCCGTTGTCGCTGACGACGAGGCGCGCGCACTCGCCGCTGCGCATCAGTCGAATGCGAATCTCGCCGTCATTGGGCGTGAACTTGACGGCATTGGATAACAGGTTCCAGACCACCTGCTGCAAGCGCGTAGGGTCGCCGCGCACTTCGCCGACCGTGGTGTCGAGGTCCACCTTGATCGCTATCGCCTTGGCCTCTGCGGCAGGGTTCACCGCGTCTATGGCGATCTCGATGATCGGCCCGAGCGCGAGCGGGCGCGCTTCGATGCGCAGCTTGCCGCTGATGATGCGCGACACGTCGAGGATGTCTTCGATCAGCTTGGCCTGCGACTTGGCGTTGCGCTCGATGGTCTCCAGCCCGCGCGCCAGTGCCGCCGCGTCCGGCTCGCGCAGCCGCAGCAGCCGCGTCCACCCGAGGATCGAAGTCAGCGGCGTGCGCAGCTCGTGCGAGACGGTGGCGAGGAATTCATCCTTCGCGTGATTGGCCGCCTCGGCGTCGGCGCGCGCCTTCTGCTCGCGGACGAGCAGTTCGGTCCGCTCCTCTTCGGCGCGCTGGCGCTCGATGATCTCGGCCTGCAACGCGTCGTTGGTCCGCGCCAGCTCCGCCGTGCGCTGGCGCACGCGCACCTCCAGCTCGTCGTTCTTGCGCTCGATCTCCTGGTAGAGCGCGATCATCGCTTTGTTGGTGCTGTCCAGCTCGCGGTTCTTTTCAAACAGCAGCTCGGCCTGCCGCTTGATCTCTTCGGTCTTCTTGTACAGCTCGATGAGGACGGCGACCTTGGCTTTCAGTATCTCCGGCTCGAACGGCTTGAAGATGTAGTCCACCGCGCCGAGCGAGTAGCCGCGGAAGACCTGCCCCTCGCTCTTGTTCATCGCCGTCAGAAAGATGATCGGTATGTTCTGTGACTTCTCGCGCTGGCGGATCAGGGCGGCGGTCTCGAAGCCGTCCAGGTCCGGCATGTGCACGTCCAACAGGATCAGCGCGAAGTCATGGTCGAGCAGCAGCTTTAAGGCTTCCCTGCCGGAGTTGGCTTTGACGAGGTTCTGTTCGAGGTAGCTGAGCGTCGCTTCGAGCGCGAGCAGGTTCTCCTGCCTGTCGTCAACCAGAAGGATGTTGACGGCTGGCTCTTTCGCCGGCGTCTCTAGCGGTTGTTCCAACATCAGTAGGTTAGCCTGCCGCGCTCCTGCCATACAGTATCCTCGCTTCTGCCAATCAGTTCGGTCAACAGCTGCGCGATGCCGGCGAGCGGCAACACATAATCAACGGGCGAGGCGGCAATCGCCGCCGCAGGCATGCGCGCGCTCTCGGCCGACGCCGGGTCTTGCACGATGGCCAGCCCGCCGCGCGCCTTGACTCTGGCGATGCCGTGCGCGCCGTCGTCGTTGGACCCGCTCAACAAGACGGCCGCCAGCCGCTCGCGGTAGGCGTCGGCCGCCGACTCGAACAGCACGTCAATCGAAGGCCGCGCGAACCGAACGCGGTCGTCTACCGACAGCGCGAAGTGATTGCGCTCGACCAGCAGGTGGTAGTTGGCCGGCGCGATGTAGACCCTGCCCGGAAGGATCGGCTGCTTGTCTTCGACTTCGGCGAGCGGCAGCCGGGTCATGCGCTGAAGCAGCACCGGCAACAGGTCTTCCGAATCCACGCTGCGGTGCTGCACGACGGCGAGCGGCAGCGGGTAGTCTTCGGGCAGCGCGCCCAGCAACGCCGCCAGCGCGTCAAAGCCGCCCAGGGATGCCCCCACGACAATCAGCTCGACCATCAGGTGATCCTCCTGTACAGCTTCTCGCCCTCCTCCATGACTTCGTAGCGGGCCTCGAAAGGCGTGTAGCTGATCGTCTCTTTGTGCCCCAGCCCGAGCACGCCGAACTTCGTCAGGCTTTCGTAGAGCAGCCGGTGAACGCGGTTTTGCAGCGCCTGGTTGAAGTAGATGAGCACGTTGCGGCAGAGGATGACGTTGAACTCGTTGAACGAGCGGTCGGTCACCAGGTTGTGCTGCGAGAAGACGATGTTCTTGCGCAGCGACGAGCGGAAGATGGCGCTGTTGCTGTCTGCCGCGTAATACTCCGAGAACGCCGCCTTGCCGCCCGCCTTGACGTAGTTGTTGACGTAGCTCTGCATGTACTCCAGCGAGTAGATGCCCTCTTTGGCCTGCTTCAGCACCGACTCGTTGAGGTCCGTCGCGTAGATGCGGCAGCGGTCATAGATGCCCTCTTCCGTAAGCACGATGGCCGTCGAGTAGACCTCTTCGCCGGTCGAGCAGCCGGCGTGCCAGATGCGCACGAACGGGTACGTTTTGAGCAGCGGCACGACCTTCGTGCGGAAGGCGAGATGGAACTTCGGGTCGCGGAACATCGAAGTGACGTTGACGGTCAGCGCGATGATGAACCGCTCGAAGCTGGCCGGGTCGTGGAGGATGAGGTCTTGCAACTGCGAAATGCTCGTGAGCTTCTCGTCGCGCACGAGGTCGTTGATGCGCCGCTTGAGCGAGGCGGGCGCGTACTCGCGGAAGTCGTACCCGTAATGCAGGTAGACGCCTTCCAACAGCAACTGGACCTCTATGTCTTCGAGGTCCAGCTCGCCCTCGCGGCGGCTCATCTCTGGGCTTGAACTGTTCATAACGGCGAATGTGCGTGGCAGAGGCCGGGGGCTAGAGGTCGGCCCGGAACTTCCGCGCCTCCTCTAGCCCCTAGTCCCTAGTCCCTACTTATACAGCCAGACGCGCAGCAGCGACAGCAACTGCGCGATGTCTATCGGCTTGGTGATGTAATCCGACGCGCCGGCTTCGATGCACTTCTCGCGGTCGCCCTTCATCGCCTTGGCCGTCAGCGCGATGATGGGCAGCGTCTTGTACTGCGCGGTGCGACGAATCTCGCTCATCGCCTCGTAGCCGTCCATCTCCGGCATCATCACATCCATCAGCACGATGTCAATGTCGGGCGTGCGCTCCAACATCTCCAGCGCGGCCTTGCCGTTCTCGGCGTAGACGACCTGCATCTGGTGGCGTTCGAGCGCGCTGGTGATGGCGAAGATGTTGCGTATGTCGTCGTCCACCACCAGCACCTTCTTGCCGCTGATCACCGAGTCGGTCATATGCAGTTGCTCCAGCATGCGCCGCTTCGGCTCCGGCAGGTTGGCCTCGACGCGGTGCAGGAACAGTGCCGTCTCGTCCAGCAGCCGTTCCATGGACTTCACGTCTTTGATGATGACCGTCTCGGCGACGCGCTTCAGCTCGGTCTCCTCGGTCTTGCTCAGCTCCTTGCCGGTGTAGACGATGATCGGCAGGTCAATCGAGCCGACTTCCGACTTCACCTTCTCGATCAGCTCAAAGCCGTTCATTCCGGGCAGCCCGAGGTCCAGCACCATACAATCGAACGGCGTCTCCTTGAGCGCCTGAAGCGCCTCTTCGCCGCTCGACACCGCCGTCGTGTGCACGTCGCCATTGCCGATCAGCTCGACGATGGCCCGGCGCTGCACCTCGTTGTCTTCGACCACCAGCAGCCGCCGCGCGGGCCGCTCGATGAAGCTCTTGATGTTGTTCAAGGCGTCGGTCAGCCCTTCCTTCGTCACCGGCTTCTTCAGGTAGACGCGCGCGCCCATCTTCAAGCCGATCTGCACGTCCTCCATCAGCGAGATGATGTGAACGGGGATGTGGCGCGTCGCCGGGTCGTGCTTGAGCCGGTCGAGCACCGCGAGGCCGTGAACCACCGGCAGGCGTATGTCGAGCGTGATGGCGTCGGGCTTGTACTTCTGCGCCAGCGCCAGCGCCTGGTCGCCGCGCGACGCGACGATGCCTCGGAAGCCTTTCTCGCGCGCCATATCGAGCAGGATGCGCGCGAAGTTGTTGTCATCCTCGACGATCATCAGCACGCGGTCGCCCTGCTCAATCGCGTCGCGGTCGTCGGCGATGTCGCCTTGTAACAGCAGCGACGTGTCGAGCGAGATGAGCGGGTCGGCTGCCGTGCTCACGAGCGATTCGCCCGAGCGCACCAGGCTCGACTGCCGCGAGGGGTCAAGCCCCGCCGACCCCGTGCCGTTGCCATCCGTCGGCGCGGTGCCGGGCGCGTAGTAGAGCGGCAGGTAGAGCGTGAAGGTGCTGCCCTCGCCGGGCGCGCTCGTCATACGAATCTCACCGCCGAGCAGGCGGGCGATTTCGCGGCTGATCGAGAGGCCCAGGCCCGTGCCGCCGTACTTGCGCGTCGTCGTGCCGTCGGCCTGCTGGAACGGCTCGAAGATGATGCGGTGCTTGTCGGCGGGGATGCCGATGCCCGTGTCGGTCACCGAGAACGCCAGCACGCGCGCCGAGCGGTTCAGCGACTCGTTCTCGTATACCCAGTTCTTCTCCGTCTCTTCGACGCGCAATTGTATGCTGCCTTCGTGGGTGAACTTGAAGGCGTTCGACAGCAGGTTCTTCAACACCTGCTGTAACCGCTTGGCGTCCGTGCGCATCAGCTTCGGCAATTCGCCATCGAGCTCGATGGTGAAGTCCAACCCTTTCGTCTCGGCCATCGGCCTGAAGGTGCGTTCGAGGTAATCCTTCAACTGGTCGAAGACGACGTCGCTGATTTCGGCGACCATCGTGCCCGATTCAATCTTCGACAGGTCAAGAATCTCGTTGATGAGCGCCAGCAGGTCCGCGCCCGACGAGTGGATCGTCTGCGCGAACTCGACCTGCTTGTTGCTGAGGTTGCTGTCGCTGTTTTCGGCCAGCAATTCGGAAAGCACCAGCATGCTGTTGAGCGGCGTGCGCAGCTCGTGCGACATGTTGGCGAGGAACTCCGACTTGTACTTCGAGGTGAGCGACAACTGCTCGGCCTTCTCTTCGAGGGCGCGGCGCGCATTCTCGATCTCGCGGTTCTTGCGCTCGACTTCGTTCTTCTGCTCGCTGAGCAGCCGCGCCTTCTCTTCCAGCTCTTCGTTGGTCTGCTGCAACTCCTCCTGCTGCTTCTTGAGCAACTCTTCGGACTCTTGCAGCGAGCGCGCCTGCTGTTCGAGCCGCTTGTTGGTCTCGGTGAGTTCCTGCTGGCCGATCTGCAACTCCTGCGTCAACGACTGCGACTGCGCCAACAACTCTTCGGTCCGCATGTTGGCTTCAATCGTGTTGAGCACGATGCCGATGGATTCGGTCAACTGGTCGAGGAAGGCCATGTGAATCTCGTTGAAGTGGTGGAACGACGCCAGCTCGATGACCGCCTTGACCTGCCCTTCAAACAGCACGGGCAGGACGACAATGTTCATCGGCGACGCCTCGCCGAGCCCGGAGTTGACGCGCACGTAATCCGACGGCACGTCGGTGATGAGGATGCGCTCCTTTTCGAGCGCGCACTGGCCGACCAGGCTTTCGCCGACGCGGAACTGGTTGGCCAGCCCCTTGCGCTCCTTGTAGGCGTAGCTGGCGCGCAGCTTCAACCGCATCTCCTGATCGCCATTCGATTCGGCGATGTAGAACGCGCCGTGCTGCTCGCTGACGAGCGGCGCAAGCTCGGAAAGGATCAGCCGCGAGACGGTCATCAAATCCTTCTGACCTTGCAGCAGGCGTGTGAACTTGGCGAGGTTGGTCTTCAGCCAGTCCTGGTCAGTGTTCTTGCGCGTCGTGTCCTTGAGGTTGCGGATCATCTCGTTGATGTTGTCCTTCAAGGACGCGACTTCGCCCGCCGCCTCGACCGTGATCGAGCGCGTCAGGTCGCCCTTGGTGACGGCGGTGGCGACTTCGGCGATGGCGCGCACCTGCGTGGTCAGGTTAGCGGCCAGCCGGTTGACGTTGTCCGTGAGGTCGCGCCACGTGCCGCTCGCGCCGGGCACGTTGGCCTGGCCGCCGAGCTTGCCTTCGATACCGACTTCGCGCGCGACGGTCGTGACCTGATCGGCGAACGTCGCCAGCGTATCAATCATGCTGTTGATCGTGTCGGAGAGTTCGGCGATCTCGCCGAGCGCTTCGACCGTCAGCTTGCGTTTGAGGTTACCGTTAGCGACCGCCGTGACGACGCGAGCGATGCCGCGCACCTGCGTGGTCAGGTTAGCGGCCATGAAGTTGACATTATCCGTCAAATCTTTCCACGTGCCGGCGACTCCGGGCACGTTGGCTTGGCCGCCGAGCTTGCCCTCGGTGCCGACCTCGCGCGCCACGCGCGTCACTTCCGAAGCGAACGAATTAAGTTGGTCCACCATCGTGTTGATGGTGTTCTTCAGCTCCAGAATCTCGCCCTTGACGTCCACCGTGATCTTCTTCGACAGGTCGCCGTTCGCGACTGCCGTTGTGACCGCCGCAATGTTACGCACCTGCCCCGTCAGGTTGCCGGCCATGAAGTTGACCGAGTCCGTCAGGTCTTTCCACGTCCCCGACACCCCCTTG
>JADMIO011628031.1_pt1 | contig 12494 bp, 14 predicted proteins | sample 8958161 | NCBI WGS metagenome assembly JADMIO01 (sample SAMN16585339, study PRJNA669376) | soil metagenome | isolation source: Crop rotation soil | place: USA: Cullars Rotation, Alabama | collected 2011 | reverse complement strand
ACCTTGGCCTCAACAACACCCAGGTGAGTAAGATCGAAGGGCTGGAACCTGTCCCACAACTGCAAAACCTTGGCCTCAACAACACCCAGGTGAGTAAGATCGAAGGGCTGGAACCTGTCCCGCAACTGCAAAACCTTGACCTCAACAGCACCCAGGTGAGTAAGATCGAAGGGTTGGAGGGTGTCCCACAACTGCAAAACCTTTACCTTATAAATACTCTTGTGGGTAAGATCGAAGGGCTGGAACCTGTCCCACAACTGCAAAACCTTGGCCTCAACAACACCCAGGTGAGTAAGATCGAAGGGCTGGAACCTGTCCCGCAACTGCAAAACCTTGACCTTATGAATACTCTTGTAAGCAAGATCGAAGGGCTGGAGGGTGTCCCCAAATTGCGAAGAATTGATCTAGATGGCACACGAGTGAGTCACATTGAGGGACTGGAGCATACGCCACTCTTACAAAGTCTTGACCTACGTAACACTCGGGTAACCCCACAAGAAAAGGCTGCCTTTCAAAAGAAAGGCAATGGAAAACTACACGTCATGTAGTCTTGCCTGCACATGACAGCAGATCAAGCCACGGCATATTCGGTGAGGTGTCGCATCTCCGGCGACTGGAAAGCGAGAACGATCTCCTCTTTTGGGACGCCCACCTCAACCAAGGCTCGTGTGATTCCTTCATCCGTCCAGTCTTCCTCAATCCAGATTTTGTCGTTGTGGATACGGATATAGAGAGTCGTGTAGCGCACACGCTGGTCGTTCTCCCAACCGACATTGAGCAACAGATACTGATCGCTATTTTCGTCCAGAGTAAAAATGGTTTCCAACCCGGGCACCGGATGGCCGCGCATTAGATCCGCCTGCTCGGTCAGAAACTGCTTGATCAGTGCGCGATAACGCGTTAATTTGTCCATCGGACGGTCTCCTATATAGGTTGTCCAAACTCCCCTAATTGCTGACTATGCCGCGAAATTTGATCCCATATAAGTGGGGACTGTTGCTTGCCTTCACCTGCTTTCAGTGTTTAATTACATTTCGCCGGGAGTTATAGGGAGACAAAGGAAGAGACCGCTTCTTTCGCGAAATTGATGCCGTCAGAGCACGCCTCGAAAACAAGGGAGAGACGATTGGACAGCATTGCAGCCACCGTTCCGGGAACGGTCATCAGTTACTTTCCGCAGCGGTCGGGGATCTATGTGGGGTCGCCGGGGCTGGCGGTTTTGCCGTCGGGCGATTATGTGGCGTCGCATGATGAGTTTGGGCCGGAGAGTACAGAGAACGTGCGGGCGGTGTCGCATGTTTTTCGGTCTGGGGATCGGGGGGAGAGTTGGAGACGGGTGGCGACGCTGGAGGGGGCGTTCTGGTCGTCGCTGTTTGTGCATCGGGGGGCGCTCTATCTGATGGGCACGGATCGGGGCTATGGGAGCGTGGTGATCCGGCGGTCGGAGGATGGCGGAGCCCATTGGACGGAGCCGGAGGATGCGCAGACGGGGCTGCTGCGGACGGATGGGAAATTTCACTGTGCGCCGGTGCCGGTGGTGGAGCATAACGGGCGATTATGGCGGGCGATGGAGGATGCGGGCTCGCCGGGCGGATGGGGGCATCATTTTCGGGCGTTTATGATGTCGGCGCCGGTGGAGGCGGACCTGCTGCGTGCAGAGAGTTGGACGAGCAGCAATCCCCTTGCCCGCGATGCCGCCTGGAACGGCAACGATTTCGGCGGCTGGCTGGAAGGCAACGCGGTGGTGACGCCGGAGGGCGAGATCGTCGATCTGCTGCGCGTCGATACGATGGCGGGCTCCGAGGAGAAGATGGCGATGATTCGGATCAGCGCGGATGGCGAGACCGCCACGTTCGATCCGCAGAGCGGGCTGATCGACTTTCCCGGCGGCGCGAAGAAGTTCACGATCCGGTACGATGCGAGGAGCAAGCGCTACTGGGCGCTGGCTTCCGTCGTGCTCGCACCGTTTCGCGGGCCGAAACCCGGTACGGTGCGCAACACGCTGGCGCTCACTAGCTCTGCGGATCTGCGCCACTGGACCGTAAACTGCCCGCTGCTGCACCACCCCGACACCGTCCGCCACGGCTTCCAGTATGTCGATTGGCTCTTCGAAGGCGACGACATCATCGCCGCATGTCGCACTGCTTATGAGGACGGACAGGGCGGCGCGCACAACTACCACGACGCCAACTACCTGACGTTTCACCGCTTCGCCCATTTCCGCACCCTGACGATGTCCGATTCCGTAGTGTCTTAAAACGTATGTAGCAAATCCTGACTTCCCTACCTGTCCAGAGAGATGCATTTTAGACAGGATTAACAGGATTTTCAGGATTATTTCCAGGGGTTCGAGTTTGCGAACGACACTCTCTGGATACCACACTGGGGGCTCGCATTGTCTCATGGTTTACAAAGCCCGAAGACCGGGATGGGAACGCAAAAAGATAGAGGCAAGACATGACGAATGCTACAACCGGTGGTCAGCCTCTCTTGCGTGGGGAGGGGATAATTCTGCGGGCTCCTCGGGAGAGTGACAAGCAGGACCGTCTCGCTGATGGCCGCGACGCGGATTTCCGCAAAATGGTGGGCGGCGATCCGCGTACCCTGCCGCCTCTCACAGCAACGGAAGTCGAACAGTGGTATCATCAAGTGTGCGCGGAGCCTCACTACTGGATCATCGAAGCCGAAGGGCGCTGTATCGGCGTGGCGCGGCTGCATAGGATCGATTCGGAAAACCGGCGGGCAACCTATGCGGTGGGGATCTTCGGGCCTGAGTTTCGAGGGCGGGGATTGGGCACCGCCGCGACGCATCTTGTCCTCGCCTATGCGTTCGATGTTCTGGCGCTGCATCGGGTGGAGTTGCGTGTGCTAACCTTCAATGAGCGCGCCATCGCCTGCTACGAGAAATGCGGTTTTGTACGGGAGGGCGTCGAGCGCGAGGGGGCATGGATCGGTGGAGAGTGGCAGAGCGACCTCCGCATGAGTATTTTGGAGCACGAGTTCAAAGAGAAGAGCGCCCCATGAAATGCCGAACGGAAATGGCAAATCCACCTGTCCTCGATCCTGGCAGAGCAACCGCAAGTTTTCCGAAACTGCGGTGAAAGGCAAGTCCGTACTGGAATGCAGAGGGTGAAAGGCGTTCACCTCTGGGGGATGGCGAAAGGGCGAATACTCATGACAATGGCGCTTTGCTTTACCTGTGGGCATGTCAAATTTGGAGCGATCGTAGCCTGCCCGGAGTGCCGCATCAACTCTACCGGCGACATGGGGCTGGACATCCTGTTCAGCGATCACCACATGGCCGAATCTACGCTGGCGCAGTTCGGACAGATCGTGAAACTCATCAACCGTAATACGGAAGATCCCCAGGTGCGTTTCTGGACATTTATGCACTATGTCACGCTGAATCATTCTGACCTATTAAGCGCAGGTCTCCCGGAGGAGATTGCCGAGCAGGTAAAATCGGTGTATGCGAGCCTGGAATTTCCACCCGTCGAAATCCTGCCGGGAAGAAGAGGGCCGGCAGCCAATGCAAAACGAGAGAGACCTCCTTCCCAGAACGGTCCTCCCAAAAAGAGATGGTGGCATTTCGGGCGTTAACGAACAGGTCAGATTCGGACTAAAATGATGGCTCTCAACATTCATATTCTCCTGATATTGACAGCTTTGCTGCTAACCGTGGTCGCTTGCATCCGATTCGGCACCAGGCCCAATCTGCGCAGGGTGCTTACCGGCTTTGTCGTGGCATTTTTCTGTGTCATCCTCCAGTGTATCCTCGCGACCCCCTATAGGGCGGAGGGCGGGTCCTCGCCTCTGCCTCTCTTTGTGGCCGGATGTGTGTGGCTGGTCGCGTCGCTGGTAGCCTCTGAACGGAAGAGTCTGGGCCTCTCCATGGTAGTGTTTGCGCTTTTCATGGGGGCGACCTGGCAGCACCCACTTCTGGGAGCATCCGCAGCATACACAGACAACCCTTCGGGAAGGCGAAGCGCCATAGTCGCTTATAACAGGCGCGCTGCGAAGGCAGGGAGGCCGCTGTCACCGCCCATACAGATCAAAGAGCACTGGTACACGGTGTTGACGGGCCTGTATAGTGTGGAGCCTCCCACCAATATACACCCTTCGCGGCCCGCGTAGATGCATATGGGGTCGAACCTGCTGGGGAGAAAGGAAGAACGATGACACCAGGACCGGATCAGGTGGTGGCGTGTCCGCACTGTCAGAAACTCGCAAAATATAGAACGGTCAGTTCCGGAAACAACCTCGGCGTTCGTATTTGGACCGATGGCAGGCAGATCTCGCCGATGCTCCCGCGTCCGCCCTTCGCCGTGAAATGCCGGCGCTGCGCGAAATCCTACTGGCTTACAGACGCCAAAGATATCGGCACGATAAAAAATTCGACGGAACAGCAGGCCATTGATCCCGTCTGGCAAGAGGCGCCCTATGTCGAAGAGGCGCCCGAAGAGGGATACTATCAGGCGCTGGAGGCGACCCTTGCCCGCGATCGAGCGCTGGAGAAAGTGCTGCGAACCTTCGTCTGGTGGCGTGGTAACGATGCCGATCGGCAGATCACCCACGAAGAGGAAGGGATCGAGACCGGATATCCCGAGGCGTACCGGAGCAATCTCACCGCGCTCGTGCCGCTCTTCAATGAGCAGCACCTCAGCGAACGCCTGATGAAAGCGGAAGCGTTGCGCGAACTCGCCGAGTTCGACGCCGCTCTCAAAATCCTGAACGCAATCCAGGGAAGTAACTACGACACCGTCGTTCAGAAGATCCGAGGTCTCTGTGAGATCGCCGATACCTGCGTACGCGAAATAGAGTATGCGGACTCCTAGAATACGGCAAGAGAGGTTCAGAAAGTGTTGAGTTCGAAGAGCAGGTTGCCGGTCGGTAATGCGGAGATGGGAAGTGAAGTCGCTTCCGCGTACAATCAGTGGTCCGAAACTTACGAGACGGTCGAAAATGCGACGCGTGATCTCGCGGCGCAGATTCTACGCCGTCGATTCCCCGATTTGCAGGGCCGGGATGTTCTGGAGATCGGTTGTGGCACCGGGGTGAATACACGCTATCTGGCCGAGCAGAGTCGCAGCGTTCAGGCGCTCGATTTTTCGCCCGGAATGCTCGCGCAGGCCCGCGCCAATGTGCCTGCAAACAACGTACGCTTTGCTCAACAGGATATTCGACTCCCCTGGGATCTCCCGAGCGGAACAGTCGATCTTATCGTCTGCACGCTGGTTCTGGAGCATATCGAAGATCTGGAGCCTGTCTTCACGGAAGCCCGACGTGTTCTGCACCAGGGCGGCGAATTCTTCCTGTGCGAACTGCATCCCTTCCGCCAGATGCAGGGCCGTCAGGCGCAGTTCCTAAACGCGGAGACCGGCGAAATCGTCCTCGTATCGGCCTATCTGCACGACATCTCAGACTACCTGAACACCGCGATAGGTCATGGCTTCCGCCTCCTCCACCTGGGCGAATGGCGCGATGGAGAGGAATCAGGGCACGAGATCGCGCCACGCGTCCTCTCGGTCCACGTGGGCATCCCTGCACCCTAAGTCCGGCTGAATCGTTCGGCGGAACGCGCCTTCGCTTTCGCGGCCTCTTCGGCGCGATCCTTCGGAGGAGCGGAGGACTCCAGGGCGGCAAGAAGTTCCGTGGAGATCCGGGCGATCTCGTCGACGGCGACTTGAAAAGCCGCCTCATTCCCGCGGGAAGGCTTGTTGAAGCCGGTGATCTTCCGCACGAACTGCAACGCAGCGGCGTCGATCTCCGCCTCCGTCGCCGGGGGAGCGAAGTTGAACAACGTTCGAATGTTTCGGCACATGCTGCTCTCCTCATCAAAGCATGGTTCACACTTCCGCACACCTGAATCAAAATCCTGGTAATCCTGTAAATCCTGTCCAAAAATGCATTTAGACAGGATTTACAGGATTACCGGCAGGCTCTATCCGTAAGTCGGGTGCTGCGGCCATCCGGGAGGCGAGTCCTCGAAGTCTTCCTGACGTCCATACGGAGTCAGGTCGAGGAGGGCATATCCGTCGGTGACGTTTTCACCGCCGCGCGCAAAGGTCGAGTAGGTGTGGTAGACGTCGTTTCCATCGCGGAAGAACACGCTCAGGCCGGGCCGCTCTCCCGTCTCACCGGGTTGTGAACGTTAGTTATACTCCGGTGGGGCGACCTTCGGGTCCAGGGTGACATGGAAGTCGTAGTTGAAATCGCTGCCGTTCGAGGAGACCCAGGGCATATCCCAGCCATGCAGTTTCTTGTAGGCTTCGAGGTTGGCCAGGGGTGCGCGGGAGATCATCGTAAAGGCCGTGTCGCGCTCGGGCAGGGTCGAGATGTCACCGAGTGCGTTCGCATAGCCGGTACAGCCCGGACACCCGGTCTCGTCCTCCGGGGCGAACATGAAGTGATAGACGATCAGTTGGCGCTGCCCTTCAAACAGGTCCAGCAGGCTCTTCTTACCGGTCGGCGTGTCGAACGCATAGCTCTTTTCGACCTTCACCATCGGCAGGCGTCGCCGCTCGGCGTTGATCCGGTCCTTCTGTCGGGTGAGCTCCTTCTCCTTCTCAAGAAGCGGCAGACGCGCCGCCAGCCACTCTTCGCGCGATACGACTTTCGGCATCGCGGTGATGGTTGCTGTCATGTGATTGGTCCTTTCCTACAGGGTGATACGACTGCGTTTCTCAGGCTCTACTCTTCCGACGCCAGAAAGAACTCGTTGCCGTCGATATCGGAGAACCAGGTCGCTCTGCCTCCCCACGGCATCACTTCGATCGGCCCCTTGAACTTCACACCCCGCTCCGTCAGCGTCGCAACCGTGGCTTCGAGATCGGGCGATACCAGCGAGATCCCGACGGTCCCTCCGGGAGTTTTCCCGTCGCCGACCCAGCTCGGATGTCCGAGAACGAGTTGTGTCTTCGCCCCGGGCGGAACCACCGTCAGCCAGCGCATCTCCGGCCCCATCTGGGCGTCATCCGCTTTTTCCCAGCCCAGAACGTTCACATAGAAATCCAGCGCTTTCTCCTGATCCGAAACGACGATAGTGGTCGCGTAAATGTGCGAAATCATGTTCTTCTCCTCGATAGTGGGTAGTGGAAGCGATTTTTACAGGCGGATCGGACGTCCCTGTCTCTGTTGGCAGCCGTCCTCCCTTCTCTTCCTCTGCCCTGTCTACTCCCAACCGATCCGCCAGACCGGAAGGCGATTTCACCCACTTTTCTCAAGGCCGATTCTGAAGGTAAACTCTTGGAAGCCGTTTGTTGTTACACAATAATATCGGGAGGGGAAAGCCGATGCACTGTGCCGAGGGCCTTGAGGAGTGGTTGAAACACAATCAGGAGATGCTGGCGCGGATGTTGGTTGCCACCGCCGATCGCGATGAAAGGACATTGAATACGACGCCGGATACCTCGCTCTGGAGTCCGGCGCAGATCGTCGAGCATCTGGTCTTGACCAACAGGCCCTATCTCCGCGCGATTGCCGACGTCCTGCAAACCGCAACACACGTTTCGGAAGATCCCCCGCTGCGCTACACCGTGTTCGGAGGACTCCTCTGCAAAGCGGCAGGACCGGACGGCAACGCGCCTGCTCCGAAGTCGCTGCATCCCCGCACAACCGCCATTCCGGTCACCATCGTTCAAGAGTGGCAGCAACAGCAGACCGAGTTGATGGCGCTTCTCAACCAGTCCGCCGGCATCGATCTCTCGCGCACGCGCGTCTGGAATCCTCTGGTAAAGATCGTTCCCATGAATCTGGCGGACTGTTTTGCGATTCTCACCGCGCACACCGAACGCCACCTCCGACAGATCGAACAGCGCCTTCCCGCAGCAAAAAACCCATCCACACCCGTTTGATGCTGCCGAGCGCTGTTCTGGCTGTTACGATCGAGGAACCGGGGAAGCGCCTCGCCCCACCTCACAGAAGACGATCCGTTGCGGAAGATCCAGGAACCACCGATGCCATCCGACGACACACCGTTTAAACAGCTCTTGCAGCGCATGGAGCCGAACAGCACCCTCCTGCGATCCTGGCCGCTGACGGGTGGTGTCTCGGCTCAGGTGACGGCGATGGAGATCGTGGGTGCGGAAGGTCGTCAGCAGCGCTGGGTGGTTCGTCAGCACGGGTCGGCGGACCTCGCTCGAAACCCACAGATCGCCCTTCACGAATTCGCCCTCCTTCAACAGTTACAGGCCGAAAAACTGCCCACGCCAAAACCCCTCTACCTCGACGAATCCCGAGAGATCTTTTCCGATCCCGTACTGGTTACAGAGTATATCGACGGCACCCCCGGCTTCCCTTCCAACCCACGAGACAACGGCTATGCAATGATCTCCTATGTCGGACATCTGCGGCGTATTCACATGGTAACCCCAGAACGGCGGGATCTCTCGTTTCTCCCACAGCAGGCCGAGATCGTCACCAATAAACTGGAAGGAAACACGCCCATAACAGAAACGCAAAGTGCAGAAGAGAAGCAAGTGTTGGAGGTTTTAAGGGAGGCGTGGCCTCACCTCCAGCAGCGCAATCCCTCCGTCCTGCTGCACGGCGACTACTGGCCGGGGAACACGCTCTGGCAGGAAGAGAAGTTGGTCGCCGTCATCGACTGGGAGGATGCCTCCATTGGTGACCCACTGACAGATCTGGCAAACAGCCGTCTCGAAATTCTCTGGGCGCGGGGATACGACGCGATGGAAGAGTTCACCCGCCAGTATCAGTCGATGTTCCCACCGCTCGACCTCACCGATCTCCCCTTCTGGGATCTCTGGACCGCCTTAACACCTGCCCGTAACCTCTCCACCTGGGGACTCGACCCTCCCACCGAACGCAGAATGCGTGCGCAACTACAAGACTTCATCCGTGAAGCCCTCACCAAGCAAAAAATATTCAGGTAACGTTCTAAATTTCACGTTTGATACATGCTGGATACATGATGGGGGGTTATCCTATCGTTGCAGGGAGACGCAGACTGACGGCCTCCCGGATCAACCTCGGTTATCTCGACCTAAGAAGGAGCTAAAATCATGCTGTCCCGCCGCAACCGTTCTCGTCGTTCGTTCTCTTCTCGCCGCAGCCAGGGCTTTACCCTGATCGAACTGCTCGTGGTGATCGCCATCATCGCCATCCTCGCCGCCATTCTCTTCCCCGTCTTCGCCCAGGCTCGGGAGAAGGCACGCACCATCTCCTGCCTCTCCAACACCAAGCAACTCTCGCTGGGTCTGTTGCAGTACATTCAGGACTACGATGAGAGCAGCCCGGCAGGCGCACAGATCCCCACCGGACAGGTCTGTGCCGGAGCCCGCATGCCCGGTCGGGGCTGGGCGGGAGAGATCTACCCGTATGTCAAGAACGCCCAGGTCTACAAATGCCCCGACGATCCTACCGCTCCCGATACCAGCGTCACGCCCAACTATGTGCCCTGCTCCTATGCCATCAACATGTATTTCGCCAACGCCTCCATCGCCACTCTCAACGCCCCTGCCAAGACCGTACTCCTCTTTGAGGTGGTGGGCAATGTGGCCGATGTCACCAGTCCCAACGACTGGCGCTCCACCGCCGCCAACGGAGGAGACGGAGGCGGAGCCGGCTACATCGACTGGTGTATCCCCGCAGGCGGGCTGGCCAAGTACGATACCGGCGTCATGGGAGTGCCCCAGCGCTTCGCCCAGGCCAGTCCCTGGACCAAGAACGCCAACTTCGGACGCCACAGCAACGGCGCGAACTTCGGCATGGCGGACGGTCACTCCAAGTATTTCCTGCCCTCCCGCGTCTCCAGCGGATACAACGGCAACTCCGACTGCAAGCAGGACTTCGGAGGAGCGGGATGCTCCGCCTCCTTCGGAACCGCAGCCGGAACCAACACCGATGTCGGAGCCACCTTCAGCGCCAATTGATCTGCGCAAAAAGGTAGAATGGAAAAGACATTCTTAACGCAGCATGGGCCGTGTCGAATCGCTTCGATCCCACGGCCCCACGCACTTCCACTGTGCGTGAGGGAGAGAGTTTTGCCGGACATCCAGTGGCATATCCAACTTCTCGGCGGGTTACAGGCGCAAAGGGCGGACCGGACGCTGACCCATTTTCAGACCCGGAAGGCCGCGACCCTTCTGGGCTGGCTGGCACTCCATCTCCAGCGCACCCACTCCCGAGAGGTGCTGGCGGAGATGCTCTGGCCGGAAGAAGAGCCGGAGGTGGTGCGCGATCGCTTCCGACAGGCGCTGGCCGCCGTGCGGCGCGCGCTGGAACCGTCCGATCTGCCCAATGGCGGTGTCGTACTGGCGGATAGGGCCGATGTACGCCTGAATCCGGAGGCGGTCCAGACCGATGTCGGCCGCTTCGAGGCTGCCCTGCACGCGGTGACACGCGCTCCGTCCTCCTCCGCCTCACGGCTGTCGGCGCTTCTGGAGGCTATCTCCGCCTATCAAGGCGAACTGATGCCCGGCTACTACGAGGATTGGATCTTGACGGAGCGAGAACGTCTCGCCGACCGCTACCGATATGCGCTGCGTGAGGCCGCCGGGGCGTTGGCGGAGAACGGAGAGATCGACCGCGCCCTGGACTTGGCCCGCCGTGCCGTGGAGTCCGACCCGCTGCAGGAGGAGACGCAGACCCTCCTGATGCGCCTCTATCTCCAGGCAGGCCGACGCGCGGATGCACTACATCAGTACCGCCATCTGGAACAGCTTTTGCAGGCGGAGATCGGCCAGGCGCCCAGCCCTGCCACACGCCGCCTTCTGGAGCAGATTCTTGCCCCGGAAGATCCGGCAGCAGCGTCCCCCGGCATGTCGCCTGTCGTATTCGCCGTCGCCACGGATATGGAAACGCCGATCCCGGCGGAGGCGCTGCGTGCACAGAAAATTGTGGAAGGCTTGCCGGGACGGATTCCCGAACAGGGAAAGCCCTCTGTCCCGAAAATCGTGTTGGAACCCGAAGGGGGAGCGGTACCATTGGACTCGACATTCTATCTCTACCGCCCGACTGACCAGGCGTTCACGGCCGCAGTGACCCGTGGAGACAGCATCGTGCTGGTCAAGGGAGCGCGACAGACAGGCAAAACCAGCCTGCTCGCCCGCGGCTTACAGCAGGCGCGCGAAGCGGGGGCACGGGTGCTGCTGACCGATATGCAAAAACTGACCGGCGCGCAGATGGCGACCGCAGACTCCCTGTTCTACACTATCGCCGACACCATGATCGAGACGCTGGATCTCGATCTCGATCTGGCCACCCTCTGGAAACCGCACCGGGGCTGGAACGTCAATTTCGAGCGCTTTCTGCGCCGGGAAGTGCTCGGCAAACTGGATGGACATCTGGTGTGGGGGCTGGACGAGATCGATCGACTGTTCGGCACCGCCTACAGCGCGGATGTGTTCGGACTGTTTCGGTCGTGGCACAACGAGCGCTCGCTGGATCCGAGCGGCCCCTGGTCGAAGCTGACTCTCTCGATCGCCTATGCCACCGCCGCCCATCTGTTTATAACCGACCTGAACCAGTCTCCTTTCAATGTCGGTACCCGGCTCGCGTTGGACGACTTTACCCCGCAAGAGGTGGCGGAGATGAATCGACGCTACGACTCGCCTCTGCGCACCCAGGCGGAGTTGGCCCGTCACTACGATCTCGTCGGCGGCAACCCCTATCTGGTGCGCCGCAGCCTGCACGCCCTGGCGACCAAGTCTCTGGAGTTGGCCGCCTTCGAACAGCAAGCGGACCGGGACAACGGCGTGTTCGGCGATTCCCTGCGCCGCATGCTGACAGCACTCCGCCAGGATCCCACTCTGGCCCAGGCCGTCATTCAGTTGCTGCAAGGCCAGAACGGGATTTCCGGCGAGAGCTTCTATCGCCTCCAGAGCGCAGGCGTAGTGATCGGAACCTCCGCGCACGACATGCGCTTCCGCTGCCAACTCTACCGCCGGTATCTGGCAGCCAATCTCCTCTAACAGGCACAGTTGATTTGCACTTTTCCCGGCAATGAATTGCCGTTCTGACATGGGAAGTCCGCCTGCGCGGACCGAATGCATTTTAGTCCACGAAGGTGGACTTCCCATCTTAGCGCGGGATTTCAATCCCGTGAACACCCGAGTTGATGGTGAAAATAAGTAGATGACGATGAACCAGGGCGCAGACCGATTCTATATCACCGGAGGCACGCTCCCGCGCGACGCCACTTCGTATGTCGTGCGCCCAGGAGACATACGTCTCCTGGAATCTCTACGGGAAGGGCAGTTCTGCTATGTCCTGACCAGTCGCCAGATGGGCAAGTCGTCCTTGATGGTGCGCACGGTCACCCGTCTGCGGCAGGAGGGCGTCGTCTGTCTGGTTCTGGATCTGACGGCGATCGGGCAGAGCCTGACCCAGGAGCGCTGGTACGACGGACTGCTCAACCAGATCGGCCGGCAACTCGATCTGGAGGACGAGTTGGAGGAGTTCTGGCTGGCGCACCAACGCCTCAGCCCGTTGCAGTGCTGGATGCGCGCCCTGCGCGAAGTCGTGTTGGAGCAGAA
>JADMIO011606095.1_pt1 | contig 12494 bp, 14 predicted proteins | sample 8958161 | NCBI WGS metagenome assembly JADMIO01 (sample SAMN16585339, study PRJNA669376) | soil metagenome | isolation source: Crop rotation soil | place: USA: Cullars Rotation, Alabama | collected 2011 | reverse complement strand
GTGACACCGACCCTGCGGCCGCGACGTGGGGTAACGACAGCGCGAAATCGTGGGGAGCCGGCAACGCGTGGAGCCTGCTGTCCGCGGATCGGGCGAACGACCTCGTGTTCGTCCCCACCACGAGCCCGAGCGGCGACACCTACGGCGGCGGCCGGCCCGGCGACAATCGCTACACCGACTCACTGGTCGCGATCCGCGCGAGCACCGGCGAGATCGCGTGGCACTTCCAGTTCGTGCATCACGACGTCTGGGACTACGACCTGCCGTCGCAGCCGATCCTCGTCGACCTGCCGCGCGACGGGACGACCGTCCCCGCGGTCGTGCAGCTCACGAAACAGGGCATGGTGTTCGTCTTCAATCGGCTGACCGGCGAGCCGCTGTACCCGATCGAGGAACGGCCGGTGCCGCAGGCCGGCGCTGCGCCGGGCGAATCGTTATCGCCGACGCAGCCGTTCTCGACGCTGCCGCCGCTCGTGCAGCAAGGCATGAGTGCGGATGATGCTTGGGGATTCACTCCGTGGGATCGCTCCGCCTGTCGCACGAAGATCGAAGGTTTGCTGAGCGAAGGCATCTACACGCCGCCGAGCCTGCAGGGGACGTTGCACATGCCGGCTTCGGCGGGCGGCGCGAACTGGGGCAGCGGTGCGATTGCTCCGTCGAGTGGAATCCTCGTCGTGCCCACGCTGCACATGCCGGCGGTCCTGCGCCTGATCCCGCGAGAGAAATGGGACGGCAAGCCGGGCTCGGTGATGACGGGTATCAACTTCCCGCAGAACGGCACACCGTACGTATTCAACCTCTCGTTCCTTGTCTCACCGCTCGGCGCACCGTGCTCCGAGCCGCCCTGGGGCCGACTGTCGGCGATCGATCTCACGAAAGGCACCATCAAGTGGCAGGTTGCGCTTGGCAGCATCGAACGACTCGTGCCGAAGATCCCGTTGCCGCTCGAGCTCGGCACACCGCAGGCCGGTGGGCCGGTCGTCACCAAGGGCGGGCTGGTGTTCATCGCGGCCTCGGCGGACGACAAGTTCCGCGCGTTCGATCTCGAGACCGGCGCGAAGCTCTGGGAAGTCAAGCTCCCCGCTGGTGGCCAGGCGACGCCGATGACTTACGCGATCGATGGTCGCCAGTTCGTCGTGCTCGTCGCCGGCGGTCACCCCTACTACAACACGGGGCAAGGCGATTACGTCCTCGCCTATGCGCTCGCCCGGGATTGATCGAGTCCTAACCGCCGGACATGCGTCCGCGAATGAACTCGCCGGCTGCGCGGATCGCATCTCGCGCCGGCTGCAGCACGCTCCCGTACACATGCCACTGATGAATCATCCCGGGCCATTCTTCGAGCTCGACCGTGACACCCGCTTCGCGCGCGCGCTTTGCCAGCGTGCGCGCATCGTCGATAAAGATTTCGCGCTCGCCCGAGTGGATCAGTAGCGGCGGGAGCCGCGCGAGCGGCGCGTGAACGGGTGAGGCCAGCGGGTTGCGCAGGTTCTCCGCGCGGCCGGCGTACGCGATGCCCATCTGTTGAGCCATCGCCTTCGTCGCAACCGGGTCGACACTCGCCTTCGAGTCGTAACTATCCCCCGTGCACTCGAGATCGGCCCAGGGGCAAAGCAGCACGCCGCAGGCTGGCAAGGGCCGGCTCGCATCCCGGAGGGCGACGAGCAGCGCGACTGTTAACCCTCCTCCGGCGGAATCACCGGCGACGGCAATGCGTTCGGGCGTGATGCCTTTCGCCAGCAGCCACTCATAGGCCGCACGTGCGTCGTCGAGTTGTCCCGGAAAAACAGTCTCGGGTACGAGGCGATAGTCGAGCACGAGCACGGTTGTGCCCGATGCGGCCGAGATGTCCGCCGCCAGGTGCCGATATCCGCGGGGCGAGCCGACCGAGAAGCCGCCACCATGCAGGTACAAGACGACGCGATCCTGCGCGGCGTGCGGCGCAGACACCCACTCGCCGTTTAGCGTGCCAATCCGCACCGGTGCGACCTTCGCGTCGCGCCCGTCGCCAAACGAGACATACAGCGCCTCGAGATCGCGGCGCATCTGCTCCAGAGTCACGTCAGGGCCCCAGCCCGCAAACAGTGCAGCGAATCGATCGGTGATCGGTTGTATGGCGTCGGCCACCATGGCGTTCTCCGGGCTCAAGTGGGTCAGGGGATCTTGAGCAGCATCTTGCCCAGATTCTGCCCTGTGAAGAGACCGATCAGGGCCGCCGCGGCGTTGTCGAGACCCTCCAACACGGTCTCTTCCCAGCGCACCTTGCCTTGCGTGATCCATTCCCGCATGTCGCCGAGAAAGCGCTCGCGCAGGTGAACAAAGTCCCAGACGATGAACCCCGTCATCGTCAGCCGGTTGTACATCATGTTGGCGAGCGTATTGACGCACTCGGAAATCGCGCCTTCGCTGTTGTAGGCCGAGATCATCCCACAGACCACGATCCGGCCGCGCATTCGCATTCGCGGCAGGCACGCATTCAGGTGCTCACCGCCGACATTATCGAAATAGACATCGATACCTTCGGGCGCGGCCGCCTTCAAGGACTTGCGCAGCACGCCACTGCGGTAGTTGATCGCAACATCGACGCCCGCGACATCGCGGAGCCAGGCGCACTTGGTGTCGGAGCCGGCGCTGCCAATCACGTAGCAGCCCCTCGCCTTCGCGATCTGCGCGGCGATGCTGCCGACCCCACCCGCGGCGGCGGAGACGAAGACGCGCTCGCCGTCGACAAGTCTGGCGACTTCCAGCAAACCGGCATACGCCGTAAGCCCGTTGACCCCCAGCACCCCGAGGTGGGCCGTCATCGGCTCCTCACCAAGCTCGACCCGCTGAACGTCCTCGCCGTTCGACAGCGCATAGTCCCGAAACCCGAGTCGATGCTCAACGAGGTCGCCTTCGTGAAATCGCTCGTGCCGTGACGCTACCACGGTGCCGAGCGCCGCTCCCGCGATCGGCGCCCCTATCGCAGTGACGCCATTCGAGAGCCGCGGTCGCATCGCCGGATCGAGCGACATGTAGTGATTGCGGATCACGAGCTCACCGGGACGCGGGTCCGCGAGTTCGACCGACACCACCGTGAAATCCTCGACCGCCGGCAGGCCTTGCGGGCGTCGCACGAGGTGAACTTGTCGGCTGACTGTGGTCATGGCAGTCTCGACTAAACGAGTTTCCTTTCGTCCAGCCCCATGGACCGTCCGATGATCTCGCGCATGATCTCCGAGGAGCCCGCGTAGATCCGGGACACGCGAGCGTTTGCATACAGCCGGCAGATCTCGTACTCCTCCATGTACCCCGCACCGCCGTGGAGCTGCACGCAGTCGTCGACGACGCGCCCCTCGATCTCCGAGGCCGCGAGCTTCGCCTCGGCCGCGAGCTCGGGAGTCAGGCGGCTGTCGAGATGCTCCGCGACGCAGTGATCCACGAATGCCTGGCAGAGGTCGATCTGTGTTTGCAGGCTGGCCAACGTGAAGCGACTGTTCTGGAACGAGCCGACCGGCCGATCGAACACGCGGCGCTCCTTTGCGAACTCGAGCGTGATCTCGAGCGCCCGGCTCGCATAGGCCAGAGAGCGGATCGCACCCATCAGCCGTTCGACCGGCAGGAAGCGCAGCAAGGAGCGCAAGCCAGCCCCCGGCTCTCCAAGCACATTGGCGTTCGGCACCAAGACGTCGTCGAAGAAGAGCTCGGAGGTGTCCTGCGCCTTCAAGCCGAGTTTCTTGAGCGTGCGGCCGCGCTCGAACCCCGGCATGTCACGCTCGACCAGGAACAGGCCGACCGCACGCGGATCGGATGGATCGCACTTCGCGGCCACGACGACGAGATCCGCCAGAATGCCGTTCGAGATGTACGTCTTCGCGCCGTTCAGCGTCCAACCCTCCGCTCCGCGTACCGCGCGCGTTCTCATTCCGGACAGATCGCTGCCCACGCCGGGCTCGGTCATCGCGATCGCCAGGATGCACTCGCCGCTGATGCATTTCGGCAGGAATCGCCGCCGCTGCTCCTCCGTGCCCAGCTCGTTCAAATAAGGACCCACGATCCTGCTGTGCAGCGAGACCGCAAAGCCCGCTTCGCCGTAACGCGCCCACTCCTCCCACATGACCTGATCGAACCGCACGTCATCGATGCCGGAACCGCCGTACTTTTCGTCGGCCCACATCAACAGTAGCCCGTGCTCGCCCGCTTTGAGCCATGCACTGCGATCGACGATTCCCTGCTCACGCCAGCGCTCGGCGTGCGGCGCAACGTCGGTCTTCAGAAAACGAATGACGGCCTGCCGAAACTGTTCGTGCTCATCCGTCAGAATCCGGCGCCTTAGCATGAATGCCTACCCCGCCAGCGCGCCGATGATCGTGAGGGCGGAGACGAGGTCTTGCTCGTAAACGAAGCGCAGATCGGATGCCGCGCACGGTGTGTCCGACCCAAACCCGATGCCAGGCGCGTACAGCATCGTGTCGCGATGCGTGTACGACGCGCGAATCTCCCTGTGCGGCAGGGCCATGAGCGTGGCGTGGTCGAGCGGCATCCTGCGGAACGAAGCGGATGTGCAGTGATCCGCTACCCGATTCTCAAATTATGTGACCGTATGTCACTATATATTCGTAGGCCGCAAGGAGCAACGTTCAGCGCTCCTCGCGGGTGATCAAGGCGCTGACAGGACATCGCCGGCTACGATCCGTCAGCCGTCCGGCAGTAGAACCTTCATCCGCTGCGCATACCCGGCCTGGCGCTCGGCGATCTGCTTCCGCCTGTCCTCGGCCGAGAATTTCGGCGCTGGATACGGGAGGGACGATTGCACGTCCTTGACCTTGACGACCTTGACGTCGCGAACCGCGAGCTTCGGATCGGGCGTGCGTTGCAACAATTCCCAGCGAAACAGCAGGAAGCCCTCACGCAGTCCCGTCGTGTCCAGCCAGTTCTGCACACCGGGGTCGTGAACGGCAACGACGTAGCTGATGCTGCCGTCCGGATTTTTCGCAGCCTGGGCGTTGTTGAGCGTTCCCGTATGGGTTGCGTAGTCCCTGCCTACGAGCCACGGCGTCGCCACCATGGCACCGAGGTATTCCGCGCTGACGGCGTCCAGCGTGAAGACGAACGCCTCGTCGTCGGCGATCCGGAAGCGTCCCACGCCGGTCATACCCCATGGCAGTTCACCGGGGGGAGCCGGCCGGATCAACGGAGCTGGAATCGTGTTTGCCTGGACGGGGGCAACGCCCCATTCCCAGAACTTAAACGTGTTCAGGGCATGCTCGACGACCTTGTAAGGCGCAAACGTCTTCATGGTCTCGAACGACATGGCCGGCGCCGACGCGGGGCCGCTGACGCGTTTCACCGACAGTTCGGTTGGCAGCTGCGAATTCCAGTCGATGTATGTGTCGCGGATCAACACGTGAGCCGCACCGGGCGGTAACCACAGGTGATTTCGTCGGTCGCCCGTCGGTGTTGAGTCCACCGTGATGACGAACCGGCCCTCCCTATCGATATCGATTTGGTTGAGCCGCAGAAAGCTGAGCGGATAGCCCCAGCCCGGCGGCTTGTCCTCGCATGCTTCGAGCACGATGTTCAACGATCCGGCTCCCTGCGGCCGGCGTCCATGAATCTCGTAACGAAAAGCAGGATTGACAAAGAAATGACGGAATGCTCGATCGCCGTTGTCGAAGCCGTATCGGGAACCGGGAATTCGCTGGCCATTCGTTCGATACGGCAGGCTTTCGTACATCGCAAGCTGCGGATTCATCGGGTCGGAGCCCGCAATGGCCAGCAACGCCGCGAATACCGTTTCATCGACCGCCTCGTCCAGCGTGCTCATGACGTCGGGACCGTCAGAAATGGCATGCGGCAGAAAAAAGGAATCGCGGATGACTGCCCGAGCCCGATTGACCTCGGGCTCATCGCGAAGCTTCAGTGCCGTCAATGCGGACCTCGAGAGATCGTTACCAGTGACCATCGCCGCTCCTCCATCGCTTAAGTCCGGGCCCGGCTCGGCATGAGCGGTCATAACAACGAGGAACGCGATCGTCCACACGACCAGCCATGCGCGCCGCTTTCTCGTCGTTTCGCTTCGCATGGGCCCCCCGGTCCGACGCTGCCGTCTCTTCGTATCATATTAGACTATTAGTTACGTATTACATCTTTTTTGGCGCGTGGGACACCCACGATGAAAATTTTCAGCGCGGCCTCGAACCGCAGGATCGGAAGCCGCTGAAGTCATTGGCGCTACGTCAACGAAATCCGCGTGAAGATGCAACCGGGGGAGTGATCCATCTGACCACCCGCCCCGAGGCAGTCTACGTACTTCACTGCTTTCAGAAGAAAACAGAGAATACGAGTCGGCAAGATATCGAATCGGCGAGGAAGCCGTTCAAAGCCGTCCCGCGCAAGTACATCGAGAAGCAGAGTTGAACCCAGACTGAAGCGTCCAGGAAATTCGGCATCAGCCAACCTCGAGTATCGGCGCTGATGAAAGGCGCGTGGCGGGACTTCAAAAGTGCACCACGGCAATCACTCGAAGCTCGTTGCCGGGAGTCAGCGCCGAGCGCTTTGGGCAGCTGATAAACGAGTCTCACACGAGCCTGAGTGTCGATTACGAGGTGTCCATCCCGGCGCTCGACGAGCTCTCGTGGCTGCTGCAGCCACCCGCGCGTATGTGGTGCACGGGGTGCCGGATTCGGCGGAGCGTGCGTCGCATTGATCGACACCGGGTCCGCCGGACAGGTTGGAAGTGATGTTGGCGGCATACCTTGCCCGAGGGTATCAAGGTCACGCGCTCGTATAACGCGCCCCTCCCGTCGCCCAAGATGTGATCATCGAGGCCCCGCGTGTCGGAGACGCCTGACGACATGGCGCCACGACAGCTGGCGATGCAGATAGCGACCGTCAATCCTAAGCGTACGCGGGCAAAGGCCAGCCAGCGGCAGGACCCTGACCTCACATCGGGCCAAGTTTTAGCCAAAAAAAGGGGCGTCGGAGGACGCCCCTTGACTTCACGTGAGAACGAGTCAGGGAGTAGATGTGGAGTCGTTGGGGGTCGGGCTATCGCTCGAGCTCGACGAACTGTTCGGCCTCGATGTCGACGAATCGCTCGTGCTCGAGCTCGGCGAGGACGAACTCGACGATGGTGAGGACGAAGACGAACTCGACGATGGTGAGGACGTAGAGCTCGCGGACCATGATTTGAATTCCGTCTCGCTCAAATACCCATCACCATTCGTATCGGCTGTACGGAATCCGCTATTAAGTTGACTGTTCGAACGAGCCTCGGCCGTAGACACCCGGCCATCGCCGTTGGTGTCCATGCCCTTGAAGTTTGTCATCCCGCTCGAGTTTGTCGCGCTGGTGCTGGCACTGCTGGTCGTGTCGTTAGCGGAAGCCAAGGCCGCCGCGCATCACCCTCCAAGTCCATTTGTGGGCGCTCATGCTTGCAATCGGCGGTCGGCTTTTCTGTCGGCGTCGAAGTACGACCTGCGTAGGCAAGGGCGCACGGTCGCCGCGTGACTGCTTCCACGTACCAAGATGCTGGCACTCAGAAATGGGCTGGCTGCGAGCTGCCCGGGGCACTCGGACTCCGCCTACGGCAGGTTCTTTCGAGCACGCTGATGCGGGCGCCTAAACTTCGAAGTGGCAGCTTCGTGTTCGAGCGCTGCTCGGGGGTCGTTGACTTCGTAAGCGTGTCGTTCGCCGCAGAGAGGACAACCTGCTGCGTAGTGCCAGGATGCCTTGGTGCGGGAGTGTCCGACCTCGATTTCCGTTTGCGTCCACGGGCAATAAATCACGACTGGATGGGTCGTTTCGGTGTGCATATCCGCGTCCTTGCGTAGAGCGCATGCAAGATACCGGTGCCGGCTGATCGAACAAGTAGCCGAGACCACCTTCTGTGGGGGGCACATTCCTACCCGAATCTACGGCGTCCCAGAACGGACGTGTGAAGGTCTCCAGGTGCTCGAAAGTCGATGTTTTTTCGGACCGGGCGTGCGAATTCGCTCGGCGTCTCCGTCATCGGCAGTCCACCGCGCCAGAGGTCGACGGCTACGAGTTCGTTCGCCAGGTGCGCAAGCTGGGTGCAAAAATTGGCGGTCCTTTAGTCACGAAGAGTTGCGTAGGAGCAGACCTCGCGTGAGTCAGGCCTCGCTGGGTTGGCAGTGTCAGAGATGTCGCACCCGGGATAAGACGGCAGCTGATACCGGGGCGCATCTGCCGCTCTCAGACTTCTTTCGCACGAGACCCAGCACAGACCGAGGACAGTCCGATGACCGCCATCCGCAGCAACCGTGGTAAGCCCGATCCGCAGGGCGATGACCAAACGCAGCCGTCGAAGTCACCTGGCGAGATCGAGAGTGGCGACGAGACCACCACCCCGGAGTCGCGTGGTGTAACAAGCCCGTCGCAGCGCGGGCGCAGGGACCGCCAGGATCCAAACGAGTATCCGGGGGGCTCTGATGACGATCAGGACCAGGGGGATGACGAGGACTTGCCCCAACCAGATCCGCAGCGAGCGACTTAGCGCCCAACGCCGTAGAAAGCTACGAAGCTTTTAGATCGGGCGCTTGTCGCGCATGCTGGCGCTTCGCTCGCGAGTGCCACAAACCGCTCGAACACTCGTCTTGCCTCACAGGGCGGCTCATTCGAGGGCGACAACCGCTAGGCGGACGCCAGCAAGTACCGCATACAAGTACCGCGTAGATGAGCTTCTCCGGTTGGCTGGCCGTCGTCGGCGCACTGTTACTGGCGATGGCTCTGTCATCGGCCTGGATCAGCCGGCTGCCGGTTTCCACCGCTGCGATTTACTTGGCGGTTGGCTGCCTGCTTGGTCCTTGGGGTTTCGACCTTTTAGAAATCGACCTTATTAAAAGCGCACCTTGGCTCGAGCGCCTCTGCGAAATCGCCGTGATCCTGGCGCTGTTTGTCGGCGGGCTGCGGTTGCGCCTTCCGTTGATGAATCCTGCGTGGCGCGGCGCCTATCGGCTGGCAAGCTTCGTCATGTTGGGGTCGATCGCGAGCTTCACCGTTCTCGTCACGCTCGCCTTGAATTGGGATCCTGGACTGGCGCTCCTATGCGCGGCCATCCTCGCTCCGACGGATCCCGTGTTGGCGAGCGCCGTTACTGTTGATCACTCGCAAGACGAGGACCGCTTGAGATATGCCTTGTCGGGCGAGGCAGGCTTAAATGATGGCGCCGCGTTCCCGTTCGTGTTGCTTGGCCTGTTGCTGCTCACGACTTCAGTCGGTGCGCATGCGCTTGCAGGCTGGACCACATACCGCGTGATTTGGGCGATCCCGGTCGGACTTGCCATCGGTTACGTGATGGGCCGTCTGGTCGGCCGCGTAGCCATCGTGTTACGCGCGAGGACTCGCGACACAGGAGCACCCACGGATTTCCTCGCTCTCGCGTTGATTGCACTCTCATATACGTGCGCGAACGAAGCGGCAGCTTGGGGATTTTTATCGGTCTTCGCGGCCGGGATCGGATTGCGGCACGCCGAAGTGCGCACGGTCGCCACGGACCCGCATCCTGATGCGCAGCCTTTGGGAAAGGATGAGCACCCGCCAGCGGAGACATTGGTTGCGCCTAATATGGTTACGGAAAGTGAGATGGCCCAGCCTGCTGTGGCGGCCGGCGTGCTGGTTGCAGAAGTTTTTTCCTTCGGCGACACGCTCGAGAGAATGCTGGAAGTCATGCTGGTCGTTATCGTCGGGGTGAGCCTCGCTAATCACTGGGAATGGCATGCGCTTTGGATAGGCGCAATCCTCATTGCAGTCATCCGGCCCTTGTTGACGATGTTGCTACTGATCGGCTCGCCTACGACTCGCCTGCAGCGCGCGTTGCTTGGCTGGTTTGGCATTCGTGGTATCGGCAGCCTCTACTATCTGAGTTACGCTTTTACGCATGGCGTCGCCCATACAGCCGCGCGCGACCTCGCCGACTTAACCCTTTCAGTAAAGGCCATGTCGATCGTAGTTCATGGCGTGACCTCCCAACCTTTGATGGAATGGTACGAGCGACTGCTGCGACGCAGCCTACAACGCAAGGGAGCCTGAATCTTCGGTTCCCGCAAACATTAGCTCGGTGAGTTGGACGTAGTGACCGGCGTCTATGCGATGGTTGCCGAGGGCCAGTACGCCCTCGAAAATTCCGGCCATCGGTAGCGGTGATCTTAGCCACCTGTCTCGCACCAATGAGCTTGCTACTGTCTCTTTGGTTTTCGAACGCTGAAGAACAACTGCCGTCGCTCGCCTTGACGCGCGATGGTTGCCTGGCCTAGAGCGACGAGGATGTAGAGAACATTCAATGCCTGCAGGCTGGTACGGATGAGCTTTGTATGCCTTGCGGCTATCTCTTTTGCGGTCACCCGCGCGTTGCCACCGAATCTCGCTTGCACGTAGTCCACCGCCGGCTTCGCGATCAGGTTGAAATAGCCTGATCCCGCACGCGATTTTGCACGAGCAAAGGAAAGCACAAAGTAGTGATTCCGCGCTTCAAAGACGTGATAGCTCTGGCGCACACTAGTCACACGGCCACAATATTGCAGTCCCTGTTGCAGGCTTCTGATATTCATACTTGCCCTCCCGGAACGCAGTCAGGGCGAACTATAGTCCTACCGGCGCTCTAGTTTGAAAAGAGAATCCCGGGCGGGTGTTCTCGTCCGCCGCATCTCCAAATCGGACTGATTTCAACGGCGACCTTGTATGTTGCCCCATTTGAAGAGCGGCATGTTCGCGTGCCAAAGTCGCGTTTCCGAGGCGCCGGCGGAGAGCGGGTTCACAGGAATAAAAAACTCCGCGTGGCCCGGAAGCGCGGTTCCTGTAGATGGTTGATTTCTATACCGAACTACGCCCCGGCACCTTTTTGACTGTTGTAGTGCGGGGTCGCTCCTTCCACGAGACGCACTGATCGTAGAAGTTGGCACTCTCAGTGTCGGCCCCGCCCGTCGTCAACATCAGACGGGCGCCGGTTACTGGCGGATCCGCGACTGGTAGGGTCAGTCCATGGATCAATACGAACTGTTGGAGCAATTGACGGAGGCTGACTTGGCCGTCGAGGAGGGAGAGCGCATGCTAACTCGACAACGCAGCGTCTTGAACTTGCTCCGAGCTCGGAACTACGACACCAAGCGCGCCGAAACGATGCTCGACAATTTGAAACGGGCGCAGAGTTTGCTGCTCAGTGCACGGGAGCAGATCCTCGCTGAAGTCGCCAAATACCGATCCGATTCAAGCCGGACGCATTGACGAGCGATGATTCGCCTACTGACCGAGCTGCTCGCGATCCTCGATCTCCAAGTTCGAGAGGCGGAGCATCAGATTACTCGCCAGCTTGCGATAATCGAATTGCTTGAACGTACAGGTCGTGACGCAATCGAAGCCAAGGAATTGCTGCTGACGTACCGCGAAACAGTGGAGTCACAGACGAAACATCGCGACAGGGTCAGAGCGGACATTGCACGCCTGACCAAGGCCGCGGACTGACGTCACGTCTTGTTTCGGCCCTCGGGACTTCTGCATAGAGTCAGCGTCCCTGAGGCCTTTTTTGGCACAGTTGGTCGACTTTGACCGTCCCCCCGTAATTCGGTCCAGGCGTGATGTTACTGCGGTGGAAACAGTTCGAGTTGTGAAGGACCGGCCGTGTGCCGCTGGCCACGCGGCTTTATGTCGTGCAACACGGTTCGTCCGCCGCGCGATCGCGACACCGCCCTTTCGTGCGCGATCGTGGCGTCGACGTCTGCGTCCGGCGACAGACGCTTCTCGACCAGTCTCGCGAACATATCAAGCCGCGCAAACCCATCCAGCTTCTCGGTGTGGCCGAGCTTTGCCGTGTCGAGGGCTCGCCTGAGAACAGCGAGCGATTCGTCGTACACCTTCAGCGGCACCGGAAAAGGATGTCCGTCCTTGCCGCCGTGCGCAAATGCGAAGCGTGCCGGATCGATGAAGCGGGCCGAAGCCCCGTGCACGACCTCTGCCACCAGAGCGAGTGCCTGTAACGTGCGCGGCCCGAGCTGTTCCAGCAACAGAAAAGAGGCAAAGTCGCTGACATCCCGCTCGTGAGCGAGAGCGAGCACGGCGCCCAGCCGTCGCTGGTTCACGTCTGCCTTGCGGACATCGTGATGCGTCGGCATCTCGAGGCGGCGCACCTCGGCGAGCGTTCTTGCCGGATCCTCTCTGACAATGGCGAGCAGAACATCCTGCGCCGGCTTGGCGCGGCCATCCACCAGATTGCGGATCTCACCACGCGACTCACCGACGATGGCCGTGTGGGGGTCGGCGGTGAAATCCCGCACAGCCGCGGAGTGCCAGTGATAGCGGCGCGCCAAGCGCATCCCTTCATTCATCCCCTGCTGCACGATGGCCCACTCGCCCTCACGCGTCACGACGAACGAATGCAGGTAGATCTGGAAGCCGTCGGCGATGGCGTTGTTGTCGATACGCGCCGTCAGCCGGCTGGTGCGCACGAGCGCCTCGCCGTCCACACTCGTGCGATCGGCGACGCGGCGGAGTTCGTCGGG
>JADMIO011618497.1_pt1 | contig 12496 bp, 11 predicted proteins | sample 8958161 | NCBI WGS metagenome assembly JADMIO01 (sample SAMN16585339, study PRJNA669376) | soil metagenome | isolation source: Crop rotation soil | place: USA: Cullars Rotation, Alabama | collected 2011 | reverse complement strand
GCCCCACATCTGCGGGCACTTGCACGTGCCCGACGACCTTGCCATGCATCCCAAAGGACAAGTTCACATCGCCAGCGCTCATCAAGCGCCGTGGTTCCAACGCCTCAAACGAATTGTTACGCATAGAAAATGCCGCCCCGTGGGTTGCTTCCAGTATACCCCGAAGACCCGCTGTCTGGGATGGTCTCATTCAGACCCCCTGAAATGGTCGGATTAATCGCCAAAAATGCGGATTGCAGACCACTTTGCGGTCGATTCGGTCTGCGCAAAAGCGGTGATTACCAGATCGTTGCTCGGGGTGATCAGGAGGTTCACGTCGCCTTTGACCGGCAGGTGTACGACCCTCACGCCGTCGACACCGAAGGCCGTATCCACCTTGCCATTGCGCGTGAACCGCGCCGCCTGCACGTCGCCATCTTTGCGAAGCTTCCAGGCGATGATCCGGTTGCAACCGTCGACGGTAAAATGCTCGTATCCAGCAGCCGCGACCCCCGCAATGCCGAAACTGTTATCCGGATGGCCGGCATTATTGAGGCGTTTCAGACCGCTCCCGGATGGATTGAAGTAGAGAATTTTTCCATCGGTTTGCGCGGCAAGCAGTGAGATCGATTTCTGGAGGATGCCGTTGCGGCCGAACGACCGATCAAACGAGCCGTCGCGATTGAGGCGGGCGACAAAACCGACATCGACGGGGTCGCCATCCGATTTGAAGTATTCGCCACTGCCCGAGACGACGACGCTCGTGCCGCCGGATCCAACTGGAACCATTCGATCGACGCGTGCGAAATCGATCGCGACGCCATTGGGGAGGAAAGTGTCTGCCGAAAGCTCAAAAACGCTGCGGCTATTGCGATTGGACAGTGATGCATGGTCGATATCAGTCAGGAGATTGTCGTACTCTTCTTCGATCCACCCGCCGGGCAAGACCTGCACCCTGGCATAGCCGGTTTCGTCGTCAGCCATGTCGGTACCGAGTGTGAACCCGCCCCCCAGCGTCGTCGGGGGCGCCACTTGACCCTTGCGGTTGATGATTTCGTCGACGATGGCGATGCCGTCCTGATCGTCTTCCTGGCCCGGGCTCCAGGTGAGAAATCCCCCATCGGGCAAAGGAAGAAGCGTCGGCGTAAACACGACCAGCCCCGAGTCGTTGACCTCCTCGAGCCGGCCACCGTCAGCAAAGGTCGGATCGAGCTTTGAATCCGCGTTGAATCGATAGAAAAGATCGCCAAGCTGACTTTTGCCCGCCACGATCAAATCTCCGTCAATCGTGACCGCGGCGGCAAGCGGCGAGTCGATGCGGTCGCCAAAGGCAAGGAACGAGTTGAGCAGCACCGGGAATGCGGGCTCACTCACAAAGGTCGTGTCTGGCTTTCCACCTCCATTGAAGCGCTCCAACGCGAAGACGTTCTCCACTCCGGGGAAAGGATCGTTCTTTGAAATGTTGACGAGCAGCACGATCCCATTGCCACTGAACGCGGCGCCGGCCAGGACCTCCGTGTCGTCGTCGGCCGTCATATCGTCAAAACCGTCGACGCCAAAGCTTCGGTCAAGTATTCCAGCGGCACTGATGCGGCTCTCACCAAAACCGCCACCGTCGTAGAAGATCTGATATGCGCCGTTGTTTGCTGCGCGAATCAATACCGGGTCGCCACTGTGGAAGCGGTGATCCAGGAGCAACAGCGTCCCATGCTCTGCGAAGGCAGTGTCAAGCGAACCATCGCTGTTCAACCGCGCCGCGGCGGCGAAAGTTCCCTCAAAGTCGGTATCCAATGTCGTCCCACCAATCACATATTGTCCGGATTTGGTGATGAGCAGGGAGGTCACATCCTCATCGCCTGCCAGATCGACCGCGGCGATGCCGTTGCCGTCGAAGCTGCGATCGAGATTTCCAGCCCGGGTGAGCCGCACGACCGCGAAGGCTTTGCCGGCGGTGTGCCGGCCCATCAGAAATCCGCCCAGCAGCATCCGTCCCTGCGAATCGAGGGTGACGACGCTGACGGATTCATCAAAGTGATCGGCATCGATGGTCAGCGTTCCGCCAGCGCCGAAGGACGTGTCGAGGTTGCCACCCACGGTATATCGCGCCACGGCCATCGTTTCTCCGCGCGACGTGGTGTCCACATAGCCCGCGGCGACGATTCGCCCGCCGGATGCAAACGCGACGTCGACAGCGGCGCTGGATCCGTCAGCGAACGAAGTCGCAACCATCCCGCCTGTTCCGAAGGTGTGGTCCAGAGAACCCCGCACGGTGACACGTGCCAGAAAAAATGAGAAGTGCTTCCCGTCCTCCGACTGAAATCTTCCCGCGACGACCGCGCGACCGTTGGGATCAACCGCGATTTTCGCCGGGAGGAATTTGCCGTGGGCGGCCAAGAACGTCATCACACCAAACTGGCCAAAGGGAGTATCGCGCGACCCGTCGCGATTGAAACGCGCGACGAATGTCTGCGAATCATTGATCTGACCGACCACCCACTTCTTGCCGTTTGCACCGACCGCAACATCCATCGCGTTCAGCGACACAAGATTGGTTCTCGCCGGCAGCGCAACCGAACCATTCACAATCCCGCCGACCCCAAAGGAATGATCGATCGCGCCGGCGCTGAGCATGCGTCGCGCTTCCAGCGACTCACAGAATGTTTGCGACATAAACGTCGGCCCCGAGAGTGGGTTTGCATCATCATAACCCCGGCTTCGCGCAGCATGGCAGATTCAGCGCAACAAACGCTCTCATGGATGCTTACAGCGGTTGACATCCCGCCTATAATCCCCCGCCAACATGAGCAGTTACACCGCCAGCATTCAAAATCTGATCAACCAGCTTGCGTCGCTGCCCGGGATCGGGGCGCGCAGCGCCGAGCGCATCGCATTTCATCTTCTCAAGCAGCGGCCTGAAGAGGCGATGCAGTTGGCCGATGCGATTCGGGATGTGAAGACGCGGATCAAGCATTGTTCGGTTTGTTACAACCTCACCGAATCCGATCCGTGCAACATCTGCTCGGATCCCGCGCGCGATCATGGGCTGGTGTGCATTGTCGAGCAACCCAAGGATCTGCTGGCCCTGGAATCGACGGGGCTTTATCGCGGGGTGTATCACGTGCTGCTGGGGCGGATCGCGCCGCTGGAGGATGTGCATCCGGAGGATGTCACGCTCGATCCGTTAATGCAGAGGCTCGCCCAGGGGGACATTCGCGAGATCATCATGGGGACGAATCCGAACCTGGAGGGGGATGGGACGGCGCTGCACATTCAGAACCTGGTGACGAGCCGGTTTCCGAATGTGCAGGTAACGAGATTGGCGCGCGGGCTACCGGCAGGCTCGAACATCGAGTACGCAAATCGCAATATCCTTGCAGATGCAATCAGTGGAAGGCAGAGGATGTGAAGCAGTACCACGACTCGACTGAGCTCGTCGAAGTCTGAAATGCCACTGCTATTTCTTTTTCTTCGGATCGATTTCGGTTGGGTAGAACGTCTTCTGTTTGGACAAATCCGCGTTCAGTTCCAGATGCCCTGGGGGCGCGTTGCTCAGATCATCTGCTTCGGCTGGACTGATCCCGGTAACGTTTGTTCGAGCACGCTCGGGAGGTTCGCCGCGCTGGTAATCGGCGCCGGCGCGATTGTGGTCGTGTGTCGTGTCGACCCGCTGCTGCGTGTTGCTCGCCGGCGAGGTGGAGGCGTCGTCGGTGACTTCATGAACTTCGCTCTTTTGTGCGTCGCCGCTGCGCATGTATTTCCCGTTTCTATTTGTTGTCGCTGGGTGAGTTGTCGGCGCCGGAGGCTTCGTCATTACTGACTTCCCCAAGGTTCGCGTCGTTGTCCGGATCGTTTGGGTTCGTGACCGAGGCCGAGCCCTGGCCCGCGCCGGTGGTGGAGACATCGCCGCCCGTGCGGTCAAAGGTCGTTCCCTTTACGGGCTTGGAGGCGCCGTGCTCGACCGGCGCGGATTTGCGCGGAGGAAGAGGTTTGACGTCATCCGGGCCCGGCGGCTCATGTATCTTTCCACTGGTGGCGACGCCGGCGCCGTCATCGAAGCCAATGATATCCGGATCGAGATCTCCGCCACTGCCGGAACCGGGGCCGGAGGCGTTGGAGCCGACACCCTCGACGCGCTGGCCGTCGCCGGTGGCGTGGCCGGGCGTGCCGCCCTTGTCCTGGGCGCGTGTAGCGCGCGAGGCATACTCGCGCTGGATGCGATCGGATTCGGGCGCGCCGAAATCCTGCTTGCCGCCCATTTTCTTTGCCGCGCTGGGGTCTTCGCCGACTTTTGGCTGGTTTTTTTGGTCCGCCATGAGCAACTCCGTTTCTATGGGCTTCTATGTCAGGTGCAGCATCGGTCGCTGGGGCGCCGTTTGATGGACGCGCGGCACAGGCTTGGGCGCCGGGGCAGGGGTGGGTTCATTGTCACCGCAGCCAAGCGCGCCGAGCAGGATGATGGTGAGCAGGGCAATTCGCATGATCTTTTCGGGCACGTCCAGTAACGTGGTCAGCGAAGCTGACCACGCCGCTGAAGCAAAGTGAGGCGTTTAATGTCCGCCGCCACCAGAGCCGCCGGCCGCACCTCCACCTGAGCCACCTGCCGCGCCGCCGCCAGAGCCGCCCGCCGCGCCGCCACCGGATCCGCCTGCTGCACCACCGCCCGATCCGCCTGCTGCGCCCCCACCGGATCCACCGGCTGCGCCGCCGCCTGATCCGCCCGCCGCGCCACCGCCAGAGCCACCGGCTGCGCCGCCACCGGATCCACCGGCGGCCGCGCCGCCCGAGCCGCCGGCCGCGGCGCCGCCGTTGCCGGCCGTCGTGTCCACTGTGCCTGTTGCGTTCGCGCCGTTTGCATTATTGCGTGCCGGCGTGCCAGTGCCGGTATTCGCGGCGCCCGCGCCGCCGGCCGCTCCCTGGGCCGCGGTCCCGTGACGCGTCCCGCCGCTGGGACTCGCGTGGCTCTCGGCGGCGCTGTTGGGAACGTTGTTTGTCTCGACGCTTCCACCCGCATTGGCTCCGCTGCGCATGCCCGCGCCGGTGTTCGCGCCGTTGCTTTCGCTGGTTCGGAAGGGCTTTCCAATGATCTCCTGGCTGGATTTGCGCGGACGCTCCTGCTGGACAGGCCCAACTGAATGATTATCCGGCCCGTTGGCGGCTCCTTCCTGGAACTGACCACCGATCGTTCCGGTATTGGTGCCGGTGGTATTGCTTGTGCCGGTACCAATCGACGGAACGGTATTGGTGCCCGTCGTATTGGTGCCGGTGTTGGTATTCGTCGTGCCCGTGTTCGTACCGGTCGTTCCAGTGTTCGTGTTGGCCGTCCCGGTGTTCAGATTCGTGCCTGTCGTGCCCGTACTTAGCCCCGTCGTGCCGGTGTTCTGAAAACTGGTGCTCCCAACGCCCGGCTGCACGACGCCGTTTGGCGTCAGCGTGGCGCCTGGCATCGTGTTGAGGTTGATTCCATTGATCACGTTGTTTGGATTCTGTGGCTGAGCACCGGGAATACCGTTGTTCGCATTCGGCGCGGTCATGCTGCCGGTCAGCGGGTTCTGCTGAAGCGTATTGCTCCCGGTGGCGGTGTTCGCGGGTGTCATCTGGCTGCCGGAAAGGGTCGCGCTGTTGAAGTTGCTGCTGGTGCCAGTGTTGGTGAAGATTCCGCTGGTTCCGGTGTTGAACGAGCTGCTTGCGCCCAGCGTGCCGGTATTGCCGGGGGAAATCGAGCTTTGGCTGCTCAGCGTTCCCGGCAGCGCACCGGGGACGGTTCGACTGCCGGTCAGCGGATTTTGCTCAAGCGTGTTGCTGCCGACCGCGGAGTTGGGTGAACTGCTGCCGACGCCGCTCGAGAGCGAACCGGCCTGCGTGTTCAAGGTTCCGGGGAGCGCGCCTGGAACGGTTCGGCTGCCGGTAAGCGGGTTCTGCTGAAGGGTGCTGCTGCCGACCGCCGAGTTGGCCGGGGTGTTGCTTGAGGCCGTACCGGTATTCGCGAGTGTGCCGCTGTTCAGCCCGGGATTGGAGAGCGAGCCCGCGTTATTGGTGGTATTGTTTGTGCCGAGATTGTTCCCGGCGTTGTTGTCGCTGTTGACGGCAGACGGCTGGGTGGAGCTGGCGACACCGTCGGCGGCAAAAATCGGGAATACAACTGCGTCGCTTGCCCCAGCGTCACTGCGTGGGCCGACATTCTGGTTGCCATTGTTGGAAGGCGCAACCGGATTCGCCGGTGGGAGTGTCGAACCCGCGGGCGCAGCGCCCCCGTTGTCGGTATTAGCGGGTGAAGATCCCACCGGCCCGCCCGGCTGGTTGGTTGCCGGCTCGGGTTGATTCGTCACACCCACTCGTTCGCCGGGCGACGGCTTTTCGCTGCTGCCGGCGCCGTGAAAGGCGGCCGGGCCCATGCGCTGGTAATTGTCGGCCGGCCGATGATCACCACTGCCCACCGCGGCATCCGCGGGCGGAACCGTCGCAGTTCGATTGCCTTCGATTCCATAATTGACCGGCGGCCTGCCGGATTCGCCGGTGCTGCCGATGCCATAATTCGTGCCCACGCGCGCGTCATTATTGGATTCGCAACCCGCGAGCAATCCAAGCGACAGAACCGCCGACGCCAAAGTCACATAAGTTTTCCGTTTCATAACAGCTTCACCTTTCCGCCCTGCCAAAAACTTGCACACAGAGGGCAGACCAGGGGAGATGCAAGAAACGGACCCGGACGGGGCAATTTTGCATTTTGGATACAGGATTCTCGATTTCGCTCGATTCGGTCGATCCCCAGCGGGAAATCAAAAATCCAACGTCAGAACAGCGTCGGCTCGTCTGTATCTTTCTGTCGCCGTTTCGACTTTTTTTCCTCGGGAGCAGGCACCGGGGCAGGAGGCGGGTCGGTAATCGACTCGACACATTCCGGTGAGTCGGTGCGGGGGTTATTGACCGTACGGCTGACGGGATTCGCCTCCATCTGCTGGGCCGGGTAAGGCTTGAGCAGATGGAGCAGCTCCTGCGGCGGAAGCTCGCCGGGGGTGAGCCAGCGCTTGGCGTCTTCGGGCGCGAGAATCACGGGCATGCGATCGTGGATGGAGCGGATCAGCTCGTTGGGCTCGCCGGTGACGATCGTGCAGGTGGGCAGCTCGGTACCATCCTCCGATCGCCAGACCTCCCACAGCCCGGCGAAGGCGAATGGCTTGTGATCACGCCGGCGGATGTACATCGGCGTCTTGGTCTTCCCGTCCGGCTCCTTCCGCCATTCATAAAACCCGTCGGCGGGGATGATGCATCGCCGGCGCTTGAACGCAGCGCGAAAGGCGGGCTTGGTCGGCAGTGTCTCGGCGCGGGCGTTGATCAGCGAGTTGCCGATCTTCGGATCCTTCGCCCACGATGGCACCAGGCCCCACTGAAACAGGTCCAGCCGGTTCGTGCCGTCATTGGGCACGGCGAGAATCGGCTGCGACGGCGCAATGTTGTACCGCGAAGGCGGCGGTTGATCGGGCGGACCAATCCAGGGAAAGACATCGAGGAAATCGGAAAGGCGAATAAGGGTATAGCGTCCGCACATGGCATTTGCTCCCACTCCCCGGTACTCCGGGGAGAGGGCAGGGAAGAGGGGTACAGTGGGACAGACATTCTTGTCTGTCATTCGCCAGAGACAGACAAGAATGTCTGTCCCACCAAAGAGCCCCTCTCCCCAACCCTCTCCCCGGAGTACCGGGGAGAGGGAGTAAGACTGTATCAATCCCCCCGCTTGCCGCGGAACTCGTGGTGGCCGTCTTTTTGCAGCTTGTCCATTTGGGCCCATGTCGCAGCGGCTTTGGTGTTGTCGTCGTTGGTGAGCTGCTCTTCCAGATCCAGCTCCAGGCGGAAAAGGCTGACCATCATCTGCCGATAGTTGTTTGCTTCGTCGGCCTGTTGTGTCGTGGGCATGCGGCGAACCTTCGGGGGGAGTTGCGATTTCGAGGAGAGCGTAAACTGCTCCATCTGGTTCACCAGCTCCAGGCTCGACGCATTCATCGAGCTGTCGGAGATCTGGCTCTTGAGCTGCTTGAACGCCCGGTCGATTCCTTTCATGTCGCGTTCCAGGTTCGGCCGCTGTGCCCCGGCCTGCTCCATGCGCGAGGGATTGGTGGTTGGCCGGCGCTCATGCTCCTCCTCAGCGGCAAAGGTGCAGACTGCACAGGCGAGGACCAGACCGATTCCAAGGCAGGAAATTCGGTTCAACGGCATTGTTATCTCCGGGGGTTTCAGGCCAGCGCGTGCTCGATACCGAACACGTAATCGCCGGCGTCGGAACTGGCGTAGTCGATCCCATCGCCGCCGTCAAGCACGTCGGCGTGCGCCTGGCCCTGGAGCGTGTCGTTTCCAGTCTCCCCGAAGAGCGTATCGTGTCCGGTTCCGCCGAGGATCAAGTCATTGCCCTTTCGGCCGTTGAGCAGATCGTTTCCATCGCCGCCCTCGATCGTATCGTCGCCGGCGCCGGCAAGGATCGAGTCATTGCCCTCGTCGCCGTAGATCAGGTCTGCGTCATCGCCTCCAGTGATGCTGTCATCGCCGCCGCCTCCATAGAGCGAGTTTCTTCCGGCGCCGCCGACGATGAGATCCGCTCCCATCGTTCCATAGACGTAGTCGTCGCCATCGCCGGCATCAATCCGCAGATGTTGAACCAGCTTGCCCGCCTGTTGCAGATCCACCCGGTCATTTCCGCCTTTGGCTTTGACGATGACCCAATTGACCCCGCCGTTGTGGAAGTGCCGCGTGATCGAATTCATGGTGATGTTGTAATCGCGACGATCGCCGGTGATCCGGATGTCGTCATCACCTTCGCTTCCGCTGATGGTAATATCGCCGACAACCGCCGCGGCGATGTTGGCCCTGGCTTTGACGCGCGACGACAATGCTGTCGTATACTCCTGGCTCCAGTAGTTATCGTGCTGGGTTTTCTCGTCGCCTTCGATGGTGTCAGACCCCGCGATCCTGCTGACGACAAGGCCAATGCCCCGCGCATACCAATCCGACTCGGTTTCATCGCTCATTGCAGAATAGGTGCCGCCGCCGTCGGTCGCACGCATGTTGAAGGACAGGATCCGATGCGTCACGACCTTGATCACGTCGTGGAAGGTGAGATCGGCTGCATCGACCGGTGAGATGCCGACGACGGTTACAGTCGTGCTCACCTCTCCGCCGCCGGTCATGTCGCCGAGGTGGTCCAGGTGCGAAGTGCCTTTCAGCTTCACGGTTGGATTTTTGATGACCGTTCCGGACTTGAGCACGGCCGGGAGAAGCGGAATCGGAACTTCCCCGTGAAGCGCAATGCTTTCGCCACGGCTGTTGTGGTCAAAGCCGAGCAATTTCAATCCCTTCCGAGGCGAGAAGGTCATGTAGTCGTTGCTGTAACTGGCGCGATCCTCGTAATCGGAGAGAAACTCCTTCTCGCTGGTGTGAAACGCAATGCTTGGGGTGCCGCGATACGTTGTGGCGGCGGCTGTGTCCGTACTGTGATACTGAATGCCGCCGTCTTCCTTCCCCTGGTAATCCCAGAAGGTCCCCGGCGTCATCAGGTAATAGTCCGCGGTCGCGTAACTGGTGAACAGGCGGCGCGTCTCCAGCCGTTCGATGATCCGCACCGGTGCCTCAGATGTGTGCCCCATCGTGCGTCTCCCGTTTCACGTAATCGAGGCGATCACTTGCTCGACGTTGGTCACCTGATCGGCGCTCTCGCCGGGGTAGTAATCCGTGCCGTCGCCGCCATCGAGCATGTCGGCGTGGCGTTGGCCTTGGAGGGTGTCGTTGCCGGCGTCACCGAAAAGGGAATCATGACCAGGGCCGCCGAGAAGCAGATCCTCACTGTTTCCGCCGAAGAGCAAGTCTCTGCCGTCGCCGCCGTCGAGAACATCGTTGCCCCCGCTGCCGGCGAGGCGATCGTTGCCGTTTCCACCGAAGATCCGGTCCGGCCCTTTACCCCCGTCCAGCCGATCGTCGCCGTTGCGGCCGTAGATCGTGTTCTTGCCGGCCCCGCCGTTGATGGTGTCGTTTCCTTCGCCGCCCTTGATGATGTCGTTGCCGTCGCCCCCATCGATGCGCGCCGCCGGAAGACCGGCGCCAACGACAATCGCGTCGTTCCCGGCTCCGCCGACAATCGAAATCGACTGCACCGACGAACTCTTGAAGCGCATGCTCACGCGATCGCTCGTCACGAGAACGACGCCTTTGTCGGTCAGGCTTACGTCGATGTGGTCATCGCCACTCGTACCGGTCACGATGAGCACCGTTTGCCACTTTTGCCGTGAGGCCCACGCGCGACGAGCTCGTGAGGAGTTCGGTCATGTTGACCTTCTGCGTGGCCGACTGACCGTTGATGGTGATGACCTGCGTGCCAAGCGAGACGCTCTTCACCCGGCCGACACCCCGCTCGTAATAACTCGTATCCGTGATGTCGATCTTCCCGCTGCCCTTGAACGCGCTGGATTTGAGTGAGTAGCTGATGACCGCGTGCGTCGCAACCTTGATGACATCAGTGAAGATGAGCCCGCTGTCGGTCGTGATCGAGCCGATGGCTTTGGGTGAGACGGTGACGTTCGCGGTGCCGGTGCCGTTGGCGTCAAAGTCGTCCGTGTGGAGCGAAATCGTGACCGCCGCCGCAGGAAAGGTCGTGTTGGTTCCGATCGTGAGCGTCCCCGGCAGAAACGCGGTTTCACCGATCACGTCGAGGCGCTCGTCGGCGTCGACCTCGAAATCCGCCAGCAGTCGCACGCCCTTGCTGCGAGAGAATGTCTGATACTCCGTGGTTGTACTGTTGCTATCGGTCTTCTCGCTCTCGACGAACGCAAGCACCGGCGTGCCTTTGTAGGTGGCCGATTCGGTCGTCGTGGTTGATGTGCCGGCGACGCCGTCGTCGATCACACTGTACTTCCACGTCTCGCCCGGCGCGAACGGATAGTAGTCGGCGGTCGAATAGCTGCTCAGCAACTGCCGCCGGTCCAGTGATTCGAGAATAAACGCTCGGAATGCCCCGTGCCTCAGTTTCTTCTGCAACATCAGCCCTCTCTTTGGCCGGGGAGTGTACTGCATTTTTCCGCGTGATGCTTAAGATTGGCGGCCATGAACAACCGCCCCACCGTTCTTGTGACCGAAGGTTCGGATCCCACGCCGCTGCAATGGCTTCGCGAGCATGCAAATGTGATTGAGATCGCGTACGACGACCCCCGATTCGAGGCGGCCCTGCCTGAGGCGGAGGGGTTGGTTGTCCGCACGTACACGCGCGTGAACGATGCGATGCTCGACAAAGCGCCCAAACTGCGCGTCGTTGGCCGAGGCGGTGTCGGGCTCGAGAACATCGATGTCCCGGCGTGCCGCAAACGCGGCGTGGAAGTCGTCTTCACGCCCAGCGCCAATACCTGGGCGGTCGGGGATTTTGTGTTCGGGTTCATGCTGCAACTGCTGCGGCCCTGGTGTTTCTTCCGCGATCACGTTTACACGCCGGTCGAGTTCAAGCGCATCCGCGCCGACGAGCGCGGGGTCGAGCTGAGCGAGCTGACGCTGGGAATCCTGGGGATGGGCCGCGTCGGCCGGCGCGTGGGGCACATCGCCACGCACGGCTTCGGCATGAAGGTCATCTACAACGATCTGCTCGACGTGCAGAGCGAGCTGACCTTCCCGGCGACCCCGGTGGACAAGGCCACGCTTTATCGCGAGTCGGATGTGCTGTCGCTGCACGTGACGATGATGAAAGACAACTGGAATCTGGTCGGCAAGGCGCAGCTCGCGATGATGAAACCGACCGCGATCCTGATCAACACCGCCCGCGGGGAAGTCCTCGACGCGAAGGCGCTGGCCGATGCGCTGAAGGCGAAAACAATTGCTGGCGCGGCGATTGATGTCTTCTGGCCCGAGCCGCCAAAGGAGGATTTCCCGCTGCTGGGAATCAAGAACTGCCTGCTCACCCCCCACGTCGCCGCGCGCACGAAGACCGCGATCGAAAACATGAGCTGGGTGGTGCGCGATGTGATCGGCGTGCTTAAAGGGGAAAAGCCGAAATATCCCGCGCCGTGACTCGTTTGCCGCTTGCGGCTTCGCGAATCAACGACCGTCACAAGGAAAGCGACTGTATCCGCGAAGCCGCGACTCGACTGAGCTCGTCGAAGTCAAGCGGCCGCGCCTGATTTTCCTTGCAGCATCGATCCAGACGCGCAAGATGCACCTTCATGCATGTCCTTGCCGCACCCAAAGACGATCTCGATCCCGCGACGATCGCTCTTCTCTGTGCGGTGCTGGCGCTGGCGCTGAGCATTTCGATTTTCATCGTCGTGCGCCGCATCAACGATCTGGTTGGCAAGAACAAAACCTTCCGCGTGCGCTTCCGGCGCTATTTCGGGCGCGACTTCGACACGTTTCAGACGCACGTAAAGAAATTCCCCGGCTATGACCTGGCTTCCATCCACCGCGCGCTGGCCAGCTACCGCGAAGAGCTCTGTAGCGAGTCGATCGACGTCGGCGGGACAACGCTGCACACGCTTCGCGATCTGTTTGAGAATCT
>JADMIO011419617.1_pt1 | contig 12496 bp, 11 predicted proteins | sample 8958161 | NCBI WGS metagenome assembly JADMIO01 (sample SAMN16585339, study PRJNA669376) | soil metagenome | isolation source: Crop rotation soil | place: USA: Cullars Rotation, Alabama | collected 2011 | reverse complement strand
GGGCGGACTATGGCGCGTTCCTGGCGCTATTCTGGATGACGGCGCCGCTCGCGTGGTTTTACGCAATTCCGTACGAGCGATTCCTCAGCGCGGGCGACGCGACGCGCGCCAATCTCATCACGCTCGGCGCGGTTTCGCTGTGGCGCGTGCTGCTGATGAGCCGCGTGATCAGCGTCATCACCGGCCGCGGGATCGGAGCTGCGTTGTTCGTGGTGATGGCAGTGGCGGATCCGGTCGCCATGGCGGCGCTGTTCGTGTTGCCCGTCCCCATCATCCAGATCATGGGCGGTGTGCGGCTGACCGAATCCGAGCTCATTGTCCAAAACGTGGCGGGGATGGTCGGATTCCTGGGGTGGATCACGATGCTCGTTTGGTTGATCGGCGCCGGCGTGGTGCTCCAGGGGCGAAAGCGGGCCTGGAATCCCGGCTCGATGCCGACCGGTTCGGCGCGGTCGCTTCGAGCGCTTGCCATCGCCTCCGTGTTGGGATTCGTTGCAATCCTGCCGTTCTCGCAAGGTCAACAAGTCACGCGATATGAAGCGGAGAAATTGCTGCTCGGCGGTCGCGTGCGCGAGGGCATTGCCTTCATGTCCGCCCACACACCCGGCGATTTTCCACCGCACTGGGAACCGCCGCCTGACGAAGCGCTGGGGCATTACCAGCCGGCGATGATTGAGGTCCTCGACGCGGTGGTGAACCTGCCCGCGGCCGATTGGGTGCGCGAAATCTATCTGCAGAAGCTCGAGCGATATTCTTTCGGGTCCCACTATTACACCATGAGCGCACCGGATCGCGCGAAGGCGCGCGAGATCATTCCGCGGCTGACGGATCACCCCAAGCTCATCGACGAACTGACGGGGCGGATGCACTATTGGGACGATCGGATCGACGCGGAATTCATCACGTCGCCCGAGAATCCCGCCCAAGGCACAGCGACGATGCCCGCCACCGCGCCGTCAACCGCGGCGTCGGACGCATCGCCAGAGAGAACCCACATCCGAAATAATCCCGACACAAAATCCCCTTGACGAGCGGCCGCCCGCTGTGTAAGTATGTGCTTACTAACTTGAGGTTGAGCCGTGCTCACGCATGTTGAGGCCTGGTATGTCGGTTGGGGATTGCTGCTTGCGGCGTTCGTGAGCGGCGCGGGCGTCGGGATGTTTTTTCACCGGGACGATTTTCTCGGCGGGTACGGATCATTTCGCCGGCGGCTGTTTCGGCTGGGCCATATCGCCATGGCGGAACTCGGTTTGATCAATCTGCTCTTTGCGGTCTCGCCGTGGCCGGTCGCGGATTCGGCGCTGGCGCGGGGCGCGGGGGCGGGGTTGATCGTGGGGGCGATCTCGATGCCGATCGTTTGCGCGCTCGTCGGCTGGCGCGGCGCGTCGTCGCGCGGTTGGTTCGCGGTGCCGGTTGTTTCGCTCACGGCCGCGGTCGTGTGCGTATTGTGGGGAGGTCCCCGTTGAAGGCGATGAAGATCGGATTGCTCGCGATGAGCGGTGTGCGGGCGCACGACCCGGAATTGCTGCGACTCGGATTGACCCTGCCGGGGTTCGTCGAGCGCAGCAAAGTCGTCGCGTCGCTGCCGAGCCTCGGACTCTTGTATCTTGCCGCCCGCACGCCGCCGGGGCACGTGATCGCGTATTACGAAGCCGAGGGCGACGGCCACGAGCCGGCGGAGCTGTACGCGTGTGATCTGGTCGCGATCTCAACGTTCTCGGCGCAGGTGTTCGAAGCGTACGCGATTGCCGACCGGCTTCGCGCGGTAGGCGTGCGGGTGGCGATGGGGGGGCTGCACGTCACCGCGCTGCCGGACGAGGCGGCGCGACACGCGGACTACGTGATCGTCGGCGAGGGCGAGAACGTGTGGCCCGCGGTCGTCGAGGCCGCGGCGCGCGGGGAGGGGCCGCGCCGGTTTGATGCCAAAGACTTTCCTCCGGTCGATGTCGCGTCGCTGCCCGTCCCGCGCTACGACCTGCTCGGCGACCAGCGCGCCTACAACCGCTTCACCGTGCAGACGTCGCGCGGATGTCCGTGGCGCTGCGATTTCTGCGCCTCGAATGTGATGCTCGGTCGTCCCTATCGCAAGCGGCCGGTCGAGCACATCGTGAGAGACATCGAAGCGATTGCGCAACTGCGCGACCGCCCGTTCATCGAGTTCGCTGACGACAACACGTTCGTCGACAAGCCCTGGGGCAAGGAGCTGTGCCGGCGACTAGCGCCGCTGAAACTCAAATGGTTCACGGAAACCGACATCTCGGTGGCCGATGACGCGGAGCTTTTGGAGCTGATGCGCGAAGCCGGTTGCCGGCAGGTGCTGATCGGCCTGGAGAGCCCGCAGCCCGACGCGCTACGCGGGGTCGAGATGCGCGCCGACGCCAAGGCGCGCTGGGCCCCGCGATATCTCGAGCGGCTGCGGCGAATTCAGGATCACGGGATCACGGTAAACGGGTGTTTCATCCTCGGTCTCGACGGCCACACGCCGGCGATTTTCGATCAGGTGTTCGAATTCGCACTCCAGGTTCCGCTGTTCGACGTGCAAGTGACGGTGCTGACCGCGTTCCCGGGCACGCCGCTGTACACGCGGATGCTGCGCGAGGGCCGCATCCTCGAACCCGGACGATGGGATCTGTGCACGCTCTTTGACGTCAACTTCGCACCCCTCGGCATGACCGCGGGGCAATTACGCGCGGGAATCCATTCATTGGCTGAGCGGCTCTACAATGGACAATCGACCGAGCAGCGCCGCCAGCCGTTCTTCAAGCGCGTCAGGCGACGTTGCGCTATCGCATAACGGCCTAAGCCATGAATCTCGCAAATCGACACGAACAGGAATGCAATATGAAGCGTCTGTTAAGCGAAATCGCGTGCCCTGATTGCCTTCGTCGATTTCCCCATTGGCTGCGGACGTGCGGACGTTAGGATACCGGGAGTCATCGGTTGTCCCCGGGCGCCGCGGGAGGAGCGTTCATGCGCAGCAGCAACACGTTCCGTCTTCACCGAACTTCGCGTTTCTCAGGGCGTATCGGCGCGACGGTCATCGTCGCGGTCGTGCTGCTCGTTTGCTGCGCGGTGGCGCTGAACTGGCTCTACGCGCGATGGGTGGTCGCCCCCGCGGCCGAGCATGCGGAACAGAACGAGCGGTTGTTCCTGCAAATGGTGGGGCTGCACGAGCCAGTGACAAACCGGCTCGATCCACGCTTCACCGATGCCGACGCCGATCTCGTCGCTGACGCCCCGACCGATCCCGCGAAGCAGATCGATCCGGAGGCGCTCGCGTTCTGCTATATCGCCGGCGGCAGCGCGACGGACGAATCCGACGACGAGCGCGAGCGCTGGCGTCCGTTGATGAATCATCTGTCGAAGGTGACGGGCAAGCGCGTGGAGTACGCGGCGTTGCCCGATGCCAAAGCGCAGCTCCGCGCGCTGCGCGACGGTAAGCTGCACGTGACGGGATTGAACACGGGGAACGTGGCGCTGGCGGTGAATCAGTGCGGCTTCGTGCCGGTGTGCGTGCTGCCGACGTCCGACGGCAGCGGGCTGTCGCGCATGCGGCTGATCGTCCCGGCGGACAGCGCGATCCGCGCGCCGGCCGATCTCAAGGGCCACGAATTGACGCTGACCGAACCCGGATCCAACAGCGGCTACAAGGCCGCGCTCGTCCTGCTGCGCAGCGACTTCGGCCTGCTGCCCGCGCGCGATTACACGATCCGCTATTCACAAGGTCACCCGCAATCGATTGCCGCCGTCGCCGAGCATCACGCCGAGATCGCCGCCGTCTCCGACGACATGCTCGAGCGCGCCGTAGCCGCGGGCATGGTCAAGAAGGACCAGTACCGATCGGTCTACGAGTCGGAAAAATTTCCCAGCGCGGGCCTCGGCTACGCCTACAACCTCAAACCCGATCTCGCCGCCAAGGTGCGCGAGGCGCTGACGACGTTCGACTGGAAGGGCACGCCGCTGGAAAAACAGCTCGGCGCCAGCGCCGCCGGCGCGACGAAATTCGTCCCCGCGAACTACAAGAACGACTGGGCCGTCATCCGACGAATCGACGACGCATCGGGACAGGTTTACCAGATCGAAGACCAACCACCGGCCGCCCCCGAAACCGCCACGACGCAGACCGCGACGACGGAGCCGACGTCACCCGCACCCGCCGGAAATACACCTTGATAGTTGCTCCTGCCCGCACGCCGCTGCGATCGTCGCAGGCACACGGTATTTCTGCCTCCTTGACGACCCGCAATCTATCATTAGCATGTGCTTACTAACTTGATGGCAAAGGCTATTTTTCTTACAAGGAGTACAACATGTCCGTTCCCTCCGCTCCGCGTCGACAATGGACCGACGCCCAGATCGAGCTTGAAGTACGGCGCATCGCTGCCGAGCAGGCCGGCGTCCCCGTTGAAGAGGTAATGCCGGTTTCGCGGCTGGTTGAGGATTTGGAATTCGACAGCCTGGATCACACGGAAATGATCATGACAGTCGAGGACGTCTTCGACCTGAAGATCGACGACGCGGAGCCGGAAGTACAACTCCCCAAATCCGTAGGCGACGTCATCGCGATCGTAAGGAAGCACTTGTCGAAGTAGCGGAAAACTTCGCGAATTTGTCATCCTGAATCATCACGCGCTGCGTACCGCATACTCGCCACGGATGAAATGAGATCCGGAGGGTCGGGCTCTGTCCCGACCTTTTCGCCCGGTCGAGCAAAAGAGGTCGGGACGGAGCCCGACCCTCCGAACATTTCAGAGCACGTACTCCGAAGGATCTCGCCAGCTGCCGTGAGAATCAGGCGCACTGTGCGCATCAATAGCGCGCGTTCCGTATAATGTCCCCATGTCCGCCGCCTCGCCCGATCCTGCGATCCGTCCGCGCCGGTTGCGCTTGAATCTGCCGCTGCGGCAGATGCTTCAGCGTCATGCGATCCGTCGCAGCGACATCATCGTGCCCGTGTTCGTTCGCGAGGGAACCGGCGCGCGGGTTGAAGTTGCGTCGATGCCGGGCGTTCATCAGATGTCGGTTGACGTCGCGAGCGATTGGTTGGCGCGGCGGGCGGATGAAGGGTTCGGCGCGTACCTGATCTTCGGCGTGATCGATCGGGCGAAGAAGGATGCGCTCGGCTCGCCGGCGCTCGACGAGGACAACGTCGTCTGCCGCCTGCTGCGCGAAGTGAACCGGCGCAAGATTCCGATGGCGGGCATCACGGATTTGTGCTTCTGCGAATACACGAGCCACGGCCACTGCGGCGTGATGAGCGAGGATCGATCGACGGTGCGCAACGACGAAACCGTCGAGCGGCTCGTGCGGCAGGCGATCAATCATGCCCGCGCCGGCGCCGCGGTCGTGGCGCCCAGCGGGATGATGGACAACGCCGTCGCGGCGCTTCGACGGGGGTTGGACGAAGCGAACTTCGTCGACGTCGCGATCCTGGCGTACGCGGTGAAATATGCCAGCGCCTTCTACGGTCCGTTCCGTGACGCCGCGGACAGCGCGCCGGAATTCGGCGACCGGCGCAGCTATCAGATGGACCCGGCGCGCGGCGTCAACGAGGCCTTGCTCGAAGCCAGGCTCGACGTGTCGCAAGGCGCGGATCTGGTCATGGTGAAACCCGCGCTGCCGTACCTCGACATCCTCTCCGCCGTCCGCGCCGCGGTCGACGTTCCGGTTGTCGCGTATCAGGTGAGCGGCGAATACGCGATGCTCGAAGCCGCTGCGAAGAACGGCTGGCTCGATCGCGACCGTGCCGTGCTCGAATCGCTCGTCGCGATCAAGCGCGCCGGCGCGGATCTGATCATCACGTATTACGCGGAACTTTTGGCGAAACTCCTCGAGCGATGAGTGAGCACGATGGCCGAGCGATCCGGGAACTCGCGAACGATCTCGCGCCGCGACGGGCTGAAGCTCGGACTCGGCGCCGTCGCCGCGGGCCTGGCCTCCGGCGCGCCGCTCGCGTCGGCCGCGACCGCAGATGCGGCGAAGCGCGCGTTGCGCATTGCCTTCCTCACCGACTTTCACGTCCAGCCCGAGCGTGGCGCGTCGGATGGAATGGTCCGTTGCCTTCGTCACGTGCAGGCACAGGCGGACAAGCCTGAGCTGATCCTCAACGGCGGCGACGCGGTCATGGACGTGTTCGCCACCGATGCGACGCGCGCGAAGATCCAAGCCGATCTGTGGCGGAGAATTCTGAAGGACGAGTGTCCGCAGCCCATTGAGCATTGTCTCGGCAATCACGACATCTGGGGTTGGGACAAGCGCACGAGCCGCACCAGCGGCAACGAACGCGCGTGGGGCAAGCAGTGGGGGCTCGATCTATACGGGCTGACGAGCCGCTATCGCAGCTTCGACCGCGCCGGTTGGCACTTCATCGTGCTCGACAGCACGCAGCCGGAGAAGAACGCCTACGCCGCGTTCATCGACGAGCCGCAGTTCGAGTGGCTCAAAGACGATCTGTCGAAAACGCCGGCCGACGTGCCCGTGCTCGTGCTTTCGCACATTCCGATTCTCTCCGTCGCGGCATTCATGGACGCTCAGACGGAACAATCCGGAACGTGGATCGTCAACGCCACGCTGATGCACCGCGACGGGCGGCGGCTGAAGGATTTGTTTCGCGATCATCCGAACGTGAAATTGTGTTTGAGCGGACACGAGCACCTGTTCGACCGATGCGAATACAACGGCGTAACCTACGCGTGCGGGGGATCGGTGTGCGGGCGGTGGTGGCGCGGGCCCAACCAGGAGACGCGCGAGGGTTATTCGACGATCGATTTGTTTGCGGATGGTACGTTTGATCTGCGTTACGTCGATTACGGCTGGACGATTCCGGCGCAGTGAAACCACTGTCGTCCTTCGCGGGTATGCTCAGGATGACAGACGCGTTTGAATCTTTTTCGCCTAGGTCGTGAGCAGGCGCGCAATTTCTTCATGCGACCTGCTGCGCGCCAGGTCGATCGGGCGCTGCCCCGCGGCGTTGACCGCATTCTTTCTGGCGCCACGTTCAAGCAACAGGCGCACGAGCTCGGTCGAGCCGTCGCCCGCGGCGGTGTGGAGCGCCGTGCTGCCGTCGGAGTTGGCGCTGTTCGGATCGGCGCCGGCGTCGAGCAGGACGCGCATGTGTTCGACGTCGCCGTGTTTCCAGACGGCGAAGTTCAATGGCGAGCCGCCGTTGTCATGCCAGAGGTTGACGTCGCCGCCGCGCTCGATCAATAGGCTGATGACCTGCGGGTCACGGGCCCACGAAAGCGGCCGGCCGTGATGACTGTGCACGTTCGGATCAGCGCCGCGGTCGAGCAGGAGATCAACCATCTCCACATTGATCCTCCGGTGAACATCGCGCGGCGAGACCGTCTGTTGCGGTGGCCCCGCGGCGGCATAGGTCAACGTCGCGACCGGGAAAACCTTGTATCGATACGGGTCCTCGAACTCCCGATGCAGCGAGTCAACGAGCGTCTGGTCCTGATCGATCAGCTTTGCGATCAGCTCCAGGTCCTCGCCCATTATCGCGACGACCCACATGGGGCGGAGCGGATTGTGAACTGACTCGACGTAGCGCTTGATACCTGCCCAGTTGGCGAAGCCGTATGAACGCGCCAGGACGAGCTGCGCATCGTGCAACGCCATGCCGCGCGCGAGATCGCCGTCGGGAAGCCTCGACGGATTCGGCAAAAATGCCACGACCTCCTTCAGTGCATCGTCGTTCTCGCGACGACAGCGCTCGAGAAGTTCTTTCGCTTGATTTTTGAGCTGGTTAAGGTTGGGACGCGGGGGGAGTTCTCTGGCCATGCACAACCTCCTGCTTCGGCCCGCTTGGTCCGCAGTGCGGGCAGCATGAGGTCGCGAGTTGTGAAGCGAAGGTGCGCGCGATGCGTGCCTTGCGTGAGGTGGGCTCAGCCCTTTCCGCGGACCCAGGTGCTGCCTCGCCAGCGGGCTGGAAGGTATCTCATCGCCCGATACGGGTCAATTGGGCGAAGGGTCCGAATTCAAACTGACGGATAACAAGGTCTTTGCCAGTAACGCTAGAGTTCACGAATGACACCCTCGTTGCCTACGTCGCAGACGTCCACTGCTGGAACCAAAACCAATGACGATCCGGCCCCTGTACGCGGCACAGCGTCGAGCCGTAGTTCGTGTTTTCCGGGCAGTCATCGCGGACCCTTCGGCGGTCACTGACGCGTGCAGCGCGTTCACGTCGTCCTTGTCGAAGTAGAGGCGGCCGGGCTTCACGTCCTTCGACTTTGCGTCCGGGAGCAGGTGATGCAGCATGACGGTCAGGCCGTTATCACCGCCGGATTCCATGACCACGAAATCCAGGACGTCACCTTCGCGCAGCTCGTTTCCGTGGGCGAAGCCGAGGTCCTCGAAGAATTGCGCAGCGGATGCGACGTCGGTGACGTGGAATTCGGGATAAGGGCGTGTGAGTTTCATCGAGCGGGTAGGATAGACAACCGCGAAGAGGAAACGAATGCGAAAACTGATCCTGATCAAGCACGGCAAGCCGCAGACAGATCCGGCGCGGCCGTCGCACGAGTGGTCGCTGTCGGAGCAGGGACGCGAGCAGTCGCGCGCGCTCGCGGAGCGCGTGCGCGCGTTTGCGCCGGCCGTCGTCGTGACGAGCGAGGAGCCGAAAGCGGCCGAGACGGGGCGGATCGTGGCAGAGCTTCTCGGCGTCTCGTGCGAATCGGCCGCGGGGTTGGAGGAGCACGATCGCAGCAACGTGCCCATGATGGACACGCGCGAGTTCATTTCCACCATGGCGATGTTCTTCAAGCGACCAGATGAACTCGTGCTCGGCCGTGAAACGGCGAGCGCGGCGCAATCGCGAATTCAAACGGCGATCGACGCGGTGCTGGCGAAGCACGTCGCGGGGAACATCGCGATCGTCACGCACGGAACCGTGCTGGCGCTGTTCGCGCAGGCGAGGTCTGCGGAGGATGACGCCTTTGCGTGTTGGCGCCGGATGGGCCTGCCGTCGTTTATCGTGTTTGATCTGCCAGCGATGGCGCGAGTTGCCGCGGTGGATCGGATCTGACGACGTCCTCGACAATCGCCGGAGTCATCCGAAACAGCGCGCCGCTGGTCCCCGGCACTTTGGTCAGCACATGTCCACGGGCGACGAGCGCGCTGCGGTACTCGGGGCGCGGGAGCAGCACGAAAACATCTGCATCGGCGGGCAGCCTGTCGGCCAGCGTCAGTTCATCCAGCGTGCGGAATCGCACGCCGCGCGGCACGTAGCGGCTGATTGCCACCGCCGTCCCCGTCCCCACCCCGGCGGGATCAAACAGCAACAGCGGGCGATCTGCGGAGGCGAGTGCGTTGATGCACACGGGGACGTTGGCGCTTCCGATGTTGTTCCACCACGCGGGCGACTGGGATCGTTGCCAGGCGGTGAGAATTCCGCCCGCAGCGAGCGCGACAAACAACAATGACGCGACCATCCGCGTGCCGCCCGAGCGCGTCGAGGCGGGAACGAGCGTGCGCGCGAGCATCGCGGTAACGAGCAATCCGCCACCGATGTACATCGGCACGAGATATCGCGCGATCAGCGAGCGCTTTCCGCCGAAGCAAACGTCCGGAAGCGCGAGCGACACGAAGGGAATCAGGAACAAGCCGAGCATCATCGCTCGCTGTGCGGCGCTGGTAGCGCGTCGATCGGTGGTCACGACGATCACCGACAGCGCGATGATCAGGCACGCGGCCGTGGTGGAAGCGACGTCCAGCGCCAGGATGCCGGGAAGATCGACGAGCAGCACGCCGAAGTGATCGGCCCAGCCGCGCACCAATGCCGCGAGTCCGACGTCGTGGGTCATCCACTCGGTCATCGCCTGCGCGCGCCCGCGATGCAGTGCGATATCGACGAGCCACGGGCCGAACGCCACGCACGCCGCCGCGGCAGCGCCGAGGAAGCCACGGATGCGCGCCCGTCGGCCGGCGGTCACGTCTTCTTTTTGCGCCGGCCGCCATACCTCAAACGCAACTACCACCGCATGCACCGCAATCACCGTGAGCGTCAACGCGAACGCGTAGAGCCCGACAGCGAGGCTGACGCCGTAAACCGTCCAACGCTTTTTCGATTCCGGTTGTCGCAGCGCCGCCAGCAGCGCGACGCTCGACAGCAGCGTCATCAAGGTCCACAGGCTGTACTCGCGCGCCTCCTGCGAATAGACAATGTGATAGGGCGCAATCGCGAACAGCGCCGCGCCGATCAACGCAGCCAGGTGCGAATCGAACAGGCGCAGCGCAAGCCAGTAAAACGCGCCGATCGCAAGGATTCCGAACACCGCCGCGGGCGCGCGGAACGACGCGACGGAATCGCCGAACCATCGCGTCCACGCGTATGAAGTCAGGTAAAACAGCGGCGGGTGCTGCGAATCGGTGACCGCAATCTGCCGGAGCGTACGGCTCATCGAACTGTTCGAATCGAAGTGCTGAACCGATTGAAGCGCTTCGGGCCCGCCGGTGCCGCCGACGCGCGTGAGGCTCTCGCCGATCCGCCACGGCGAATGTCCCGTGACGTGATAGGCCGTCCAGACTTCGTCGTGCCAGAACACTTGGCCGTCGAGTCGGTAAATGCGAAAGAACACCCCCGCGACGATGCAGACAATGGCCAAGGCCGATAACCAGGAGAACCGCGCTGCGGTGCCGGCGTCGGCGGGGAGGTTGGTGGAACGCTCACTCATGTGATCACGCGCGCAAGAGGCGCGCACGGATGGCGTCCGCGGCGAAGAGGACGCCTCGTTCGTCTTCGGCGAGATGGGGGGGCGGGTTAACGAGCGCCGCGGATTCGATACACCATTCGGCTCGGGGTCGGCTCGATTCCAAACGGATAGGTGGCAGGGCGCACGCGCTTCGTCGGCTTGTCGGTGAGAAGAAACAACTGCGGCGCGTCACGCGAGGGCATCGTGGGCCACTGCGCGTCGGGCGAGAGGATGAATTCGGCGTCGGGTCGCAACAGGCGCGCGATGGCGAGGATCGAGCCGACCTTTACTTCGTCAAGATTGCTGACGATCACCGGATGCGACTCACGGTTGAGGATCGCGGCGCTGGCGCGCAGCACGCCGGCGCCGTCGCCCTTGCTCCACCAGTCGCTGGCTGACGCGTATCTCACCGCCGAGCAGATGCCGGCGGCGACTAGTGCAATACCGATGAGCGTACGAAGCCGCGTCCACGTCGCGCCGGCGCTGGCGGCGCCGATCCAATGCGCCGTCGCCAACGTGATCGCGATGTAAAGCGGAAAGAAATAGCGCGGGTTCGTCGATCGTCGGCCGCCCACCAGCAGATCCGGCAGCAACAGCGCGACGACAGGCACGACGATCATGCACGACATCAGGATCGCCGCGCGTCGCATCGCCGGCCCACCCCGCAAAATGCCGATCACCGCCATGACGGACACGCACAGACCGGCGATCATCGGAACGGCGATCACGTGCTTAGGGACGGCCGGCGGAAATGCAAACAGGTCGATGAAGTTCACCGAGAGCAGGTGAACGAATCGTGCGACAAGATTCGGCCGCGAATACGGAGCCTCGTTCAGCCATGAGGTGTGTTGCGCCATCTCGCCGCGAGCACGGATGATCACGATCGCCCACGGCGCGAACAGCGCGGCGCAGGCGCCCAGCGCGAGGAAATATCGGAACATCTGCCGCCGTGGGGCGCGGGCGAGCAGGACGTATGCGATGTGGGCAACCAGCGCCATGACGAACAGCGTATGCGTGAACATTCCGATCACGCATGTGAGGAGATAGATCGCCCAGGCCGGCTGCGTGTCGATGCGCTGCGCCCGGAGCAGCGCGAGCGTCGAGGCCAGAATCGTCACTACCCACAGGCTGTACTCCCGCGATTCCTGCGCGTACAGCACCTGCACCGGCGACACGGCGATCAGCACTACCACCCACTCCGCCGCGGCGCGCGACGCGAATAGCTCTCGGGCTAACGCGTACGCCAGAGGCAGCGCGATGAGGCTGAAAATCGCCGCCAGCGCGCGCATCGCGGCCGGGCTATCGCGGACGACGATGGCCCAGGCGTGCGCGATCAGAAAATAAAGTGGCGGGTGCTGCGGGTCACCGATCGCCAGCGCAACAACGACATCGCGTGCCCGGCTCCGCGGATCGACGTGCGTGAATCGTTGGATGTCGCCCGCCGTCGTGGGCTGCCCGGTGCAAACCGCGCGCGCGATCTCCGGAACGTCGTGCCCACCGGCGCTGAGCGAGGTGATCGACTCATCAAACCAATACGGCTTTGCCCCCAGGTCGTGGAATCGAAGCACAACCCCCGCGGCGATGACGCAGATCAGGACGACGACGCGCCCCCGTCGCCGCGCGGCGCTCGGATCAACCGACTGAAGCGATCGGCTTTCATCCGTTGCGCTCAAGAGTTCGCCTTCGTTTCATGGTTGGAGTGCACGTCGTTTGGTAGTCGGAAATGAGGCGGGACGCGACGCCGGAGACGATTTCACCGCGCGTTCAGGTGCAGGGTCGGCGGGGCGCAGCCGGCAGAAACC
>JADMIO010854528.1_pt1 | contig 12497 bp, 6 predicted proteins | sample 8958161 | NCBI WGS metagenome assembly JADMIO01 (sample SAMN16585339, study PRJNA669376) | soil metagenome | isolation source: Crop rotation soil | place: USA: Cullars Rotation, Alabama | collected 2011 | reverse complement strand
CGCCGTCCGCGACTTCATCTGCTCCGCCGTCGTCTGTCCGCCCATCCCCCGGAACTTCGCGTCCAGCACGAACGGCGCCTTCAGAATCCCGGGCTCGAACGTCGCCACGTCCACTTCCTTCGAATGGCTCGCCATCTCCCCCCAGCCCGCCGTCGGATCCACCACCGTCCCGTGCGACTTGAAGAACTGAATCGCTTTCGCCGCCGCGTCCGACGTCAAATCGATTCCCCCGCGCCCGCCGCCCGGCCCACGCATCATATTGGAGACGTAATTCAGGTGGTTGATCTGGTCCATCCCCGCCTCCACGCCTTCGAACGCGTTGAGCGCCTGCGGCACGTGCCCCGTCACGGTCATCCCCAGATGATGCGCCTCCGCCGCAATCGCCTTCACCACCTCCGGCGTCAGGAACGTGTACAGCTTCACCTGCTCGAATCGCGCCTGGTTATACCGGTTCACCACGGCCCGCCCTTCCTCCGCGGTCTCCGCCGTTACGTGGCCGAACGCCTTCAGCCCGCCCGAGTCGATCAGCCCCGCCAGCAGCAGCCGCGGCGAGGGTAGCGTGCCCTTTTCCGCCGCGTCCCTCTGCGCCACCAGGTAATCGAACTCGCCGCCGCAATCCCGCGCCGTCGTGATCCCGGCAGCCAGCAGCGCCGGTCCGAACTCCACCCCCGAGAAATGCGTGTGCATCTCCCACAAGCCCGGCAGCAGCGTCTTGCCCGCGGCGTCCACCACTGTCATACCCTGCGGTAGCGTCACCGACGCTCGCGGACCCGCAGCAATAATCCTTCCATCCCGCACCACTACCGTGCCATCCGCCACGTCCGCCGACAGCCGCGCGCCGGTAATCGCATACGACCCCGTCCGCACAGGCGCAGCCTGCTTGCCCAGCGCCGACAGGTTCGCCATCTCCTGCGCCACTCCGCAGCGGTACAGCTGCGCCAGCGCCGGTTCGTACTCGCTGCGCACCGCCTCCATCGGCAGCCCGCCCGCAAACGTCATCGCCGCCGCCAGGTCACCCTGCTGATTCGTCCAGACAATCTCCCGTCCGAACATCAGGTTGGCGATCGTATACCGCTCCAGCTCCAGCTTCTTGCCGTCCACCGTAATGGAGTCGTGGCCCGCCGGTTCGATCGCGATCCCGTCCGCCTGCGCGTTCGCCCGCAGCACCGCCAGGCGCGCCGGTTTCCCGTGCCCGCTCCAGTAGCGCAGCATTGCCGCCTGCAGCGCGAAGGGCGACGCTCCAAAAATCGCGAAGTACTTCTCCGGTACCGCGAATGTGCGGTTCCCCGTAGTCTCCTGCACCGTCGCCTTACCTTCGGCGATTCGAATGGAATTGCCCGCGCTGTTGCCGCTCTTCACTTCCAGCGCCACCGGCGTGTAGTCGCTCTTCATCTGCAGGGTCGCCGTGGTGGTCCGCTGATTACCGCGGTCGGAGTACTGAAAGGTGGTCGTCAACCGCAGCCCGCCGTCTGCCGGAGCCACCTCGTAGCGCTCCTCGCCGATCGCGTGCAGGATCATGTGAATCGTGTACGTCCCGCTCTGCGCCCCGAGCGTCATCGCTCCCGCCAAACACAGCCACACCAGCTTCATTCCTGTCCCTCCCGCTTCTTCTCTTTCGCCCGCCGGATCTCTTCCATCCGCTCGCCCACCCGCTTCTCCACGCCCCGCTCGGTGGGATGGTAATACCGCCGCCCCGCCAGCGACGGCGGCAAACACTCCATATCCGGCAGCGCATCTTCGAACTTGTGCGCGTGCTGATATCCCTCGGCGTAGCCCCACTGCTTCATTGCCCGCGTCGGCGCATTCCGCAAATGCATCGGCACGGGCTCGGCGATCGTCTTCCCCACGTCCTCGTGGATCGCCCCCATGGCGCGGTACGCCGCGTCCGATTTCGGCGCGATCGCCAGGTAAATCGCCGCCTGCCCCAACGCCAGGTCGCCCTCCGGAATCCCCAGGAAGTGCACCGCCTGCATCGCCGCTACCGTCTGCTCCAGCGCCCGTGGATCTGCCATCCCGATATCCTCGCTGGCCATGCGGATCAGCCGCCGCGCGATGTACAACCGGTCTTCGCCCGCCTCCAGCATCCGCGTCAGCCAGTACAGCGCCCCGTCCACATCGCTCGACCTCACCGATTTGTGCAGCGCCGAGATCAGGTTGAAATGCTCCTCGCCGCCTTTGTCGTAAAGCAGCAACTTGCGCTGCATCGCGTCCTGCACCGCCGCTTCCGTCAACTCCCCGGTCGAAGCCGCGGACGCCGCCTCCAGCGTGTTGTACGCCTGCCGCGCATCCCCATTGGCATAAATCGCGATCTGCTCCAGCAGCTCGGGCGATGCCTCCAGGCCCAGCACCGGCAGCGCCCTCGTCAGCAGCGTCACCGTCTCCGGCACCGTCAGTCCGCGCAGCGCGTACACCCGCGATCGCGACAGCAGCGCCGAGATCACCTCGAACGACGGATTCTCCGTCGTGGCGCCGATCAGTATGATGTCGCCCCTCTCCACGTACGGCAGAAACGCGTCCTGCTGCGCCTTATTGAACCGGTGGATCTCGTCCACGAACAGAATCGTGCGATGCCCCAGCCGTCGCAACCGCTCCGCATCCGCCATCACCGCTTTGATTTCCTTGATGCCGCTCAGCACCGCGCTGAACAGGATGAACTCGCACTTCGACACCCGCGCGATCAGCTTCGCCAGCGTGGTCTTCCCCACGCCCGGCGGTCCCCACAGGATGATCGACGTCAGCTCGTCGCGTTCAATCTGCCTCCGCAGCGGCTTCCCCGGGCCCAGAATGTGCTCCTGCCCGATGTAGTCCTCCATGCGGTCGGGCCGCATGCGCTCCGCCAGCGGCCGCTTGGCATCCCCCTCAGCCCCGGGCGGTGTCGTGTCGAACAGGCTCATCGCCGCGCCGCCCTCTGCCGCCGCGCCTCGTATAGCAGGATGCTCGCCGCCATCGCAGCATTCAACGACTCCACCCCCGCCGTGGGAATCGAGACCGCCCGCGCGGCCCATCGCAGCACCTCGCCCACCCCGTGCGCCTCACTGCCGATCACCAGTCCGCACGCTCCCCGGAAGTCCGCATCCATCGCCCCCCCCGCCAGAAACGGCACGCGAAACAACGACCCCGCCGACGCCCGCAGTGTCTTCGGATGAAACGGGCTCACGCCGCCCTTGAGAAACAGCACGCCGCTCGAGCCGAACGCCTCCGCCGCCCGCACAATCGTGCCCGCATTCCCCGGATCCTGCATTCCATCCAGCACTACCACCAGCGACTGTCCCCCGAAGATCCGGTCCAGGCTCCACACCGGCGGCTCTACCAGCGCCATCACTCCCTGCGCCGTCTCCGTCGCTGAAATCTGCTGCAGCAGCCGGTCCGGCAGCGCCACCACTTTGGCCTGCGATCTCCCCAGCCGGTCTTCCACCACCGCCCGCGAAGACTCCCCCACGAGCACCGTCGCCACGCGGCACGGGCTGCCGAGCGCTTCCTCCAGCAGGTGGAAGGTCTCCGCCACCCAATATCCGCCGTCCGTCAGCCCGCCTTTCGCGATGGCGCGGCGAATGTCTTTTAATAGCGGATTCGCGGCACTGGTAATCGTCTCCACCTTCAGCATCTGATTACAATGGGGTTCTGAACGTCAGAATAGCGCAGATAAAACAGGCCGCACTTTTCCTCCTGCTGCTCGGCGCCGCAGCACTACTGGTGGCCATCATCTACTTCGCCATCCAAATCGGGCGGCAGTCTACCCGCGACGAAGCCCAGCCCGCCGACGTCATTCTCGTCCTCGGCGCCGCCGAGTATCGCGGCCGCCCCTCGCCCGTCCTCCGCGCACGCCTCGATCATGCCTTCGACCTCTACCAGCGACATCTCGCCCCCCATCCTATGACCACCGGCGGCGCCGGCGGCGACCCCGTCTTCACCGAGGGCGGCGTCGGCCGCGCCTACCTCATGAGCAAGGGCGTCCCCTCCGAAGCCGTCATCGTTGAGGACGAGGGCGAAAGCACGATCCAGTCCACCGCCATGGCCGGTGAGATCATGCGCCGCATGGGCCTGCGCTCCGTCATCGTCGTCAGCGACGGCTACCACATCTACCGCGTCAAACAGATGCTCCAGTTCCGCGGCCTCATGGTCTACGGCTCCCCCCGCAAGGAGACCCCAGCCTTCTTCCGCGACCGCTGGAACTACTTCAAGCAGGCCATCGGCTACCTGCTCTGGAGTATCGGCATCGCCATCTGATCCTGCCCGCCTGAAAAGCGACGCCCGGCATGCTAGCCTGCAAGTTCACATGCCCCACAGCTCCCCGGTCGTCCAGGAGTACCAGGTCATCCCCGTCGCCGGCCACGACAGCATGCTGCTCAACCTCAGCGGCGCGCACGGGCCGCTGTTCACCCGCAATCTCGTCATCCTCCGCGACAGCGCCGGGCACACCGGCGTCGGCGAAGTCCCCGGCGGCGAAGCCATCCACGCGACGCTCGAAGATGCCCCCTCGCTCGTCATCGGACAGCCCATCGCCCAGTACAACCGCCTCCTCGACCAGGTCGCCCGCCAGTTCGCCGGCCGCGACTCCGGCGGCCGCGGCCTCCAGACCTTCGACCAGCGCACCACCATTCACGCCGTCACCGCCCTAGAAGCCGCCCTCCTCGACCTCCTCGGCCAGCATCTCGGCGTCCCCGTCGCCGCTCTCCTCGGCGATGGCCAGCAGCGCCACGCCGTCGATGTCCTTGGCTACCTGTTCTATGTCGGCGACCGCACCCGCACCGACCTCCCCTACGCCAGCGAGCCCGATGCCGCCGACGACTGGTTCCGCCTCCGCCGCGAGCCCGCCCTCACCCCGGAAGCCGTCGTCCGGCTCGCCGAAGCTGCCGAAGCCCGCTACGGCTTCCGCGACTTCAAGCTGAAGGGCGGCGTCTTCTCCGGCGCCGAAGAGCTCGAGGCCATCGACGCCCTCGCTCGCCGCTTCCCCGACGCCCGCATCACCATCGACCCCAATGGCGCCTGGTCCCTCGCCGAGGCCGTCTCCCTCTGCCGCGCTCATCGCGCCTCCCTCGCCTATGCCGAAGACCCCTGCGGCGCCGAGGCCGGCTATTCCGGACGCGAGATCATGGCCGAGTTCCGCCGCGCCACCGGCGTCCCTACCGCCACCAACATGATCGCCACCGACTGGCGCCAGCTCACCCACGCCATCCAGCTCGGCGCCGTCGATATTCCCCTGGCCGACCCGCACTTCTGGACCATGCGCGGCTCCGTCCGCGTCGCCCAAACCTGCCAGGCATGGGGCCTCACCTGGGGCTCCCACTCGAACAACCACTTCGACGTCTCGCTCGCCATGTTCACCCACGTTGCCGCCGCCGCGCCCGGCAACATCACCGCCATCGACACCCATTGGATCTGGCAGGATGGCCAGCGCCTCACCTGCGAGCCCCTGCGTATCTCGGGTGGTCAGATCCTGGTCCCCGAGAAGCCTGGGCTCGGCATCGAAATCGACATGGCGCAGGTCGAAGCCGCCAACGCCGTCTATCGCGCCATCGGCCTCGGCGCCCGCAACGACGCCCACGCCATGCAGTTCCTCATCCCCGGCTGGCAGTTCGATCCCAAGCGCCCCTGCCTGGTGCGTTGACCATGCAGTCCTACCACCAGCTCCGCTCCCAGGCCATCCGCTTCATCCGCGAATTCTCCGGCACCGGCCCCATCCTCGTGCTGGCGTCGCAACGCGCCGCCGCCGATGAGGTGGCGCTCGAAGCCTGCACCGAAGCCCTGTGGGGCGTCCAGCGCCTCGGCTTCCGCGAGTTCGTCATCGAGCTCTCCGCCGCCGAACTCAACCGCCGCGGCCTTCTCCCCATCGGCCGCCTGATCCGCGAAGCCCTCGCCGCCCGCGTCACCGCCGCCGCACTCGATCGCGGTGAGCTCGGCTACCTCGAACCCGTAGCGCGTTTCCCCGGCTTTCCCCGCGCCCTCACCACCACTTTCGAGGAGCTCCGCCTCAACGCCGTGGACCTCGAAGCCCTCCGCGACTGCGGCGAGTCCGGCCCCGACCTCGCCCTGCTTCTCGCCGCCTACCGCCGCGAACTCTCCGACCGCCGGATGGCCGACCACGCCACCCGCGTGGAGCTGGCGCTCGACACCCTCTCGTCCTCGTACAATCGACTCCGCCAAACGGCGCTCGTCGCCTTCGACCTCTCCCCCCGCACCCGCCAGGAAATCCAGCTCCTCGATGGCGTCGCCGCCGCCTCGCCAAAAGCGCTGATCCTGCAACTCGCCCCTGACGACGTCGAGCCCGCCACCTCTCTCGCCTCCCTGCAGCGCTACCTCTTCTCCCGCGAGCCCGTGCCCCAGCGCCCCGAAGACGGCAGCCTCGCTATCTTCTCCACTTCCGGCGAGTCCCTCGAATGCGTCGAGATCGCGCGCGCCATCCACAACGCCGCCGCCGAGGGCGTAGCCTTCGACGAAATCGCCGTGCTGCTGCGCTCCCCCGAGCGCCATCAGCCCCTCCTCCTCGAAGCCCTTCGCCGCGCTGGCATTCCCTATCTCTGCACCCTCTCCACGCGCCGGCCCGATGTCGCCGGACGCAGCCTGCTCGCCCTCCTCCACTGCGCCGCCGAAGGCCTCTCTGCCTCCCGCTTCGCCGAGTACCTCTCCCTCGGCCAGATGCCTGGCGACGAGGAGCCGCCCACGCCCGCCCTCTGGGAGCGCCTCATCGTAGATGCCGCGGTCATCGGCGGCCTCTCCCGCTGGGAGGCCCGCCTCGCCGGCCTACGTCAGGAGTTCCACCGCCGCCACGCCGCAGAGCCCGATGAACTCGATCGCGAGTCCCTCGCCCGCCGCATCGAGTCCCTCGAACGCCTCGAGCGCCTCGCGCTTCCCGTCATCGCCCGCCTCGACCAGCTTCCGCGCAAAGCCCGCTGGGGCGACTGGCTGGATGCCATCGGCTCGCTCGCCGAAACCACCGTCGCCGACCCCGACCGTGTCCTCGCCCTGCTCGACGAGCTCGAGCCCATGTCCGACATCGGCCCCGTGGAGCTCTCCGAAGTCCTCCTCGTGCTCGCGCCCCGCCTCAATGCGCTAGCCTCGCCCTCTACCGAGTCGCGCTTCGGCAAAGTCTGGATCGGCGCCATCGAAGAGGCCCGCGGCCTCTCCTTCCGCCTCGTCTTCGTGCCCGGCGTCAACGAAGGTCTCTTCCCGCGCCCGCCCGCCGAAGATCCGCTCCTCCTCCACGCTCAGCGCAAAGACCTGGAGATCAAACTCCGCGCCGAGGATAACGAACTCCTCGGCATCGCCGTGGCCTGCGCCTCCGAGCGCCTGACCATCTCCTTCTCGCGCCTCGACCTCCTCACCGGCCGCGAGCGCGTCCCCTCCTTCTATGTGTTCGAAGCCCACCGCGCCGCCGGGGGAACGGAAATGGGCGTCCGCGAATTTGAGCTGCGCGCCCGCTCGCAAACCAGTCCGCGCATCGGCTGGCCCGCGCCTGCTGACCCCATGCAGGCCATCGATGACGCCGAATTCGACCTCGCCACCCTCTCCCCTCTCGAGCCCGGCTCCGGCCGCTACCTCCAGCAGCTCCGCGGCCGCTCCGTCGATTCTCTCCGCGCCCGCTGGTCCCGCTGGCGCAAATCCTGGAAGCCCTCCGATGGTCTGGTCATCGAGGAAATCGGCAGCGACGCTCTCTCCGAATACCGGCTCACCAAACGCGCCTGGTCGCCCTCCGGTCTGCAGCAGTTCGCCCGCTGCCCGTACCGCTTCGCCCTCCATGGCATTCACGGGCTCCGCCCCGCCGAGCAGCCCTCCGGCATCCAGCGCATGAGCCCCGCCACCCGCGGCAACATCTTCCATGCCGTCCAGTTCGAGCTCCTCCGAGAGGGTGGCTTTACCGACGCCTTCGAACGCCTCGATGGCGTGGTCGCACGCGTGGCCGCCCGTTACCGCGACGAGCTCGCGCCCGCCATCCCGCACATCTGGGACGCCGAAATCCAGACTCTCAAGGCCGACCTCCGCGGCTGGCTCCAGAACCACGCCTCGCTGGCCGCCGACTGGACTCCCCAGTTCGCCGAGCTCAGCTTCGGCCTCCGTGACCCCGTGGGCCGCGACCCGCACAGCGTCCGCGAGCCCGTCGAGATCGAAGGCGGCTTCCTCCTGCAAGGCTCCATCGATCTCGTGGAGCGCCACTCCAGCGGCGCACTTCGCGTCGTCGATCACAAAACCGGCCGCATCCCCGACCCGCGCCCCGAGCTCGTCGGCGGAGGCGAGGCCCTCCAGCCCGTGCTCTATGCCCTCGCCGCCGGCAAGATCCTCAATGAGCAGGTGGACCAGGGCCGCCTCTCCTACGCCACCATCGCCCAGAACTACGCCAACCTCGACGTCCTGATCAACGATTGGACCCGTCAGCGCGCTCTCGCCGTCCTGCGCATCATCGACGAAGCCATGGACCGCGGCTTCCTCCCCGCGGCGCCCCGCAAAGACGGCTGCAAGCACTGCGAGTACATCCCGGTCTGCGGCCCCTACGAAGAGGAGCGTGTAGCCTTGAAATCGCAGCCCGAGCTCAAGACCATCAAGGAGCTGCGCTCATGGCGATGAACACCGCCGCGACTCCTTCGCCGCTCGAACAAAGTTGGGTGGTCGAGGCCTCCGCCGGCACCGGCAAGACCACCGCTCTCGTTGAGCGCATCGTCGAAGTCATTGCCGCCGGCACTCCCGTCGAGAAGATCGTCGCCGTCACTTTCACCCACGCCGCCGCCGGCAACATGAAGCTCCGCGTCCGGCACGAGCTGGAACGCCGCCGCGTCGACGCTCTCGACCCCGCCGCGCAGGCCTTCCTGGCCGAAGCCGCCCGCTCGCTCGACCGCGCCTTCATCGGCACCATCCACGCCTTCTGCGCCCAACTCCTCCGACGCCGCCCGGTGGAGGCGCGCGTCGATCCGGTCTCCCAGGAACTCGCTCAGCCCGACGCCCAGCGCGTCTTCGGCACCGTCTTCCGGCGCTGGATCGAGCGCCGCCTCGGCTCGCCCTCGCCGACTCTCATCCGCGCCCTCTCCCGCCTCTCCTGGAAAGAAGAGCGCGATGGCGACGAGCCTTTGGAAGCCCTGCGCCGCTCCGCCTGGAACCTCGCCGAATGGCGCGACTTCTCCATGCCCTGGGACCAGCGCGGCTTCGACCGCGAAGCCCGCCTCACTGAGGTCATCCACAAAGCCGAGCGTACTCTCGAACTCCGCAACCGCTGCTCCCGCCCGTCCGATTTTCTTTACAGCGGCCTCAGCCCCCTTGCCGCCTGCCTCGAGCGCATCCGCCGCGCCCGCGAGACCGGCCGTTACGACCTCGACTGGGCCGAAAACGAAATCCTCCGCCTTCCCCGCGAGCATCGCTGGCTGAAAAAAGGCTCGGGCAAGTACGCGGACAGCATCTCCCGCGATGCCGTCTTCGCCAGTTGGGAAGACCTCCTCGCCTCCGTCGAGCTCTTCTCCCGTCACGCCGATGCCGACCTCGCCGCACACCTGCGCGACGAGCTCTGGGAGGTCGTCTCCCTCTACCAGGAGCAGAAGCAGCGCGCCGGGCAGCTCGACTTCATGGACCTTCTGCTCTACGCCCGCGACCTCCTCCAGCACGATGGCGCCCGCGCGCAACTCCAGAGCGACTTCGACCGCATCTTCGTGGATGAGTTCCAGGACACCGACCCCCTGCAGGCCGAGATCCTGCTCCTCCTCTCCGCCTCCGATTCCACCGAGCGCAACTGGCGCAAGGTCACGCCCAAGGCCGGCAAGCTCTACGTCGTGGGTGATCCGAAGCAATCCATCTACCGCTTCCGCCGTGCCGACGCCAACCTCTTCCGTCGCGTCTGTCAGGATCTCATCACCCGCGGAGCGGCGCCTCACAAGCTTCCCAAGAGCACCCGCAGCACCGTCGCCATTCAGACCTTCGTCAATGCGGCTTTCTCCGAGAGCATTCCCGACTACCTGCCTCTCGAAGGCGGCGTGCCCCAACCCGCCGAGCAGCCCGGAGTCGTCGCCTTGCCTATGCCCGAGCCCTACGGCCGCCGAAATCTCTCCAATGCGGCCATCGAAGAGTGCTCGCCAGCCTGCGTCGCAGCCTTCATCCACTGGCTCTGTGCCGATAGCGGCTGGAAGGTGCGCGACCGCTCCACCGGCGCCTGGGTCAAGGTGGAGCCTGAACACGTCTGCATTCTCTTCCGCCGTTTCACCAACTACGGCACCGACCTCACTCAGGAATACGTCCGCGCCCTGGAAGCGCGCGGCATCGCTCATCTCCTGGTGGGCTCGAAGTCCTTCCACCGCCGCGAGGAAGTGGGCACCCTCCGCACCGCCCTCCGCGCCATCGAGTGGCCCGACGACGAGCTCAGCGTCTTCGCCGTCCTGCACGGCAGCCTCTGGGCCATCCCCGATGACATCCTGCTGAAGTTCCGCAACGCCCATGGCCGCTTCCATCCCATGCGCGACCTGCCCGCCGGGCTCGATCCCGAGTTTGTCCCCATCCGCGACGCCCTCAAGCTACTGCGCAAGCTCCACCGCCGCCGCAACTACCGCCCCATCGCCGACACCATCAACGAGCTCCTCGAAGCCGTGCGTGCCCATGCCGGCTTCGCCTTCCGCAAAGGCGGCGAGCGCGTGCTCGCCAACATCTACCGTTTCACCGACCTCGCCCGCAGCTTCGAAGCCGGCGGCGCCGCCACCTCCTTCCGCTCCTTCGTCGAGTACCTCGATAGCGAGTACGAAAGCGGCGACGCCGGCGAAGCCCCGGTCCTCGAGCAGGAAGGCGGCGGCGTCAAACTGATGACCGTCCACAAAGCCAAGGGCCTCGAATTTCCCGTCGTCATCCTCGCGGATCTCACCTGCAAGCTCTCCGGCCCGCAGGGCGCCGACCGCTATAGCGACCCCGACAAAGGCCTCTGCGCCCAGAAGCTTCTTTGGTGCGCGCCCTGGGAACTGCTCGACGCCGCCCCCGCCGAAGCCGCCGCCGAGGAGGAGGAAGCCCTGCGCATCGCCTACGTCGCCGCTACCCGTGCGCGCGACCTTCTGGTGGTCGCGGCCGTCGGTGAAGAGGCGCGCGAAGGCGGCTGGCTCACCCCTCTGCACGATGCGCTCTACCCGCCGCCCGAGCGCTGGCGGATCTCACAAAAAGCGCCCGGCTGCCCGCCGTTCGGCCCCACCACCGTTTTCAACCGCCCCGACGACCAGCAGGAAGGGTGCGACGTCAAGCCCGGCCTGCACCGTCCCAAGAGCGGCAGCCACACCATAGTCTGGTTCGACCCCGCCGTTCTCGGCCTGAAGGTGGATAAGGCCGATGGCGTCGAAAACGAAAAGGTCCTCGCCGGCACTCCCGCTGAGGGCGCAGAAGGCATGCGCCGTTATCGCGAGTGGGAAAAAGCCCGCGGCGAGCGTCTCCAGCGCGGCTCCTTCCCGCGCCACCGCGTGGCCGAAGCCGTGACCCTCCACTCCGCCGCCGAAGCCGCCCACATCCCTGTCGAGACCTTCACCATTGGTCGCCCCAAAGGACGCCCTACCGGCAAGCGCTTCGGCAGCGTGGTCCACGACATTCTGCAGCACGCCACCGGGCCCACCGATACCGCCACCCTGTCCTCCATCTGGGGCCGCCGTCACGGCGCTACCGAAGAGGAGTGCACCGCCGCCGCGGCCGCCGCCCGCGAAGCCCTGGAGCACGTGGCGCGCTCCATCCCCGCCTCAGCCGAGCGCTACCGCGAGCTCCCCGTAATGGTCCGCCTCGAAGACGGCACCCTTGTCGATGGCCGCATCGACCTCGCCTGGCGCGATGCCGCCTCCTGGACCATCCTCGACTATAAGACCGACCGCCGCCGTAACCGCGAGGTCGCCCAGGTGCAGCTCTACGCCCTCGCCCTCGAACGCGCCACCGGCCTGCCCGCCCGCTGCCTCATCCTCGAGGTTTAGCCCGCCCTGGCAGGCCCTGCATCGTGCTACTGTCCAATTTCGGACAAGCAGATGTCATTAGCGCGCAACTCCGCGTTGAGCGGGCTTCTGAAATCAGTGACTTCGTTTTGCGCCCGGATTGCACAGCCTTACAGTGCCATGCGTAACCTGATGCAAGACGTTCGATTCGGCCTGCGGATCCTCTCTGGCAGCCCCGGCTTTTCCGCCGTCGCGGTGCTCACCCTCGGCCTCGGCATCGCCTGCACCACCACCGTGTTCTCCTGGGTGGACGGCGTCCTCCTCCATCCCTTTCCGGGAACCGGCGATTCCGGCCAGCTCGCCCTCCTCGAGATGATCTCCGCCGGCGCGCCCAACGGCGGCACCAGCGTCTCCTGGCTGGACTATCGCGACTATCGCGACCGCATGAAAACCGTCGCCGTCCGCCGTCACTGCGCCTTCACCCTCGGTGACCCGCAGCGTGCGCGCCTGGTATGGGGAGAGCTCGTCTCCGCCAACTACTTCGATGTCATGGCCGTCCGCCCCCACCTGGGACGCATGTTCACCAGCGATGAAGCCGGCGATGCCCTCGGCGCACACCCCGTCGCCGTCATCAGCGCC